>FLNV01000827.1_pt1 | contig 11708 bp, 7 predicted proteins | sample 1140351 | NCBI WGS metagenome assembly FLNV01 (sample SAMEA3878207, study PRJEB12797) | bioreactor metagenome | biome: Moose rumen | place: Sweden | collected 2011-10 | reverse complement strand
CGGCTCGTCGGGCGTGCCCGGCAGACCGTCGCTCTTACCCGCCACAGTGCCAAGTAGCGGGCGGCGCTCCTCGGTCACCATCGTTATCATGTACATCCGCCTATCCTGATAGTCATGGCCCACCATGCGCCGGTGCATCGATGGTATCTTCTCGCCTGCAAAGGCTTTATGGCTCTCGTAGGTCTCTCTGTCCATAGCGTTACACTATAGTCCGAAATGGAAGACGGCCATCATCTCCGAACCGTCCTGCCAGCCATCGTCGAACTGCTGCACGAGGCGGTCGCCTTCATAGATGGCATCGACCACTAACTGTAGCTGCAGGTCCTGCTCAAAGGCGGTGCCACCCTCTATCCGCCCCTTGGCAAGACTGAGGTAGTTGTAGCTGTTGGCCAAATGCACCACGATGTTGTGCTGCTGGCCGCCGTAGGTCAGCGACAGCGCAATAGGACTCATGTCGAAGCTCCAGTCCACCTTGCCGTTCTCGGTGGCCCGCTTGAACTCGTAGCTGCCCGTCAGTCCCATGTTGGGCACGGTGCTGAGGGCTTGGCTCAGCTCCGGGTCTTCCACCACGCGGGCCAGCAGCCGCAGCGGGAAGTCGTTGAAGATGACCGTGTGGGCCGTCAGGTCGCTGACGCTGAAGGTGACGCTGTCAACGGTCTCGCGCAGCAGCTTCGTGTCGCCGCCCTTTGTCAGCGTGTCGGTATATATAATAGTGTAGCGCCCAGGGTACTCACCCTTGATGCATTGGCCGTAAGACTCCTTCTCCTGCTGCGTCAGTCCGTGATAGACGGGAGCATTGTCGCAGGCTACTATGGCCAGCATGGTCATCAGTGCAAATAGCAGTTTCTTCATGATAGCGTCTTTCTGATAAAACGCTGAAATACCCACATTATTGTTACTCCTGCGTCAGATAGTTGTCGTCAGCCTCGGGCAAGCCGATGACATACGTCTGCCACAGCAGCTGGTAGTCGCCCTTGCCCTTCGGACGCTGGTAGCAGCACACGTGGTCCACCAGACTGTCGCCTATCAGCGTGTAGGTCATCTTCTCTGCGGGCTGGTCAAACTGCTGGCTGCGCGGGTTCCAGCGGCTGTACTCCACGCTGTAGGTGGTCAGTCCGGTGGTGTAGTCCAGCCGCCCCATGGTCAGCCACTCGCCCCTGTGCCAGCACAGGGAGGTGCGACTGAGCAGCCGCCCGTCGGCATCGTAGGCATATTGGTACTGGCGGGTGGGCGTCAGGGTGACAATGCCGCGGCGGCTTGTCTTCTTCTGATAGACATAGAGCGTGGTGAGGGCGTCGCCGTCGTACTCGGCGTTGTAGGCAAACATGCACTCGTTCTGCATTGCAGCGTCGTTGTAAGGCTTGTCAAAAGATTAGACATCTTTCCGTATGATTTCTTTACACTCTCACCTGTTAGACTACGAGAAACCGAAGAAAGTTGCAGATGACGGGAGATTTTTATCTGATGACCAGCACCTCATTGTCGCGGAAAGCCTCATAGCCGCTGGTGACGACGCGCTCGCCGGGCTCCAGTCCCTCCAGCACCTCATAGTACTGTGGGTTCTGGCGGCCGATGCGGATGTTACGGCGATATGCCTTGCTGCCGTCGGCAGAGAGGACAAAGATCCACTGGCCGCCGGTGGTCTGGAAGAACGTGCCGCGCGGAATGAGTACAGCCTGCTCGGGCTGCCCCAGTTCCAGGTCGAGGTAGTAGGTCTGACCCGTGCGAATGTTCTCCGGACGCTTGCCACGGAAGACGAAGTCGCAGCGGAACTTGCCCTCGCGCACCTCGGGATAGACCTTGCGCACTTGCAGCTCATACTGCTTTACTCCCGAAGTGCCGTCGCCCGTCCGCTGCCTTTCGCCGCGGGTGAACGTGGCGGTGAGTCCCTGCCGCACGCGGTCTATGTAGTGTTCGTCTATCAGCGCCTGCACCTTATAGTCAGAGAGGTCGTTCAGCTGGCCTATCTTCTGACCCGGCGAGATGCTTTGTCCCAGCTCCACGTCGAGCAGGCCCAGCTCGCCGTCGATGGCCGAACACACCTCCAGCTTGTCCTTGCGCTGGCGCACCAGCACCACGTTGCGCCGCATGTTCTCCAGGTTGTCCTCCATCTGGTCCATCTGCACCGAGCGATAGATGCTGTCCTGCTGCAGCCGGCGGCTCACCAACGAGCGTTTCTTCTGCGCCAGCTGGTAGTCCTCCTGCGACTGCTGGTACTCCTCGCGGCTGATGAGTCCCTTCTGGTAGAGCTGGTGGTTCTGCTCGTAGGCGCGCTGCTTGCGCTGCGTGTCCATGTCCAGCTGGGCCTGCTCCGTCTGGTTGTTCAGACGGTCCTGCTGCATGGCCACCTGCGTGTTGCGCAGCAGGTTCTGCTTCTCGGCCAGCTCCGCCTCGGCGTTCAGTATCTGCAGGTCGAGGCCCGAGTTGCTCAGTCGGACGATGACGTCGCCTTTCCTGACGTGAGTGCCTTCCTCCACCACCTTCTCTATGACGATGCCGCCCTCCTCGGGCGAGATCTGCACCACCTGAATGGGCAGCACCTGTCCGTTGGTGCGCACATAGTCTTTGAACTCAGTGCGTGTGACCTCGCTCACCGTCAGGTCGTCGGCACTGACACGCAGCGTTGAGGCATGGTCGCCAAACACGATCCAGCCCGTCGTCAGCACGAGCAGCGCAGCGCCCGCCGCATAGGGTCCGTGCTTCTTCAGCTGGAAGCCCCGTTTCTTTTCTATTATTCTGTCCACTTTTTTATCCGTTAAATCGCCGCAAAATTATTCTTTTTATTCTTATTCTGGATATAAAGCCGAGCGGCGGAATGCAAATTGTCTAAAAATTTGACAGTCATGCGTATGATTATTTGACACGTTCTTCGTACCTTTGCGCTGAAAAAACAAAAAACGCGATGAACAACTACGGAACAATACTGATAGCAGATGACAACCCATCCATACTGACGGCGTTGCGCTATTGCCTCGACACGGTCTTTGAACATATCATCACGCTCGGCCGGCCTGAGGACATACTGAAGACGATGGCGCAAGAGGAGGTCAGCCTGGTGCTGCTTGACATGAACTTCTCGCTGGGCGTGAACAGCGGACAGGAGGGACTGTTCTGGCTGCGCACCATACACAAGCAGCACCCGCAGACACCGGTGGTGCTGCTGACGGCCTACGCCGACGTGCAGCTGGCGGTGAGGGGACTGAAGAGCGGAGCCGCCGACTTTATCACCAAGCCGTGGGACAACGACGAACTGGTGCGCAAGCTGAAGGATGTGCTGGACATGCAGAACGAGATAGTGACGCTTGACGCGATGGAGAAAGACCACATACGCCGCACCATAGACCACTGCCACGGCAACATGACGCAGGCGGCAGAACTCTTGGGCATCACGCGGCAGACGCTGTACAACAAGATAAGGAGACTTTCGTGAATTAAGAATTAAGAGTTAAGAATTAAGAATTAAGAGGTGTCGCTACGCGATAACGAATTTAGAATTAATAATTAAGGTGGTCGGTTATATTATAATAGGTGTTGCTATTGTCAGCTTAGTGTGTTGGCTGGTGCGTCGGCAGCGGTCGCTGAAGCTGCGGGCTCACCTGATGCTGGAGGCTATACGCAACCGCGACTTCACCTTCCGCCTGCCGACCGACGTACTGCTGCCCGGCGAGCGGGCCATGCAGCAGACGCTGAACCTGCTGGGCGAGACCGTCCGTCAGCAGGTGAACCAGACGCAAGTGGAGGCATGGGAGCGGCTGACGCGCGTGCTGACCCACGAGATGATGAATGCCACAGCGCCCATCACCAGCATAAGCCAGTCGCTGCTCGCCCGCAGCGACGTGAAGGGCACGCCGCTCGAAGCGGGCATTCAGGCCATCTTTGACACCAGCCGCCACCTGAGCGCCTTTGTGTCCAACTACCGCAAGATGTCTGAGCTGGAGAAACCCGTACTGGCCGACGTGGCGCTACGCCCGCTGATAGACGATGTCTGCAAGGCTTACCCTGAGCTGGCATGGGAGACAGACATACCCGACGGCATCACAATCCGTGCAGATGTCGGCATGATGCGGCAGGTGCTGATGAACCTGACGAAGAATGCGGTAGAGGCCGGAGCCCAGAAGATGGTGATAAGTCCCCTCCCACCTCCCCGAGGGGAGGCTTCATTTCGCGACATTCTCCCCCTCGGGGGAGTCAGAGGGGAGCTAAGACTCTACATCGGCAACAACGGCCTGCCCATACCGGCCGAGAACCGCCAGTCGCTATTTGTCCCCTTCTTCACGACCAAGCAAGGCGGTAGCGGCATAGGTCTGTCGCTGAGCCGCCGCATGATGGTGCAGCAGGGCGGTATGCTCGACCTTGCCGACAGGCAGCTGTCAGGCTGTCACGAAGGGTTCATTCTCACTATCCAGACGTCGTAGCAATAAAATACTTGCTAAACTACTGCATCTGCTGCAATCCTTCCCAGCGTACCTGCCATTTGCCGTCGTTGGGGAAGCCAGGATTGTTTCCCAGCGTGCATCCGTCCCAGCCGGCACACATCATGGCCACAGCGGTGAGCAGGGCGCCGTTGCCTGGCAGGTAGAGACGCAAGCGGTCGGGCGTCTGGAAGTTGTGGCCCTGAGGCAGATAGGTGTTCTTCTGCGTGTCGATGAGCAGGGCCTGAAGGGCTGTCTCGGGCTGCTGGAGGCGAGCGGCGGCCATCGCCACCATGCCATAGTCCCAGCCCCAGGTGGTGGCCCAGTTCCAGTGTTCCATCACCCAGTCGAGGGTGGCGCGCATCTTGTCGTCTGTATAGAGCGCGTTGGCAGTGCCGCCCACTTCGGTGCAGAAGGGAAGCAGTCCGCAGGCACCCAGCACAGCGGGGTGGTCGGAGCGGCTCTTAAGGAGGAAGTCTTCCAGAGAGATGTCCTTGCTGCTCTGTTGCTCGTAGGGCGTGAAGGGGTCGAAGGCCGCTGTCTTTGCCTTTGCATTGAAGGGGCGGATGGGCAGTCCGGCGGTGTAGATGCCATCTTGCTCGGGCAGGGGCGAGAGGTGGGGCGCGATGTCGTCCCACTCGGTATGTCGCTCCAGCCCCATGCGCTCGCGCCAGCGGTTGGCGACCGTGAGGCCATACTGCCAGTAGGCCAGTTCGAAGGGGTGGTTGTAACTGAAGTCCTTCGACATCGACTCCTGCATGGCGGTGGCCCCCTTCAGGTAGTAGCGGCCCGTCTTCTTGTCCTTCGACACGAAGTCGGCCATGAACTCGGCTGTTTCCTCCACGCCTTTTGCGTATTTCTGGAGCGTCTCAGTAGAGTTGTTGGCCCGGAACATCTCCTCGGCCATGTAAATGTAGTGTGGCTGCTGCCATAGCAGGAACGACCCTGTGTTCGACGGAGCCTCGTCCGCCTGAGGGTCGGTCATCTTCATCCAGCGCACGCCCTTGAAGCCTTGTCGTTCGGCTATCTGCTTTGCTTTTGGGTAGGCCAGGTTGTCGTACCAACTGAGGGCGGTCTCAATGTTCTGCGGTCGGTTCCACAGCGAGAAGTGTACCAGGTGCCACCACGCCATCTCGAGGTGGGGGCGACCAAACCACGTGTTGTACGTGAGGCCCGTCTCCTGCGGCGGACAGGCGGCAAAGGCTCGCTCCTGCGGGGTGTTCTTGCTCTTGGGTAGGGCGCGCGAACAGTTCACTTGGGTGAGGTATTGCGACAGTACCACTCGGCGCTCCAGTTCCTTGGCGCGCGGGTCGGTGCAAGCCGAGAAATCAACTATGGCCCCCTGCTGCCACCAGCGGTTCCAAGCCTTTATGACGGCGCGCAGGTCTTGGTCGAAGACCATGGGGGAGGGGGCGGTAATAAGGTGATGGCCAATGGGGTGGCGCTCATATATGTACTCCACCTTGAGCGCCAGCACATCCTCTGTCGTGGTCAGTTCAAACTCGTTGCGGTCGCAACTCTGCAGTGTGGCGTTGCCCTGCCAGGAGAGGACGACATAGTAGTGGGTGCTGTCGCCAATGTCGTGGCGGATGGTGGTGGAGTGGGCGTCGTGTTGCACCACCTCGCAGGAGTGCAGGTTGGGCTTGGTCAAATCGGTGGCGGCGTCGGCGTGCTTGCCGGTGGGGTAGGGCAGGCGCAGCACCACACTCGCCCGCTGGTCTTTGAGCAGGGGCGTCTTGATGCGGTAGATGGTGGCGTCGCGGTCTTGCAGACAGGCGGTGGTCACATCTACCTGCTGGCCGTCGGCCCGAAAGGAGGACTCGATGACGCCGTCGTAGAGTTTCTGTTCCTGAAGAATGCCGGTCAGTTCCTTCAATGCTACGGGCTGGCCGTCGGCCTTTCTGAGTTGCAGGCCCACGATGCCGAGGTTGAGACGATGGGGATTGACGCGGAAATAGTCGGTAGCCGCCACGCGACGCTTGTCGGCGGTGGAGCCGTTGGCCGCGCTCTTCGCCTTGTACTCCACGGCATATTCCTCCTGATGTCCATGCCCCAGGTCCATCATGCGGCGCGTTTCGGCAGAAGAGAGCCGGTCGGTGTTTTCGAACTTATGCCACCCCCAGTCGGACATGGCTGTCAGAGGCACACCTGCCTCGTAGTCAAAAGGGTAGCTCTGCAGTCCCGTTACGTCAACAGTGGTGGCAAAATGGCCGTTGCCCACCGTGAGCGAGGCCAGCGGGTTGGCCTCGGTGACGACGGGATTGTTGCGCGAGACGACGGCCTGGCGGTCGATGGGCTGCATCACGTTGTCTGTCGTGTAGCCCATCTGCTCCATTTCCAGCGAAGCCCAGATGAACGGGCCAAGGCCCTTGGCGTCGTTTTCACGGATGGGCTCAGAGAGATAGTAGGCATAGCTGCCGTCGCGGCGGCGGTTCTCTTTCACCTTGCCTTTCGGGTTCACCTTCTTCATGGCCGCCTCCACCTCAGGTGTTGCAGCAGGGCCAAGTCCGGCAACAGAGCAGCACTGCGTCAGCGAAATGGTCTTGTCGGCGTTGACGCGAATGAAGTTGTTGATGATGCCGCGATAGGCCTTGATGCCAGCCTCGCGGTATTTGGTGCCCACATAGCCCTTTCTGGCTGCTTTCAGCAGGGCGTAGGTGAACATGGCGGAGCAGGTACTCTCAAGGTAGTTCTCGCCTTGCGAGAGTCCTTCGGTCGAGCGTCCCTCTCCCTTGGGCTGGTCCATCACTTGGTACCAGACGCCAGATTTCTTGTCTTGCCATTTGATGATGGCATCGAGGTCTTTCACCAGCAGGTCCACCACCTCATGGCGGCGTGCATAGTCCTCTGGCAGCGCGTCAAGCACCTCAATGAGGGCCATGGTGTACCACCCCTGGGCTCGTCCCCAGCAGTGTTGCGACAGTCCTGTCTGCGGGTCGGCCCAGAATGCCTTGCGCGTCTCGTCGTAGGCGTGGCGGTTCAGGCCGGTTTTGGGGTCAAGCGTGCGCTCGTAGGTGATCTTCAGTTGGTTCACTGCGTCGTCGTAGATGGCTGTGACCTGCTTGGTGTCAATCTGCTTTGCTCCTTTTTTACCCTTGACGGCCTTCATGCTTGTGATGGGTGCTGTCAAGCAGCGGTATGGCAGTCCCATGAATATGCCGTCGAGCCACACCTGGTAGGCATAGATAGCCTTGTGCCAATATACCTTGTCGGCCACGGTGCGCGGCTGGTCTTGCAGCTGCTTCATCATGGTCTGCATGGCCAGCAGGTTCTTCTCCTCGGGCAGCTGCTGATACATACGGGTGACAAAATGACCCGTGCGTATGTTGTCGAGGTTATAGTCCAGAAGGTTATATCCTCTTATCTCGCCCTTCGCATTGACCATGGTGTCGGTATAGAGCTTGCAGTAGTCCATGATCTTCTTGTCGCCGTAGCGCAGATAGGTGTCGAGCATACCTTCCAGTTCGATGCCCATGACATAGCTCCACTTGGGGCGCTTGGAGAAATCGAGCATGTACGACTGCGGCACACGCTGCATCTCGCTGTAGGTCATCCACTCTGAGTAGTGCTTGTAGGGCTTCTCTATCAGTGACAGTCCGCCGTTGACAAAGAGGTTGTTGAAGCGTACATCGCGCGTCTTGCCTGTGATGGTGTTGCCTGCGGCCACGCCGTTGAAGTGGCAGTCCTTTACATCTATATTATATACATAGGTGTCTTCGTTCAGTCCGATGATTTGCACGCCGTACTTCGACTTCTCGCAGGTGACGCGTTCCATCAGCACGTTGCGCACCGTCGGGTAGTTGCCGCGGCAGCAGATCTCGTTGTGTTCGTAGTCAAGGTTGATCTTAAGTACGCTCTCGCCGCACTGTCCCACCTTCACGTCGCGCATGTATATGTCCTCAATAATGCCTCCGCGGCACGAGTTGGTCTTGATGCGCAGCACGCGGTCCAGCGAGGGAGAGTCCATCACGCAGTCGTGGGCAAAGACGTTCTTGCAACCGCCGGAGATCTCAGAGCCGATGACCACGCCTCCGTGGCCGTTCTTCATCTCGCAGTTGCGGATGATGATGTTCTGCGAGGGCATGGCACGCTCTCGCCCGTCGCGGTTGCGTCCGCTCTTGATGGCGATGCAGTCGTCGCCGGTGTTGAAATAGCAGTTCTCTATCAGCACACGGTCGCACGACTCTGGGTCGCAGCCGTCGCCGTTGGGGCCGTCGTTGTTGATGTGTACGCCACGCACTGTGATGTCGGTCGATTTCAGCGGGTGTATCACCCAGAAGGGCGAGTCAAGCAGGGTAACGTCTTCTATCAGTATGCGCTGGCACTGGTTGAAGCAGATGAGCTGCGGGCGCAGTCCGTCGGTGGGGCCGAACGAGCGTTGCTTGTTTGGCCGTCCCTGTTCGTCGCGCATGGGCACGCCGTCCTCGCCGTTCTGCAGCAGACGTGGACGCGACTCTATCTTCTGGCTGATGATGCCCTCCTTCCAGCCATACTGCGGGGCACCGCACCAGGGCCACCAGGTGTCTTTGGCACCGCCTCCGTCGATGGTGCCTTTTCCCGTTACGGCAATGTCGGTGGCATTGATGGCGTAGAGACAGGGCGAGAGATTGAAGCAGTCGAGACCTTCCCATGCGGTCTCCACGATGGGATAGAGTTCTGGTTGGAACACGAATTTCAGCGTGGCACCATCTTCCAGTACCAGGTTAACGTGGCTCTTCATGGTCAGTGCACCTGTCATGAAGGTCTGTCCTGCAGGCACAATGACGCGGCCACCGCCTTTCTTCGAACACTTATCTATGGCTTTCTGGATGGCTTTCTGGTTCTGGGCCGCTGAGGCAGCGGGCTTGGCACCATACTTGGTAATGAGGTAGTCGCTACCCTGAGTCTGTGGCCGTTGTATGCTCTGCTCTATCTGCTTGTAGAGTGCTTGGTTCCATTCGTTTGCACTTGCCAAAAGGGGCAGCAATGCGAATAGCAGGAGGTTTTTTAGTCTGTTGGTCATGGGCTTTTTGAATGAAAAGGGGTGTGTCAAAATGATTTTAATTCCGTACAGGGCCTCTGTACGTTTAGTACACAAGCCCTGTACGTTTAGTACACAGGCCCTGTACGTTTAGTACATAGGCCCTGTACGAAATTAAAATCCTTTTGACACACCCTCCATACATTGAAATATTATTCTTCGGCAGGCTTCATGTTTGTATAGACGGTCTGCACGTCGTCGAAATCTTCCAGACGCTCCACCATCTTGTCTATGGTCTCGCGCTGCTCGGCTGTCACGTCTTTCAGGTCGTTGGGTATGCGGGTGAACTCAGCTCCTGTCACTTCAAAGCCCTCGGCCTCAAGGTGCTTCTGCAGGTCGCCAAAGCTCTTTGGGTCGGCATAGATGGTGATCTCGGTGGTGTCCTTCTCCTCGTCGTAGTCCTCATCAAACTCTTCTTCCACCCCGTAGTCGATGAGGTCGAGTATCAGTTCGTCCATGTCCAGGGCATCCTTCTTCTTGAAGGTGAATACTGCCTTGTGGTCGAAGAGGAACGACAGCGAGCCCTGTGTGCCCAGGTTGCCGCCAAACTTGTTGAACACTGAGCGCACGTCGCCAACGGTGCGGGTGGTGTTGTCGGTCAGTGTTTCGACGAAGACAGCGATACCATGAGGTCCATATCCCTCGTAGGTCACCTCCTTGTAGTCGCTCTGGTCCTTGCCCATGGCGTTCTTGATGGCACGCTCAATGTTGTCCTTCGGCATGTTCTCGCGCTTGGCATTGGCGATGATGGCACGCAGGGTGGGGTTGTTCTCCGGCTCAGGACCGCCGGCCTTGACTGCAATGGCAATCTGCTTGCCAATCTTGGTGAATGTCTTGGCCATGTGGCCCCAGCGCTTCAGCTTTGTTGCTTTGCGGTATTCAAATGCTCTTCCCATTTTAATATATTTAATTGATAATTGACAATTGATAATTGATAATTAGCGTAGCTCGGCGTTGAGCTGCTTCTTGAAGGCGGCGATGAGCTTCTGCATGATGGCGTCAATCTGCTGATCGCCCATCGTCTTGGTGTTGTCCTGCAGAATGAAGTTGACGGCGTAGCTCTTCTTGCCTGCAGGCAGCTTGTCGCCCTCATAGACATCGAACAGCTCCACACGGCGCAGCAGCTTCTTCTCAGTCTGACGGGCAATCTGCTCTATCTGTGCAAACTCCACGGTGGTGTCAACCAGCAGGGCCAGGTCACGACTCACGGCGGGGTATTTAGACAGTTCCTCAAATGTAACCTGATTCTTGCTGCTCAGCTTCATCAAGGCTGTCCAGGACAGCTCGGCGTAAAATACAGTGTTTTGCACGCCCATTTTCTTTTGGATCTCCTTGGCCACTGTACCCATCTCTATCAGCAGCTTTCCGCCACGGTTCTTAACGGCCAAAGCGTGCTGGAACAGAGTGTTCTGGCTTGTTTCCCTAACTAACTGTCCAGGCTGGACACCTATGCGTCGCAGTATGTTTTCCACGTATGCCTCGAGTTCATATACTGACGACTGCTCATCGGGATGCGCCCACGAACCTTCTACGCGTTTGCCTGTGAGCCATAGCCCGAGGTGATAGTCCTCGTGATATACCTTGTTGTTGTGTGGCAGGCTTGTGTTCTGATTCTGCTCTGTGGTTGGTTCGCAGCTATAGACGTTGCCAAATTCGAAGAAGCGCAGGTTCTGCTGGCGGCGGTTGGCATTTCTGGCTATGCTTTCCAGACCTCCGTACAGTAGCGTCTTGCGCATCACGCCGAGGTCGCTGGACAGTGGGTTCATCACGCGCACCAGCATGCTGTCTTCCGCGTCATAGTAGGCAGTCTTGGTAAGCGAGTTGTTCAGTATCTCGTTGAAGCCTTGTCCCACCAGTTGCTCGCTCACCAGATTGGCCAACTTGTGCTTTCTGTCCTCGGTGCCCTTGATGACGAGCGACGACTTGAGCTGTGTGGGTATTTCCACATTATTATATCCGTATATTCGCAGTATATCCTCCACTACGTCGCAGGCACGCTGTACGTCAACACGGTAGGCCGGAACCTCCAGCTGCAAGCCTGTTTCAGTTTCTGCCAGCACTTTCATCTCGAGCGACAGGCAGATATTCTTTATGGTGTCTTTGCCTATTTCCTTGCCAATGAGTTGGTGTACGTAATCGTACTGAAGGTCAACTGTCGGGTTCTCTATCTTGCTGGGGTATTCATCTACTATATCCATCGACACCTTTCCACCAGCCAGTTCGCGGCACAGTATGGCGGCCTGCTTCATGGCATAGAGCAGTCCGTCGGGGTCAAT
>FLNV01000826.1_pt1 | contig 11717 bp, 7 predicted proteins | sample 1140351 | NCBI WGS metagenome assembly FLNV01 (sample SAMEA3878207, study PRJEB12797) | bioreactor metagenome | biome: Moose rumen | place: Sweden | collected 2011-10 | reverse complement strand
GATCTTGTAGGCCAAGCGAACCTGCAGGTTGGGCCAGGCCTTCAGCCATGACAGCACATTGGTGATGCCCGATTCGCTGCTCGACGACTTGATCTCCACATCGTTGTTGAGCACGAATTTCGGCGTGCCCCAGAACAGGAGGCCAGCGTCAACAGCCAGACTGACGCGATGTGACTTGGCGATGTGCTGGCCAAAGCCGACACCGATGTACGGCTTCACGACGTTGGTCTTCATGCGCACGTCGATGTTACCGTTCTCGTCGGCAGTAAACACATAGTCGCCAAACTTCAGTCCTACGGGCGGATAGTCGGTATGGAAGACGCGGTTGTAGTCTTCCACCTTCTGATTGGCATCGTAGAGGAAGCCCAGTCCGCCCTCGTTGGTGTTGCGGAAGTGGAGGAAATGCTTGCTGCCTACGAACAGTCCTGCCGAGAAATAGAAGGGCTGGTTATTGAAGGGATGCACCTCGCCCAGGACATAAAAGTTCCAGAAATTGGGCTTGAGAGCCAGCTCCACCTTGTCCACCATCTGCGAACGGCGCACGGCGTCGTCTTCCACCATCTGCATCTGAGTGATCTCCGAGGCGGTGTTGATAGCCTTGAAATTGATGTCGCCAAGGTTCCACCCGGAAAAACCTGCCCTTACCGTCACTATCTTGTGCACAGGCATGGCCACATCGATGCCAGCGCCTGTCGTTCCTAAGTTCAGGCCCACTGAGAGGTGGTTGAACAGGCCGTCTTCGGCATGTATCTTGTCGGTCTTCTGGGCAAACGCCCCTGTCGCCGTGAACATCATCGTGGAGAGAACGATGAACTTGGAAATGTTGTGTTTCATGCTTTTTGTCTTATTTTTTGTCAGCGAGGCGAAACCTCGCTGTACACTTTATTTGCTGTCAGCGAGGCAGAACTTCGCTGTACACTATTTGAAATAGGGGCTGTTAGACTTGATGAGGAGGTTGGTGAGCGACTGGCTCAACGGGTAGAAGCCATACAGGTAGTCGCTGGTGTAGGGCGTGCCGCCGTTGATGATACAGTGTACGTAGTCGTGGCAGGCCATGTCCATCGGCATGATACCCACGGTGCCCTCGTTGTTCTGCAGCTCGGCAATGACCTGCGGGTGCAGGTTAGCGGCATTGGTGATATATCCGCGCGGCGACACCTCGGTATAGGCCGAGCAGTGGTTCACTATCCAGATGTTGTCGTCTGAGGCGGTAGCCTCGCGTGCGCTGTGCATCATGTTGATGACGGTCTGCTGCTTGTTCCTCAGGCGCAGCTCGCTGTTCGACTTGTAGTAGTCCTGCATGTAGAGCTTGGCATCGGGAGCCGTGTCGTCCATGTTGCTCAGGCGGAAGAGGCCGCAGCTGCGCTGTGCCGCCGGGTCGGGTGTCTCCTCCACGTCCGGATCCTCGTCAGGCCACTCGCCGTAGATGGCCGGGTAGTTGACGGTGGCACTCAGCGGGCGCAGGTCGAAGTGGCTTATCCACAGTATCTTGCCGCGCATCTCACCCACGGTGATGTCCGGGCGCCAGTTCTCCACGAACAGTCCTTGGTACTTCTGCTTGGCGAACACCTTGGCCAGCAGCACCGTCCAGTTGCTCTGGTTCTCCATGCCGTTGTCGGCCTGCAACTTGGCGATGAAGAACTCAGACGGGTGGGCCGTCAGGTAGCGCTGCATCTGGTCGATGGCCTCCTCAAAGGTCACGCTGATCTCGCTGATGCCGTGCGCCAGACGCAGGATTTTCTTCTCCTTCGGGTCGGTGGCCAGTGTGTCTATGCTCACCACGGGGCGCAGGTCGAAGAAGCGCACACCGCAGGTCATCTGCTCCTCAAGGGTCGAGAGCTGGCTGATGGCCGTGATGTTGAAGATGTAGTTCAGCAGAGGCTGGTAGAAGCCCATGCCAGTACCTGTGTCGTGGGTGCCGGGAATGCTCAACTTGCACACCCGTGCCTCGTCCCTGACCATGCTCAGCCAGTCGGAGGCAGGTGCGGACAGGTCGTAGGCAATGGCGATGCTGTCCTGATAGCCCTCTGAGAAGAGGTACGGTAAGTCGAGTGAGGTCTGCTCGTCATAGACTTTCTCCAAGTCCTCTTCCTCGCAGCTGTTCAGCGCTGTCATGGCCGCTATGACCATGGTGACAAGCATTAGTTTTCTGTTCATAGTTTAATTGCTATTTGTTATTTGAAATGATTCTTTACATACCAGGTCCGGCAGCTAAAAGCGCATTCCGAAGTTCAATTGCACATCTGCCTCCCTGTTGTTTATCTTTGTGTCAGCATTGTTCCTGTATAGATACTGGCGATAATTGGTAAGGAAATTGAGCAGATACCGGTCAAAGCTATAACTTACTGCGAGACGTCCGAAGTAGTTGAACATAAAGCGGCTCCGTCCGTTGTCCACCGCGTCATAATAGTGATCATCATATTTGCTCCACCTTGAGCGCTCTGCCTCCATCTGCTGGGCCCTGATGGCGGGGTCGGCCGATGTGGCGGCGTATGAGTATGGAGAGCTGTAGTCCTCGCTCGTGTGCACCATGTGGTTCCAGATGGAAATCATGGGAATAAGCGACATGTGGATACACACCTTCCCGCCATTGATAGCCCAGTTGTATCCATAGCCGGGTCCGAAAGAGAGCTTCCAGTTGCGGAACATGTCGCGCTCATGGTTGAAAAGGTTGTTGGCGCCAAACCGACTCTGGTAATAGTTGCCCATAACGAACAGACTGCCGGCGCTTCGCTTCTGCACCATGTCGCCGTAAGCGCCTGCCGCAAGGCTGAACCGCTTGTTGTTGAACACATAATATCCTTCCACATAGAAGATCTTTAGGTCGATCTTACCTGCGGGGATAGTGCTTTCCGACGTTACAGCCGCGTCATTCGTCTGGTTCTCCACATTGCGAGTCCACTGGGTCATGGCCTGATTGAACGAGTCGTCCAGAACGCCCTCCATATTCTTGAGCGACTTGTAGCGGATACGCGCGCCCCACACAGAGCCGTTCTTCGCAAGTCCAAAAGACATGCTGTAGCGGTTGCGGATAGGAATGGGAAGTTCTATGGATATGCCACGCCAGTCAATGCCCAACTCAACCTCTGACTGATAGGTGTGCATGTCGGCCATCATGTATTTCTTCTCAGACATGTTGGATGGCATATACCGCCCGTCCAAGGGGATATCCGCATTGTCAACAGACACGGGGAAAGTCATGTCATGCTGCTGAAAGTAACCATAATATCCAACATACACCATACGGCTCAACTTTGGCTTGCGGATATAATTGGTATCGACACCCGCGTCCTGCCAACTGTCAACCATCTCGTCTGCAGATTTCAGCAACTTGCCTAATCCGTGATCCCAAAAAGTCTTTTTCCCCTCCGCAGAAGCGTGCAGAGAGCATAAAAGGGCTAATGACGATAAAACAATATAACGAACCTTCATGTTACCAGTTATTTATTTCCACCACCAAGGGCTATGTATAGGGCGATGACGGCCTGTGAAGCGTTGTAAGTGTTCATGGCTGCGCCAAGCTGGGCGTTGAGCAGCGACTCCTGGGCAGTGAGCACCTCAAGGTAGCTGGCCTTTCCGTTGTCCATCAGCTCGTGAGTGCCCTTGTACGCCTCCTGTAGCACCTGTACCTGACGCTGGTAGTAGGCGTGCTTCTCGCGGGCGGTCATGCAGTCGGCCATGGCCTCGTTCACCTCGTTGCCGGCGTTGATGACCATCTGGACGTATTTCTTCTGCAAGTCCTCCTCGGTGAGCTTGGCTATCTTCTTGTTGGCCGTCAGCCTGCCGCGGGCAAAGATGGGCTGCGTGAGCTGGGCCACGGCGTTCCACAGCAGCTTGCCCGGATTGACAACGCCCACGCCTGCATCATTGGTCCAGCCTGCCATGCCGCTGAGCGTAATGCTGGGAAAGAAGGCTGCACGGGCTGTCTGAGTGTTGTAGAAAGCCTCCTCCATGGCGTGGTTGGCCATGCGTATGTCAGGACGGTTCTCCAGCATCTGGGCCGGTATGCCGATGGAAAAAGCCTCAGCGCTATGCAGCGTAGAGGAGTCCCACTTCTGGCGGTCGATGTGCTGCGGACTGACGGCCAGCAACTTGCAGATGGCGTTCTCTACGGAACGTATGTTGCGGCGGGTGTCGGCTATCTGCGTCTTCACGTTCAGGTAGGAAGCCTCCATCTGGTTGACGGCGGTGCTGTATGCCTTGCCGTTCTCCCAGAGCGCCTGCTCGGTCTCAAGCGACTTGTTCCACAGGCTGTCGGTCTGGGTGAGAATGTCCAGCTGACGATCAAGCACCTGCAACATCAGATACTGCTGGGCCGTACTGGCTATGAGGTTGGAGCGTATGGCCTGTTGCTGCATCTGGGCCTGCAGCACCACGGCCTTGGCCGCACGCTTCTGGTTGGTGATGGAACCGAACACGTCGATGTCCATCGACAGCTGCAGCGGCAGGGTGTAGGTCTTTGAGACAGGACTGTTGTCGAAGCTGGAGAGCGAGCCCTGCGGGGCAAAGTAGAGCGACGGCAGATAGGCCATCTTGGCGGCCTTGAGCGAAGCCTCGCTCTTCTCCACGGCGATACGCGCAGAGTTGAGGTCGGTGTTGCTGGCCAGCACCTGCTCTATGAGCTGCTGCAGCAGCGGGTCGGTGAAGAACTCGCGCCACGACATCTGGGCGAGGGAGGTCCCTCCCACTACCCCCGAGGGAGTCTCTGTACCAAACAGGGCATCTGTGTCACCTCCCGCGGACGACTGGGGAGCCTCGTACTTATTATACAGTCCGCAGCCCGTGAGCATCAGGCCCGCGGCTGCCAGTGTGATGATATTCTTACATTTCATAATACATAATGCAAAATTAACAGGGTCGAGAATAGCGGTAGCAATTCTTCACTCTTCATTCTTCACTCTTCACTTTAACAGCTCCCTGAAACCTTTCGTGCAGTGTCTGGAACACGATGAAGAAGGCAGGCACGACGAAGAGCAGGGCCACGGTGCCGATACTCATACCACCGATGACGCCGAGGGCCAAGGCACGGTTGCCATTGGCACCGGCACCACCCTCAATGACGAGGGGTATCATGCCGATAATCATCGTGGCCACCGTCATCAGGATGGGGCGCAGACGCTCCTTGCAAGCCTCAAAGGCGGCATCGTAGATGCTCATGCCCTGAGCGCGGCGCTCGCTGGCAAACTCGGTGATGAGGATGGCCGTCTTCGCCAGCAGACCTATCAGCATGATGACACCCGTCTGCAGGTAGATGTTGTTGTCCATGCCCGGCAGGCCCAGCAGATTGCCGAAATAAGCAAACACAAAGGCACCCATCAGACCGAACGGCACGCTGAACAGCACGGCCCACGGTGTGAACCAAGAGTTGTAGAGCGAGGCCAGGATAAGGTAGATCAGGATGGCGCAGATAAGGTATATGAGGGAGGTGGCATTAGAACCGGCAGCCTCCTCCAACTCACGCGACATACCGCTGTATTCGTAGGCGGCGGTAGCGGGCATCTCCTCTTTGAACACCTCGGCTATGGCCTTGTGGGCATCGCCCTCGGTGTAGCCGCTGTTAGCTGATATGTAGCAGGTGATGCTCTGGAACAGGTTGAAATGCTCGATGTTGGCAGGACCGACAATTTCCTTCAGCGAGACAAACTCCGAGATGGGGGCCATCTTGCCGTTGCCGACCTGCACGAAGATGTTGTGCAGCGACTGCTCGTCAAGACGATACTCAGGCGAGGCTGCCGCCATGATGCGATAGACCTTACCAAACTGGTTGAAGTTGCCGATATACGCGCCACCGCAGAAAGTGCCAAGCGTGTTGAGCACGTCAGCAGGCGACACACCTGCGCGGTCGCACTGGGCAGCATCGACATCGACCTGATACTTCGGGAAGCGCTCAGAGTAGGTGGACATGGCGGAGGCAATCTCCGGACGACTGGACAGTTTGGAAAGGAAGTGTTCGGTCTGGCGGGCAAACTCCGACAGGTTGCCGTCGGTAGGATCCTCGACGACCAGCGTGACGCTGTTGCTCGTGCCATAGCCCGGAATCTGCGGCATCTCAAAGGGTGTCACCTGCACGTTCTTGATGTCCTGACAGTCAAAGTAGAAACGGTACATGACGAGGGTCAGCAGGTGGTTCATGCCTGGGCGCTCCTCCCAGTTCTTCAGACGGACCACCAGCGTGGCGAAGTTGGAACCAGCGCCCGAGAGCATACCATAGCCACAGCAAATGGCGAAGCTCTCCATCTCGGGAATCTTCTTCACCTTCTCCTCCACTTGCTTCATGATCTCACGGGTCTGCTGCAGCGTGGTTCCCTCTGGTGCGCTGAGGTCAACCAGGAACACACCCTGGTCTTCCTGCGGCACGAGACCCGACGGCAGACTCCTCATGAAGAACACAAGCAACACGGCAGCCACGGCCAGGGTGCCCCATGCCAGAACGGGACGCTTGATGAACTTCTGGACGCTCTTGCTGTATTTGTTGTAGATGGCGTTATAACTGGCGTTGTAGGCTTTCTTCGTATAGTAGGTTAATCCCCTACCCTCTTTCTTGCCTTCCGTTACGCGCATCATGATGGCGCAGAGGGCAGGACAGAGCGTCAGGGCCGAGACGCACGACAAACCGACGCTGGAAGCAATGGTCACACCAAACTGGGTGAAGAAGGTGCCTGACGTGCCGGGCATGAAGGTCACGGGAATGAACACGGCCATGAACACCAAGGTACACGATACCACAGCCACCGACACCTCGCTCATGGCCTGGCGGGTGGCTTCGCGGGCATCGCTGATGCCGCCCTCCATCTTGGCCATCACGGCCTCCACCACCACAATGGCGTCATCGACCACCGTACCGATGGCCAGCACGAGAGCGAAGAGCGTCAGGATGTTAAGCGAGAAGCCTGCCAATGACACAATGGCAAAGGTGCCCAACAGCGACACAATAATAGATATGGAGGGGATGATGGTGGCCTTGAAGTTCTGCAGGAAAAAGAACACCACAAGCACCACGAGGATAATAGCGATGACCAGCGTCTCGACCACGTTGTGAATAGCTGCAAACAGGAAGTCGTCGCTGGTCATCAGGGTCACGAACTCCAGTCCGGCGGGCATCGTTGCCTTCACCTCCTCAAACGTCTTGTTAATACGAGCATTCACCTCGGTGGCATTGGCTCCCGGTGCCTGGTAAACCATGAACATGGCACCTGGCTTGTCCTGGATATTCGACGTAAAATTGTAGCTCATGGCTCCAATCTTCACTTCGGCCACATCACTCAGGTGCAGCATACCGCCGCCACTGGTGCGCAGCACTATGTCGTTGAACTCCTCGACCGTCTTCAGCGTACCCTTGTACTGCATGTTGTACTGGTAGGAGTTGCCCGACTGCTCGCCCAAGGAGCCCACTGCCGAGACGAAGCTCTGTCCGCCGATGGCGGCAAAGATGTCGTTGGGTGTCAGGCCGTACTGTGCCATCACGTCGGGCTTCAGCCAGAGGCGCAGGGCGTAGGTGTTACCCAGACTCTGCACGTTGCCCACGCCCGTGATACGCATCAGGCGCGGCTTGATGTTGATATCGACATAGTTGGACACGAAGTCCTCGTCGTACTTGCCGTCAGCACTGCGCACAGCGAAAATCTGCAAGATGTTGTTCTGGCGTTTCTCCACGGTCACACCTATCTTGTTCACGTCGGCAGGCAGCAGGGCCTGCGCGCGGGTCACGCGGTTCTGCACGTTCACCGCCGCCAAGTCAGGATCGACGCCCTGCTTGAAATAGACACTGATCTCCGCGTCGCCGTTCGACGAGGCCTTTGAAGTCATGTACGACATGTCCGTCACGCCGTTGATAGCCTCTTCCAGTGGCTGGATGACCGACTTCATCACCGTGTTCTCGTCAGCACCGCTGTAACTGGTGGTAACCATCACCGTTGGCGGCGCAATGTCTGGGTACTGCTCTACAGGCAGTGAACTCATCGAGATGTAGCCCACCAGCGCTATCACTATCGAGATGGCGCACGCCATCACGTATTTATTGATAAAGATATTGTTCTTCATTCCTTCAGAAATTTAGAATTTAGAGTTTAGAATTTAGAATTATTCTCGCTTTGCTGCGATTAAGAATTATTGAATTTTGAATTATCATAGTGCAGTCAACTCTTAACTATTTATTAATTCTTAAATCGGCGTAAGCCGACCGCTCTTAACTCTTAATTCTTAATCGGCGTAAGCCGACAACTCTTAACTCTTAATTCTTAACTCTTAATTAGAAAAGCACCTTCTGTCCCTCGGTAACATTGTTCGCGCCGGTGGTCACTATCTGGTCGCCCACGCTGAGACCGCTCGTCACGATGAAATCCTTACCGTTACCGGTGTCATGCGTCGTCACGTCAACAGCGGTGGCCGTGCTGTCGGACTGCACCTTATACACCAGCGACTTGTCCTGCAGGCGCACCACGGCGTTCTGCGGAATGATGATCAAGTCTTTTTCTGCAAACGACATGACCACCGTGCCCTGAATGCCGGAGTGCAGCACACCTTCGGGATTGGGGAACGACACCTTGCAGGTCAGCGAACCAGTAGCCGCATTGACCACACCCGTCAGGCTGACCACACGACCCTTGTGGGGATACTCCGTTCCGCTCTTCATGATGAATGTTGCTTCAGGCAGAGTGGCAATAAACTTCTCTTTATCGGTTGCATTCACACCTTCCTGCACCATGGCCTCGACAATGGCCTCCGTCACCGAGAACTCGGCGTACATCGTCGTATTGCCACTCAGCATGGTCAGCTCTGTCATGGGCGAAACCTGGTCGCCGGTACGGACGGGAATGTCGCCGATGACACCCGACACGGGAGCCGTGATGGTGCAGAAGCCGAGGTCCACCTTGGCGCGGTTCACCGCCGAGCGTGCCTGCGCCACTGCGGCCTGAGCCTGCTTGTAGGCGTTCTCCGAGTTGTTCAGCATATAAACGCTCACGATTTTCTTCTCATACAGGTTCTTGTTCGACTCAAACTCCAGCTTGGCGGAGTTCTCCTGAGCCAGGGCGGCCTGCAGGTTGGCCTCTGCGGCCTCCAGCTCCAACTGGGCGTTGCGGGAGTCGATGACAAAGAGCGTCTGTCCCTTCTTCACCTGCTCACCCTCGGCCACACAGATCTTCATCAGCTGTCCGCTCACCTGCGGTGTGACAGTCACGTCGTTCTGGCCTTTCATCCTGGCACTGAACCTGTAAGGCAACTCAATGTCCGACTTTTTCACTGTCAATGTCTCATACGACGACTGCGTCTCTTTGGGCATATCTATGCCACACGAGGTTATGGAAACAGCTACTGTAGCCACAGCCATTGTCCAGTTCAAAGCATTCTTCTTTTTCATTACTTTTTACAGTTATTATTTGTTTAACATTATCCACAAATTACGATAGCGTGATGCTGCAAGTATCTCCGCTGGGTGCAGCAAGTATCTTCGCTGGGTGCTACACAAAAAAAATCACGCGCAAAGTTACGCATAATCCCCTAAACGACCTTGCCTCAAATGCCTGCCAGAAAAGATTTTGCAGATTTTGAAACAATTTTTGCATATTTTGAAAGTCAACCCAGTTACTTTTGCACATTTTGAAAGTCCGACCTTCTCATTCTTTGCAGATTTTGAAAGTCGGACTTGCAGTAGTCAGTAGCCAGGAACTGCATCCACCGGTAATTGAATTAGTTTATTTTTAATATATCAGTTGTTGCCATTGAATGCCTCTTTCGTTGCCTGACCTTCCTCAGAGATACCTTCACGCTTCAGCACCTTCTGTATCGTTATCCATATCACCTTCAGGTCTGTCCACAGAGTGCAGTGGTCCACATACCACACGTCGAGTTTGAACTTCTCTGTCCATGAGATGCTGTTGCGCCCATGACATTGCGCCCAGCCAGAGATACCTGGCCGCACCTCGTGGCGTCGTGCCTGTTCGGGCGAATAGAGTGGCAGATACTTCACCAGTAGTGGCCGTGGCCCTATCAGTGCCATGTCGCCTTTTAGCACGTTGATAAGTTGGGGCAGTTCGTCAATGGAGGTAGAACGCACCAGACGACCCACCTTCGTTAGTCTTTCGGCATCAGACAGCAACTCGCCGTCGGCTCCCCGCTCGTCTGTCATCGTCTTGAACTTGATCACCTTGAATATCTTCCCATCCTTGCCTGGTCGCTCCTGAAAGAAGAATGCACCAGCTCCCTTGTTGGCGAAATGCAGCCAGACGGTTACCACCAGCAATACAGGCGAGATGCATATCAATACGATGAGAGAAATCCAGAAATCCAGACAGCGCTTGAAGAAATGCTTATACATATATATATATTATAGCTCTATGGTGTTTGTCTTGCTCCAATCCATCATCTTGCCTGCCTCTCCTTGCGGAGTTTGTCGGCTATCCTCGTCACCATGAGCGAGATTTTTTCTATTTTATATTTTGGGGGCTAAGTTTTCATTGGTCAGCTGTCTGAATAGTGGCCATTTCTGCTTGCGATTCAGTTCAGACATGTCCAAATTGCTTAATGATGACCCGTAGAAACTTGCATTCCAGACTACCTTTCATGTCCAGAGTAACCACTCCAGAGGTGACTGTGAAAGCATCGAACTGCCGCTTGCCGCTGACACACACAATCGTCCCTATCCATTCGACATGCCTGTTGCCCTCTATCTTGATGGCTTCGCCCGTCTGATAGAACACACCCGCAGGGATGACGATTACACATTAATTATATTACTTCACCTGCATACTTCATTCTCTTCCCCAGCACTGTGCAGACAATAATCTGCAAGTCCTTCAGAAACGAATAGTGGTCCAGATAGTACAGGTTCAACCGCACTTTGTCAGGGAAGATGACCTCGTCGTTATATCGGATGGGGTCAGCGATGCTGGCCAGCAACTCCTCTTCATTGCGGTACTTCAGCGTGGCGGGGCCAGTAATGCCGGGCCTCAATTCCAGCATACGACGGTCGTTGCCCTGCAGTTGGTCGGCATAGCCTGGCACATCGGGGCGCGGCCCCACGAAACTCATGTCGCCTTTCAAAACGTTCCACAGTTCCGGCAGTTCGTCAAGTTTCCAGCGTCGCAGGTGTACGCCCAATGGCGTGATGCGGCTCTCACCTCGCACCGACACCGACGAGCCGCCATGGTCAACAGTCATGGTGCGGAACTTATAGATGCGAAACACCTTGCCATGCTTTCCTACGCGCTGTTGCATAAACAACACTGGCCCTCCAGGCATCTTCACCCTAATAAGTATAGCCACCACCAGCAGCACCGGCCACAGCAGCAACAGCCCAATAAATGAAACACTCTTGTCAAATACTTGTTTCAGTAGCATAGTTTCTTCTCTTCTTGATATAATTACACCAGCCTTATTCACCTCTCATTATACTCCTAACTCCGTAGTACATAATCATGGGGAGAAACTTGAGAGAGTCGAGCGGAAAAACGCGGGCGTGGGTCAACAGATCGCCGAAGCGTCGCTTCATGGAAAACAATTTCCTCACAATATATGGATACTTGCTAAAATAGCTTTTGTCCCTATTATTTCCCATATTCCCTACCTTCAGGATATAGTTGTTTATCCGCTCCGCCTTTCTCTTCAAGCTTTTATGATTATCGCAACAGTCAAACAACAAGCTGTCAGTCGTAAGCGGCAAGCCCAAATAGCACACCGCGTATGTTACAAATACATTCCACTCAGTGACCAATCCCATT
>FLNV01000825.1_pt1 | contig 11826 bp, 9 predicted proteins | sample 1140351 | NCBI WGS metagenome assembly FLNV01 (sample SAMEA3878207, study PRJEB12797) | bioreactor metagenome | biome: Moose rumen | place: Sweden | collected 2011-10 | reverse complement strand
GTAGCGGCTCTGCCCGTCGTCGGGCAGGACGGGGCTGGCAGCGCAGGCGACGCCCCCTTCACCGTCAAGCACAAGACCAAGGCTGTGAAGAGCCTTAAGACCACCATACCCTTCATCAAGAACCACAACCTGGACTACAGCACGCTGATGTCCTTCTGCGGTAGGCACAAGGTGGCTTTCGGGTGGGTGCTGTTTGTCATCATGACAATACTGGTGGTGACGGCCGTCAGCAATGGCGCCAACCTGAACGACGGCATGGACGGCATGTGCGCTGGCAATGCGGCCATCATAGGCGTGGCCCTCGGCATACTGGCATACGTGTCCAGTCATATAGGCTATGCCAGCTATTTCGACATAATGTACATACCGCACTCTGAGGAGCTGGTGGTCTTTATATGTGCCTTTGTCGGTGCCATGATAGGATTCCTGTGGTACAACGCCTTCCCGGCACAGGTCTTCATGGGCGACACGGGCTCGCTGACCATAGGCGGCATCATTGGCGTGACTGCCGTCATACTGCACAAGGAGCTGTTGCTGCCTATACTCTGCGGCATCTTCTTTGTGGAGAGCCTCTCGGTCATCATACAGACCCAGTGGTTCAAGCTGCAGAAGCGCAAGGGCCGCCGTGTGCGCGTGTTCCGCTCCACACCTATCCACGACACCTTCCGTCGTCTGGACTCGCAGCTCGACCCCACCAGCACTTACCTGCTGCGCGGATGGCCTCACCGTCCGTTCCATGAGGCAAAGATAACCGTGCGCTTCTGGATCACCACCATTATCCTGGCTGCACTGACGCTGATAACACTAAAGATAAGATGAAAAAGATAGCTATATTGGGAGCTGCCGAGAGTGGCGTGGGTGCCGCTATATTGGCGCAGAAGCAAGGCATGGACGTGTTCGTGTCTGACATGGGCAGCATAAAGCCTAAGTACAAGGCGATGCTGGACCAGCATGGCATTGAGTGGGAAGAGGGCCACCACACCGAGGAGCGCATACTGGCGGCCGACGAGGTGGTGAAGAGTCCCGGCATACCCGACAAGGTTCCCCTCATCGTGAAGCTGAAGGCTCAGGGCACCCCCATCGTCAGTGAGATAGAGCTGGCGGGCCGCTACACCAGCGCCAAGATGGTGTGCATCACGGGCTCCAACGGCAAGACCACCACCACGTCGCTCATCTATCATATCTTCAAGCAGGCAGGCTTGGACGCAGGCCTGGCCGGTAACATCGGCCACTCGCTGGCCCTGCAGGTGGCAGAGCAGCCGCACGAGTGGTACGTGATAGAGCTGTCGTCGTTCCAGCTGGACAATATGTACCAGTTCCGCGCCGACATCGCCGTGCTGATGAACATCACGCCCGACCACCTGGACCGCTACGACTTCAAGTTTGAGAACTACGCCCGCTCTAAGATGCGCATCCTGCAGAACCTGCGGCCCGAGGACAGCTTCATCTACTGGCAGGACGACCCAGTCACGTCGCGTCTGCTGCCCGAGTACCGCACGCCGGCCCGCGTGGTGGCCTTCTCTGAGCAGCAGCCCTTCCCCATAGCAGGAGCAGAGCTGGCGCTGCCCGGCCGTCACAACCTGTACAACCAGATGGCTGCGGCCTACGCCTGCATGGCTGCCGGCATACCGGCGGACGTCATTGCCGAGGGGCTGAAGACCTTCCCCGGCGTGGAGCATAGGCTGGAGCGTGTGTGCGAGACCGGCGGTGTGCTGTGGGTGAACGACTCCAAGGCCACCAACGTTGATGCCTGCCGCTGGGCCTTGGAGGCTATGACACGCCCCACGGTGCTTATCCTCGGCGGACTAGACAAGGGCAACGACTATAACGACATCAAGCAGCTGGTACTGCAGAAGTGCTGTGCGCTGGTCTTCCTCGGCAAGGACAACCGCAAGTTGCAAGACTTCTTCCAGCCTCTCGGCCTGCCCATACGCGAGACCCACTCCATGCCCGAGTGTGTGGCGGCCTGTCGCGAGCTGGCCCGTCCCGGGCAGACGGTGCTGCTGTCGCCCTGTTGCGCTTCGTTCGACCTGTTCAAGAACATGGAGGACCGCGGCGAGCAGTTCAAGAGTCTCGTATCCTGACGTCCATTCGCAGCAGCGCTAATAGCAGTGCTAATGTCTAAACTCCCCAACTCCTCAACTCCCCAACTCCTCAACTCCTCAACTCCTCAACTCCCCAACTCCTCAACTCCTCAACTCCCCAACTCCTTACTCCTCAACTCCCCAACTCCCCATAGGATGAACAAGAAAATAGGCAACCTCTTCAAGGGCGACAAAGTCATCTGGACGGTGTTCTTCGTGCTCTGCATGATAAGCATTGTCGAGGTGTTCAGCGCCTCAAGCCACCTGACATACGGCAGCGAGAGCTTCATCAGTCCGCTGCGCAAGCACGTGGGCATGATAGTCATGGGCTTCCTGGTCACCATCGTGACGCTGCATGTGCCCTGTCGTTTCTTCAAGCTGCTGACACCGCTGGCCCTGGCAGTGTCGGTGGTCATGTTGGTGTGGGTGCTTTTTGCCGGACAGATCAACGGTGCCAGTCGCTGGATATCGCTCTTCGGCATCACCTTGCAGCCGTCAGAGATAGCCAAGGGTACGATGGTGCTTGTCACGGCTCAGATACTCTCGCAGATGCAGCGTGAGGACGGTGCCCACCCGCAGGCCATACGCTATGTGGGTGCAGTGCTGGTGGTCTTCCTGGTGCTGATAGCTCCCGAGAACCTCTCAACGGCCATGCTTTTGGCTGTTACCATATATCTGATGATGGTGGTGGGTCGCGTGCCCGCCCGGCAGTTGCTCGTCGTGGCGGGCTGCGTGGCGAGCGTGGTTGTTGCGGCCCTGCTGCTCATCTTCGTTGTGGGCGACGACACTGCGCTGCAGAACAACACCAAGCAGCGCGAGACTGTGGTCGTCAGGGACGGCTCGTCGCAGGTGGAGGCCTCCTTGACGACGGGACGAAGCGGCGTACTCCACCGACTGGACACCTGGAAGGGGCGCATCAAGAAGTTCGTATCCCCCTGGCCGGAAGACCCAAATGAGGTGGACATCATGGGGAAGGACATGCAGACGTCCCACGCCAACATGGCCATCGTGAACGGCCGCTTCTTTGGCCGCGGGGCAGGCAACTCTGTGGAGCGCGATTTCCTGCCGCAGGCTTTCAGCGACTTCATTTTTGCCATCATAGTGGAGGAGATGGGCATAGAGGGTGCTATCTTAGTGGTGTTCCTCTATGTGCTGCTGTTGTTCCGCACGGCCCACATAGCCTCGCGCTTAGAGAACAACTTCCCTCCCTTCCTTGCCATGGGACTGGCCATCATGCTTGTCACTCAGGCCATGTTCAACATGATGGTGGCCGTGGGACTGGCACCTGTCACTGGTCAGCCGCTGCCGCTCATCTCGAAGGGTGGCACCAGCACCATCATCAACTGCTTCTACATAGGTGTCATACTGAGCGTGTCGCGCTCGGCCAAGCGGCGCGAGCAGCAGGTAGCTGCTGTGGAGAGTATAGCCCCGACAGATAATTCTGGCCAATCTAGTCCGACCTAGCCACACTAGTCACACTAGTCACACTAGTCACACTAGTCTTACTAGTCTTACTAGTCTTACTAGTCACACTAGTCTTACTAGTCACACTAGACAATACTAGCAACAGAAAAAGTAAACAAGAAAAATAAATAAGTCAAGGTGAATGTCATTATCAGCGGCGGCGGAACCGGTGGACACATCTTCCCCGCCATAGCCATAGCCAACGCCGTGAGACGGCTGGACCCTTCAGCCCGCATACTCTTTGTGGGAGCCCTGGGACGTATGGAGATGCAGCGTGTGCCACAGGCAGGCTACAAGATTATCGGTCTGCCTATACAGGGGTTCGACCGCAAGAATCTGCTGAAGAACCTGAAGGTACTCTATAAGGTGTGGAAAAGTCAGCGCATGGCCAAGCAGATTATACGCGACTTTCAGCCAGATGTGGCCGTGGGAGTGGGCGGATATGCCAGCGGCCCCCTGCTCAATCAGGCTGCCGCCATGGGCGTACCCTGCCTGATACAGGAGCAGAACAGTTATGCAGGTGTGACCAACAAACTGCTGGCCAAGAAGGCCAGTGTCATCTGCACGGCATACGAGGGCATGGAACGTTTCTTTCCCAAGGAGAAGATACTGCTTACGGGCAATCCCGTGCGCCAGCGCCTACTGGAAGAGGACATCACGCGCGACGAGGCTTGCAGCATGTTCGGGCTGGATACGCAGAAGAAGACCATACTGCTGGTGGGCGGTTCGCTCGGCGCACGCACCATCAACGAGAGCGTGCTGCAGCACCTCGACCTTGTGCGGCGACGGCAGGATGTGCAGTTCCTGTGGCAGACGGGCAAGTACTACAGCGAGGAGATAGCCCGCCGACTGGCTGAACAGGCAGCCAGTGAGGGCAGCACCGATGTGGCGACGGCATTCCCCAACCTGCATGTGACCGACTTCATACAGGACATGGCAGCCGCTTATCGTGTGGCCGACCTCGTCATCAGCCGTGCCGGTGCCGGCAGCATCTCCGAGTTCTGTCTGCTGGGCCTGCCCGTTGTGCTGGTACCCAGTCCCAACGTGGCCGAAGACCACCAGACAAAGAATGCCATGGCCTTGGTAGGCAAGCAGGCCGCCATCTATGTCAAGGATGCCGATGCACCTGCTACGTTGCTTGAGACGGCCGTCAAGACCGTGAACGACCGGCAGCTGCTGGAGTCGCTGTCGGCAAATATAAAGAAGCTGGCCCTGCCCGACAGTGCCACTATCATAGCCGAGCAGGTGATGCGGCTGGCTATTGACACAACGACATAACGAAATAACGAAATATCGACATAACGACATATTGACATAACGAAAAGAACAAGAGGAATGAATAATATCAAGGCCGTATATTTCATAGGTATAGGCGGCATAGGCATGAGTGCCCTGGCCCGCTATTTCACCCAACAGGGCCTGGTGGTCGGAGGATATGACCGCACGCCCTCAGAGTTGACACGACAGCTGGAGCGCGAAGGTATGCTCATCCACTATGAAGAGAATATCGACATGCTACCTCACGCCTGCCGCCGCAAGGACGAGACACTGGTGGTATATACGCCGGCCGTGCCGCCCGAACACAAGGAGCTGCAGTGGTTCCGCAGTCAGGGCTATCGTATAGAGAAGCGGGCGCAGGTGCTGGGCATGCTGACGCGCGAACACCGCGGACTATGCGTGGCAGGCACCCATGGCAAGACCACCACGTCGGCCATGTGTGCACACATCATGCACCAGAGTCGGCACGACTGCAACGCCTTTCTCGGTGGCATAACGAAGAACTACGGCACCAACTATATCCTGGCACCGCAGAGCGACTATGTGGTGGTAGAGGCTGACGAGTATGACCGCTCGTTCCATTGGCTCAGGCCTTGGGCCACCGTCATCACCGCCACCGACCCCGACCATCTGGACATCTATGGCACCAAGGAAGCCTACCTAGAGAGCTTTGCTCACTACACTGAGCTGATACAGCCAGGCGGGGCGCTGGTCATACACCGTGGCCTGGAGATGCAGGAGAGGCTGCCTGCACAGGTGCGTCGCTACGACTACAGCCGCGATGAGGGCGACTTCCACGCCACCAACGTACGCATAGACAACGGCAACATCATGTTCGACCTTGTGTCGCCATTTGAGTGCGTGCAGAACATAGAGCTGGGGCAGCCCATACCCATCAATATAGAGAACGCCGTGGCCGCCATTGCGCTGGCTCAGTTGGCAGGCTGCAATGCACAGGAGATACGTGTGGCCATGAAGACATTCAGCGGTGTTGACCGGCGTTTCGACTTCCGCATACGGACGCCGCAGCTGGTACTACTTTCTGACTATGCTCACCACCCCAAGGAGATAGAGCAGAGTGCACGCTCGCTGCGTGAGCTGTACCGCGACCGTCACATCACGGCCATCTTCCAGCCACATCTCTACAGTCGCACGCGCGATTTCTACCACGAGTTTGCCGACGCTCTCGGTGTACTCGACGAGGTCATACTGACCGACATCTACCCCGCACGCGAGGAGCCTTTGCCGGGTGTCACGTCGCAACTCATCTACGACTGTCTGCCTGCTGGCGTACGCAAGCAGCTTATCACCCTGGGCGAGGTGCTGCCGTTGGTGAAGAGCCGCACATTTGACGTGCTGGTCATACTCGGTGCAGGCAACCTGGACAACCTGATGCCGGAGATAACGAAAATACTCGCAGCAAGGAAAGGCTCAGAGTAATCAGAATAAACAAAAAAAACGAAGTCAGATGAACTGGAAGAAGACAGCATTGATAGCCTTCGACGTGGTGCTGGCCGCCTACGTCGTCGCGGCCGTCACGGCATTCAACAAGCCTGACACGGCCAGCCTGACCTGCACACAGGTGGACATAGAGATAGAGCAGGACGAGGTGCCTGGTCTGCTGACCCCGCCCGACGTGAGGCGGCTGTTGCAGCAGCAGGGCCAGTATCCGCTGCTGCGCCCGCTCGACAGTATCAAGACACGTCGCATAGCCGAGACGCTGGAGGCCAACGCGCTGGTCGAGGATGCCGTGGTGTATAAGACCATCTCTGGTCATGTGGCCATCAGGCTCAGACAGCGCATGCCCGTAATGCGTGTCATGCCCGATGGGCAGGCTGACTACTTCCTTGACCAGCACGGCGAGCCCATGCCGGCACGCCTCTACACCACCAACCTGCCTGTGGCAACGGGACACATCAGCAGGCAGTATGCCAAGCAGTACCTCAGCCAGATAGGTGTGCTGTTGGCCGAGGACGACTTCTGGCAGCACCAGGTAGAGCAGCTGAACGTGTTGAGCGACGGCACACTGGAGATGGTGCCGCGCGTGGGCAGCCATATCGTTACCCTGGGTCAGCCCACCGACATACCACGCAAGCTGGAGCGACTGAAGAAATTCTACCGCTACGGACTGTCGCAGGCGGGCTGGCACCACTACAAGCGGGTAAGCGTGGAGTACAGCAACCAGATAGTATGCCGCAGATAGACAATTAGACATATAGACAGTTAGACATATAGACAGTTAGACAATTAGACAGATAGACAATTAGACAGATAGACAATTAGACAATTAGACATATAGACAGTTAGACAGTTAGACATATAGACAATTAGACATATAGACAGTTAGACATATAGACAGTTAGACATATAGACAGATTATTCTGAACATTCAGATTACTCAGGAAAAAACTCCCCGAGATATGGCAGCAAAAGATTTCATTGTGGCGATAGAGCTGGGCTCATCCAAGGTGGTGGGCATCGCCGGACATAAGAACATGGACGGAAGCATCAGCGTGCTGGCCGTGGCCAAGGAGCCCTCGAGTGCCTTCATTCGCAAGGGCATGGTTTATAATATCGACAAGACGGCACAGTGCCTGCAGGATATTGTGGGACAGCTGGAGCGGAAGCTGCGCCGCAAGATAACCCAGGTCTATGTGGGCGTTGGCGGACAGAGCATACGCTCGGTGCGCAACAATGTGACACTCGAGCTGCCACAGGACACCAAGGTGACGATGGAGATGGTGGACGGCATGGGCGACACCAACCGCGCCATGCGCTATCCTGACATGGCTGTGCAGGACGTGGCTGTGCAGGAGTATCGCGTCGATTCGCAGCTTCAGCTTGACCCCGTGGGCATTCAGGCCATGCACCTTGAGGGCAACTACCTGAACATACTGCAGCGCGTGGCCTTCTTCAAGAACCTGAACGACTGCTTCAAGACGGCTAATCTGCGCATTGCCGACTTCCTCATAGCGCCGCTGGCACTGGCCAAGAATGTGCTGACCGAGACGGAACGCCGCTCGGGCTGCGCCCTGGTGGATATGGGAGCCGAGACAACCACGGTTTCGGTCTTCACAAAGAACATACTGCGTCATCTGGTTGTCATACCATTGGGCGCTGCCAACATAACCAAGGACATCGCCTCGCTGCAGATGGAGGATGCCGACGCTGAGAAGATGAAGCTCAACTACGCCTCGGCCTACACCGAGAGCGCAGAGCTGGAAGGCGATGCGCAGTACAAGATTGACGGCGACCGCGCCGTGTCGCGCCGCACCTTTGTGGAGATAGTGGAGGGTCGTGTCGAGGAGATAATACGCAACGTGTGGTATCACGTGCCCGCCGAGCTGAAAGACAAGCTACTGGCTGGCGTGGTGCTGACAGGTGGCGGTGCCAACCTGAAGAACATGGAGCGCGCCTTCCGCCTGCATGCCAGTGTGGATAAGATACGCATAGCGCGTACGCTGACGCAGGCCGTCAGTGCCCCGTCAGACCTGTTGCAGAAGCAGGACGCCAGCATGTGTACGGTGCTGTCGCTGATGGCGCTGGGCAGCGAAAACTGCTCTGGTGCCGAGCTTGACACCCACGGCAACCTCTTCCCCACCGACGACGAGCAGAAAGCTGCTGCAGGCGACCGCACGCCGCGCAAGGCGGGCGAGAAGCCCGAGGGCGTGGTACTGACCTTGGAGGAGCAGCAGGCAGCAGAGAAAAAGAAACAGGAGGAGGCCGAGGCAGAGTTGGCACGGCAGCAGCAGGAGGAGCGCGAGAAGGCAGAGGCTGCTGAGGCCGAACGCCGCAAGAACCGCCCCGTGAACAAGCTGTGGCGCGGGCTGAAGAACTTCGGCCGCACGCTCGTCACATCCGACGACGAGGACTAAGCCATATCCACTCCAATAGTTCCCATAACTTCCATAAAAAACTACAATCATGGCAGACAATAGTAATTTCGACAATAGCGATATCCTCGCCTTTGGCGAGCCCGACAAGGTACACAGCATAATAAAGGTGATAGGCGTTGGCGGCGGCGGCGGCAATGCCGTGAACCACATGTACCGTGAAGGCATACACGACGTGACGTTCGTGGTGTGTAACACCGATAACCAGGCACTCAACGACTCGCCCGTGCCCGTGCATCTGCAGTTGGGCAAGGAGGGCCTTGGCGCAGGCAACCGCCCCGAGAAGGCGCGCATGGCGGCCGAGGAGAGCATAGACGACATACGCCAGATGCTGGACGACGGCACGCGCATGGCCTTCATCACGGCCGGCATGGGTGGCGGCACCGGCACAGGTGCAGCTCCTGTCATAGCGCGCGTGTCAAAGGAGATGGGCATCCTGACCGTTGGCATTGTCACCATTCCCTTCCGCTTCGAGGGCCCGCGCAAGATAGACCAGGCACTGGACGGCGTGGAGGAAATGGCCAAGCACGTCGATGCCCTGCTGGTCATCAACAACGAGCGCCTGCGCAAGATATATCCCAACCTGCCCTTCCTTGAGGCGTTCGGCAAGGCCGACGACACGCTGACCGTGGCGGCCAAGTCGATAGCTGAGATAATAACCGTGCACGGTATTATGAACCTTGACTTCAACGATGTGAAGACGGTATTGGAGAATGGTGGCGTGGCCATCATGTCCACAGGCTTCGGCGAGGGCGAGGAGCGTGTGAAGAAGGCCATTGACGATGCGCTCAACTCGCCGCTGCTGAACGACAACGACATCTTCAACTCGAAGAAGATACTGCTCAACATATCCTTTGCCGACCAGAAGGACGAGAAGGACCACTTCATGATGGACGAGATAAACTACGTCCACGAGTTCCTGAACAAGTTTGGCGACTACGAGATAAAGTGGGGCGTTGCCGTTGACCCCGAGCTGGGCAAGCGGGTCAAGGTTACCATACTGGCCACGGGCTTCGGCATAACCAGCGTTGACGGCATGAGCGAGCGCGAGTCCATACGTACGCGCGAGGACGTGAACCGCATCAACAAGCAGCAGCAGGAGGCTGCCGAGAAGGCCACACGCCGCGGTCGCTACTATGGTGAGGACGTGTCGGACAACATGTATCGCCGCCGTCCCAACATATACATCTTCCGCACGGAAGACCTGGACAACGACGACATCATCTCGGCCGTGGAGCAGACGCCCACCTACAACCGCACTCGCGAGGTGCTGGAGGGCATCAACGCCCAGAGCACAGACAGCGAGACGGCTGCCCAGGCGCAGCCTGCCGAGGCATCAGAGCCTGTTCAGGGTGTCATCAGCTTTGTCTGATGTTGCGGCCGGACGCAGCATCTTTGTCTGATGTTGCGGCTGGGCGCAGCAGCTGGCTGTAGGCTCCAACGACGCGCCTGACCGAGGGCAGGCGTTGCAGTACATATTCGGACAGGGCCACGCCAGCCACGGCTGTGGCTATGCCGGCTAGCACGTCAAGCAGATAGTGGTGACCGCTATAGACGGCTGTGAACCAAATGCCTGCGCACAGCAGGGCACACACGGCGCTTAGCGGCCAGGGCTGTCGGCTCTTGACGGCATAGATGGTGGTGATGAGCATGTATGCCGAATGGAGCGACGGCATGGCGGCAAAGACGTTGCTGTTTTTGGCGTAGATGCCTTGGAACACGGGCAGTCCCACCAGCTGGTCGAAGCGTATCAGCCCGCCCACGTTGCCGGGTGTGTCCAGTATGGGCGTGTAGCCGTACTGCAGCACATACCAGGGTGGCGCAGCGGGGTGGACATAGTATCCGGCAAAGCCTATGAGATTGACCAGCAGAAAGGTCCATGTGAAGCGTGTACACCAGCGCCACTGCCCTCTGAAGAACAGCCACAGTGCAAAGGCGATGGGCCCGGGCACCCACATCAGGTAGCTAATGCCTGCAAAGATGTCGGCTGGGGTGGAGTGGTGCAGGGCAAACCACTGAGAGGGTATCAGCACGCCATCGGCCGTGGAGATACCGAACAGCCGTTGCTCTGCACGGAAGAGTGGCTCGGTGTCAATGTCGTTGACCAGATAGTTGGGATAGACGCGCATCCAGTCGTATGACATGGCGAAGATGGCGAAGGGCAGCAGCGCCAGCAGCAGCCGTCGTGTCATGCTGCTGCCGAAGAAGAGGGCCGCCATCAGCGCTGCCAGCATCCAGTGGTCGGGCCGAAGGCCGACAAAGACGGCCGTAGCCACCATATAGACCGCTATCAGCGCCGCAAATACAATCTTGACTTTCAATTTTCTGTTCTCAGTTTTCAGTTCTCAGTTCTCAACTCTCGGTTCTCATCTGTCATTTCTCAGCTGTTTATAGCAGTGCCACACACGATAGAACGCCGTTGCATTGGCCAGGATAGCGATTATGGCCATAGCAGCTGCGAGCCACAGGATGTCGAGCGTCAGTGCTGTAGCTATGGCTCCCAGGGCTGTCAGCACCACGCGCTCGGGGCGCTGCATCAGCCCCACCTTACACTCAATGCCGATGGCCTCGGCCCTGGCCCTGACATAGCTCACCATGACAGAGCCCACCAGCGCGGCAAAGGTCCAGATGCCAGTCACGCTGAGCCCGGTAGCAAGGAAATAGTAGGCTATGCCGCCCAGCGTGACAAGCTCGCTGTAGCGGTCGAGGGTGCTGTCCCACAGGGCTCCGAAGCGGCTGCTCTGCCCGCTGACGCGCGCCAGCCGACCGTCGAGCATGTCGAACAGTCCGGCAAAGAGGATGATGGCGCCGCCCCAGCCCACCAGCGCCAGTGCCTGCATGTCGCACTGCTGGTCTGCGGCCACAACGAACAAGCCCGCAGCCACCACATTGCCCACAAAGCCGCCGAAGGTCACCATGTTGGGCGTTATGTGCAGCCAGGCCAGCAACTTGACCACGGGGTCTATACAATAGTAAATCAGCTTCTGGAGAAAATCACGATAGTTCATAAGGTTTTGAAGTTTTGAGTTCTTTCCGAGTAATCAGAGTATTCTAAGTGTATGTCTATTTGTCTAACTGTCTATTTGTCTAACCGTCTATTTGTCTAA
>FLNV01001154.1_pt1 | contig 11884 bp, 10 predicted proteins | sample 1140351 | NCBI WGS metagenome assembly FLNV01 (sample SAMEA3878207, study PRJEB12797) | bioreactor metagenome | biome: Moose rumen | place: Sweden | collected 2011-10 | reverse complement strand
CGGAAGGGGGCTTATGCCCCTAACGGCAGTTTAGCGGACAGCAATATTTTTGAACCTACTTTTACAAGATAGGTTTTATTATTTGTGAGTGGGATGATAGTTGTTCCGTTAGACACGCTCACACGCTTTACTATTCTTCCATCAGTCGTATAAACATCTGCTTGTACTGTCGTATTACCATCATTTCTGATATTCAGCTCCGCGTTATAGGCCGAGATATGTATTTGGCTATAAACCATCGCATCCCGAACGCCATTGTTACCTTGTTCGAACACGATAGCCAGCTCAGAGTCGCCAGTGAGCGAAGGTGTAGTGTATGAGCCAGCTGACATCTCATTTGTTACGTCCGTGCCGTTGAACATGATACTGCTGACAATCCAACCGGCTTCAGGCTTGAGTTCGAATGTATAGGATGCCTTTGTCCTGCATTGTAGCGCCACAGTGCCACCATTAAAGCCTCTCAAAATCAGTCGGCAATCTTTGGCTGCCATGTCGGTAGTGCGCACACGTGAGAACTTCTTCCACACTTCGTCGGCTTTGTACACCTCTTGTGAGCCCTCTGGCACGTATAGCACCGCATATTTATAGGCATCCTGACTGAATGAGTTTTCTAAAACGATTGGTGGCTCTGGATTAAGAATGTGTATTTCCTCCAGTTCGTCGCACCCCTCAAAGGCATTGTCACGAATACGATCCATGTTTTCACTTAAGACGATGGTTTTCAGTCCTGTACAACCAGAAAAGGCATAGCGGCCGATGCTCTTTACGTCGGGTCCTAACACGTACTCCTCTACCTTTTCACCGAAGAACGTGTCTAAGGAACTGTCCGAAGTGTAGTTGGTTGATACCAGACTGTTGCTGTTCAGCTCGACGTGTTTCAGCGTCGGGCAGTAGAAGGCTTCTTTCTCTATCGTCGTCACCGTCGACGGTATCGTCACGCTGCCCAGTTCGCATCCCACAAAGGCGCTATAGCTCACTTCTCGCAGCCCTTCCGAGAGCGACAGTGACGTAATACCTGCATCAGAGAATGCCATCTCTCCGATGCTCGTTACACCTTTTCCTATCTTTACCGTCTTCAATTTCTTTAATCCATAGAAGGTGTAACTGCCAATACTTTTCACATCATCACCGATGATATATTCTTCCACTTGTTCGCCAAAATACTTGCTTATTGTGTTGTTGATATCACGTTTAGATGATACGATATTATTACAATTCAGAGTCACCGAGGTTAAACGAGTGCACTCCTCAAATGCATAATAACCGATACTTTTCACGCTGTTTGGTATGCTGATGCTGGTGAGGCTGGTGCAGTTATAGAAGCTACTACTATTGATTTCCGTCACGCTGTTTGGGATTGTTATACTGGTTAGGCTGGTGCAATAAGCGAAGCTACTACTATTGATTTCCGTCACACCGTTAGGGATATTTATACTGGTCAGGCCTGTGCAGCCAGAGAACGCACCATCTCCGATGTGTGTCACGCTGTTTGGGATTGTTATAGTGGTCAGGCCTGTGCAGTCATGGAACGCACGATAACCGATTTCCGTCACACTGTTAGGGATATTTATGCTGGTCAGTCCAGTGCAAGCATAGAACGCATCATAACCGATTTCCGTCACACTGTTAGGGATATTTATGCTGGTCAGGCCGGTACAACCTTCGAATGCCTCCCCACCGATGGCCTCCACATTGTTCGGAATGGTGGAATTCTTGCAGCCTGCAATTAGTGAGTTATGATAAGTATCTATCAAAGCATTGCATCCCTCACGTGAGTCGTATTTTTGGTTGCCGTTTTCTACTTGTATTATTTCAAGGCCGCTGCACCATGCGAAAACCCCGTTTTCGATACTCGTCACACTACTGGGAATGGTGATCTTGGTCAGGCCAGTGCAGCCGGAAAACGCCGAACTTCTAATCATTGTCACGGTGTTTGGTATGTTGACATTGGTAAGATTGGTACAAACACTGAACGCTCTTACTCCTATGGTAGCCACATAATAAGTTTTACCTGAATAATCGATAGAAGCCGGAATGGAAATAGTACCGCTATAATCATTTTTTCCATAAGTTACTTCGGCCAAGAAAACAGATTCGTTTTCTATCTTATACTCAAACAGATTGTAATAGATTCCATCCACCTCGCAGTCGTAGGCGAATGTGGGCAATGCCGCCATCGCGCAAATGGCGATGAACAGGGTTTTCACAATGTTTTGTTTCATAAGTTGTTGAATAAATTAAAGGGCGGAACTGCTCTGTTGCTTTTCCGCACTTCTGGCACCGCCAAGTAGCCATGACTATAGAAAAGCACGAACAGCTCACGCCCTCGCGGACGTGAACTTGTCGTCGCTTGTTCTCATAGTCGAAGTTTTGGCGGTTTCGAAGAAGTGCGAGAACAAGGACTCGAAGTCCAAGTTATAATTGAAAAAACTGTCAGAGCAGCTGCACCGCGATTAATGGTGTTGGTTGTTTTTGCGGTCACATAAAGTGTCCGTTAGGGTGGGGGAGAGTTCTTCTGCGAAGGATCTGTCCCCTTGGTTCGCTTTGGCGCGTTGAGCTGCTGTTCTGTTCGGTTTAAGGTGGCATGTCTTTCAATTTTTTGGGTGATACATTACTATGATTCAATCAGTGTTGTCAGTTTCTTAACGAGCTCTTTAACTCTGGGTGAAACCTCGTCAACGTCTTCCTTTTTAAGCTCAATAAAGTCCTCATAGTCGCCTTCATGCCGCAGGTCGAACATCACTTTCAGCAACTTACCGTCTTCGATGGTGAGGATGTTTGTCTTCACCAAGTGCATGTGCACCTGTGTGATCATACCAGAGTGCGTTTTTGTTGGTATGCCTTTGTTTATGAGGACAGCTGTGGCCGCATAGTATAGTGCGTAATAGAGGCGGTTGGCCGCAAGATTAAACTTGTAATTAGCACTGAGGAAGTCGGCATCTTCGATTGCTGCCTTTGCCTTTTCAATGCGGTAGTTCACCACAGCCATGCGATTTTCGTTGTCGAGGCTCATAGGATTATACCTTCTTTTTGTACGTTATACTTAAACAATGATGGCGGTGCTGTTTCCCATTGCTGCTTTGTGTAGGCAAAAACGTTGATTTCTTCGCCTAAATCGAGCCCTTTGTTCCAAACAGGATACTGAATATCGCCTTTTTCCTTCAGTGTCAGCCGTGGCTTATCAATGATGGCCAGTACGTCCCAGTCGCTGTCGTCACGATAATCGCCACGAGCACGCGAACCATACAGAATGATTTGTGCTGTTGGCTCAGCATCGTGTATGGTGTCGCGTATCAAGGCGAGAATCTGTTGCTTTTTCTTTTCTTGCTGCATGGGATAGATTCATTAGAAGAACTTCACCTCCTCGCCGATGACCTCGGAGAGCAGGAGGTTGGCTAAGCGACTGGTGCCCATCCTGAACAGCTTGTTTGTGAGCCATTGTTCACCAAGAATTTCCTTGGTGATGGTGTAGTAGATGAGGGCATCCATGACGCTGTTGAGGCCTCCAGCGGGCTTAAAACCAATCATTATGCCGGTTTCATCGTAGTATTCCTTGATGGCCTGACACATCACGTAGGCGGCTTCCGGCGTAGCGGCGGGCTCGAGCTTACCAGTCGAAGTTTTGATGTAGTCAGCACCTGCATACATCGATAAAATCGAGGCTTTTTTGATGTTTTCCGCAGTTTTCAGACAACCTGTTTCGAGGATGACCTTCATGTCATGCTCGCCGCAGGCTTCCTTCTGTTGCTGTATTTCATCGACCACGGTTTCATAGTCGCCTGCCAGTAATGCACCGACGGGCATGACGATATCAATCTCGGTGGCACCGTCCTTGATGGCCAGCTGTGTCTCGATGGTCTTCACCTCGATGAGGCTCTGGCTGGAGGGGAACGAACCGCTGACGCAGGCAATCTCCACGCCCTCGACCTCGAGCGTCTCGCTGACGGTGCGGGCGAACTTCGGATAGACGCAGATCGTGGCTACGTGGGGCAGGGTGGGGTAGTGATCCTCGAATTGGTTGACACGTTCCGTGAAAGCCAGCACCGACTCGTCGGAATCGGTCGTTTTCAGGGTGGTCAACTCGACACTGCCCATAAGGAATTTCTTTACTTCGGGCGTGTCGTTCTCGTGCACTTTCTCGGCGATGATTTTCTTCACGGCCTCGCGCACGTCCTCGTCCTTCACGTCGAGGTTATACTTACTCAGTGCCTGTTCGATGATGCTGACAGGCCTTTGGTGGTCATGATGATGGTGTTCATGACCGCACTCGCAATGTTCGTGATGTTCTGCCATAGTTGTTTATGCTTTAAGTTTAGGGTTTGCAATATGTCGCAGTGAGTCGCGCTGCGTCTTTTTCTCGAGATTTTTCCTGAATTCATCGGTCAGGTCCACGCCCGTCTGATTAGCTAAACAGATGAGCACCCAGAGCACGTCGGCCATCTCGTCGCCGAGGTTTTCCTTCTCGCCCGGCTTGAACGACTGGTCGCCGTATTTGCGGGCCATGACGCGAGCCAGCTCGCCCACCTCCTCGGTGAGCACCGCCATGTTGGTGAGCTCCGAGAAATAGCGGCCGCCAAACTCTTTAATCCATTGGTCAACAGCCTGTTGTGCTTCTTTTATGGTCATACTATTCTTTGTTTTTGGTGTCCATGCAGATAGTCACTGGCCCGTCGTTGACGAGTGCCACCTGCATATTGGCTCCGAACTCTCCAGTACCGCATTTCTTGCCCATTTCATCGCTCAGCCGACGGCAGAAAAGCTCATAGAGCGGCACGCTGACCTCATGACGGGCAGCCCGCAGCCACGACGGGCGGTTGCCCTTCTTGTAGCTGGCAAAGAGCGTAAACTGGCTGACGACGAGCGCATCGCCCTGAACGTCCATGATGGAGCGGTTCATCACGCCCTGCTCATCGTCGAAGACGCGCAGGTTCACCACCTTCCGCACCAGCCATTCCACATCGTCCGCAGTGTCGTCTTCGCAGACGCCGAGGAGAATCACGAAACCATGTCCGATTGACGATTTCAGTTCACCGCCGATAGAAACCGAGGCCTTAGTAACTCTTTGAATCACAGTTCTCATAGTGCAAAGTTACAATTTTTTCTTGATTATTGCAAATCTTTGTGGAAGTAATCGTAGATTATTTGCGCTTTTGATGCACCGACGATACTTGTAAGTTCTTGAATATCAGCATCTTTAATCTTTCTTACGCTCTTTTCTTTTTGGAGGAGCAAGTCGCGTGTCTTCGGTCCGATGCCTTTTATTTCGTCGAGTTCTGAATGGAGCGCACGTTTGGAGCGTTTGTCGCGGTGGAAGGTAATGGCGAAGCGGTGAACTTCGTCTTGCAGCTGTGTCAGTACATGAAAGAGCTCAGAATCCGTCTTAAGTGCGACGGTCATCGGGGGAAATCCATATAGCAGCTCATTGGTTCGGTGGCGGTCGTTTTTAGCCAATCCGGCAATGGGAATGTCGAGGTTCAGTTCGTCCTGAATGACCTCGCGAATGACCTCCATTTGTCCTTTTCCACCATCTGCCACGATGAGGTCGGGTAGGGGTTGTTCCTCATCAATCAGGCGACTGTAGCGGCGATGCACAACCTCCTTCATTGAAGCATAATCGTCCGGTCCAACGACGGTCTTGATATTATAGTGCTTATAATCTTTCTTCGATGGTTTCATCTTTTTAAACACCACGCAAGCTGCAACAGCATCAGTTCCAGAGATGTTCGAGTTGTCGAAACACTCAATCTGGTAAGGCATTTTGGGCAAGTGAAGTTTATCCTGAAGTTCCTTCATCAAGCGCACTTGTTTCTGCTCAGGATTGAGCTTTTCGGCCTGTTTCAGCCTGTCGAACTTATACTGTTTTCCGTTCATTTCAGAGAGTTCAAGGAGTGTTTTCTTATCTCCTCTCTGCGGAACGGTAAACGTGATGCCATCAAGTTCCATTTGGGGATCGAATGGTACAACAATTTCCTTCGAACCACTATTGAAACGTGTGCGCATCTCGACTATGCCGAGTTGTAATAGCTCAACTTCACTTTCGCTCAGTTTCTTCTTGAACTCGAACGTAAACGACTGGTTAATTGCTCCGTTGGCCACATGAATATAATTGATAAAGGCAGTTTTCTCATCGTTTGTAATCGAGAATACATCCACATTGTCAATTGTGTGGCTGACGACCTCACTTTTTGTTACAAAAGAGTCGATGAGCAAGTATTTCCTCTTGATTTCTTCAGCCTCTTCAAAACGTAGTTTCTCTGCCAGAAGTTGCATTTCCTCGCGCATTTCCCGGAGCAGTTTACGCGTGTTACCTTTCAGGATTTCCCTGGCCTGAGCAATGTTTTTCTGATAGTCCTCGTAGAGCTGTTTACCAACACATGGGCCACCGCAATTCTTGATGTGATATTCAAGACAAACCTGATATTTTTTAGCTTCGACTCCATCACGTGTCATCGGTTGACGGCAAGTGCGAGGATGATAAAGTTTGTTGATCAAATCGAGTACAGCGTACATCGAAGAAATGTGCGAGTAAGGACCATAGTACGTTCCCCATTTTTTATTGATGTTTCGCGTCTTAAAGATGCGAGGAAACGGTTCGTTAGTGATGCAAATCGATGGATAAGTCTTCCCGTCCTTCAGCAAAACATTGTATCGGGGATTATATTTCTTAATGAGGGAATTTTCCAGAAGGAGCGCATCTTCTTCCGAGTTGACGACCGTATAGCTGATGTTGTGAATTTTAGATACCAGCACTTTCGTTTTGTAACGATCAACCTCTGAATGGAAATAAGAAGATACCCGAGACTTGAGGTTCTTTGCCTTGCCGACATATATAATAGTACCCTCAGCATCATAATATTGGTAGCTGCCAGGTTTCTCCGGCAGTCGCGATACGATGCTTTTTAGATACTTGAGTCGTTTCTCGTTTTCTTCTTTTGTCATATTTGGAATTTCCTCATTTACAAGTGTTTCGCAGGGTGTTGTTTCACGTGGAACTATACCGTGAGGAGCGTAGTGATTTCTGTTCCTGGTTCAAAAGCGTCGCGGCCGTGAAGCCCTTCGTCAGTGATTTCGATGACGAAATTGACATAGATGTTCTTTGGGTTGAACTTCTTTACAAGGTTGTAGGCAGCGCGCATGGTGCCACCCGTCGCCAGAAGATCGTCGTGGAGCAGAACGACATCATTCTCGTCGATGGCGTCCTTGTGGATTTCGATGGTGTCCTCGCCGTATTCTTTTGTGTAGCTTTCCTGTACGGTTTCTGCAGGGAGCTTTCCTGGTTTGCGGCAGAGAACAACACCGGCGCCAAGTCGGATGGCGAGAGCAGAGGCAATGACGAAGCCGCGGCTTTCGATGCCGACGATTTTCGTGATGCCTTTATCTTTGTAGATGTCGTAGAGTTCGTCGACCATGATTTGAAGACATTCATGGTTCTTAAAGAGAGTTGTCACATCGCGGAAGTTGATTCCTGGCTGTGGAAAATCTGGGATGCAACGCAGATTGTTCATCAAAACTTTATTGTTCATTTTCAGAGGGTTATGTTAATTGATTTTTATTGTTTGTTTCACGTGGAACGTTGGGGCGGTTGCGGCAGTGCCACAACGCACCGGACGGATTGTCAGCGGCCCATGAGGACGAGCAGGACATTGATGTCGCTGGGGCTGACGCCGGGGATGCGGCTGGCTTGGGCCAGGGTGTCCGGCTTGATGGCGGTCAGTTTTTGGCGTGCCTCAGTTGAGAGAGATTGGAGGGTGTTGTAGTCGAAGTGTCCCTTGATCTTGATGTTCTCGAGGCGGTGCATCTTGTCGGCGACGAGGCGCTCGCGTGCGATATAACCTTTATATTTCATTCGGATTTCCGCGGCTTCGGCAACTTCCTCTTTGCGGTTGTCTGGTTTGTCGATGATTTCGGCCAATTCAGGAATGATGGTCGAGAGATTTTTAAGATTCAACTGCGGACGTGTCACCAAGTCTTCGAGCTTCACGCCAAACTGGAGTGGGGTAGTGCCTAACAGTTCCAGCCGGTCGTTGACAGTTTTCGGTTTAATGGCGAAGTTTCTGCAAAATTCTTCGATTTCTTCGATATAAGCTTTCTTCTGCATCCACCAGTCGAAGCGTTGGCGTGAGGCCAGTCCCAAGTGGTAGGATCGCTCCGTCAGTCGGGCGTCGGCATCGTCCTGCCGCAGCAGGATGCGGTATTCAGCCCGCGAGGTGAACATGCGGTAAGGTTCGTCGACCCCCTTAGTGACCAGATCGTCGATGAGTACTCCGATGTAGGATTCGTCGCGATGCATCACAAAATCAGCGGTTCCACCGCATTTCAGTGCAGCATTCACTCCGGCCACAAGCCCCTGTCCGGCAGCCTCCTCATAGCCTGTCGTGCCGTTCACCTGTCCTGCCATGAAGAGACCGTCGATGATTTTGGATTCAAGCGTGTGCGTCAGTTGAGTCGGGTCGAAGAAATCATACTCTATGGCGTAGCCCGGCCGATAGACCTTGACGTCGCGCAGAGCGGGAATCTTCTTCAGAGCCTCAATCTGAACCTCCATAGGTAGGGATGACGAGAATCCGTTTAGATACATCTCGTTGCTCGTTTCCCCTTCGGGTTCGAGGAACAGAGGATGCTGTTCACGATTGGGGAAGGTGACGAGCTTCGTCTCGATAGAAGGGCAGTAGCGCGGTCCGATGCTCTGGATTTGTCCGTTGTAGAGTGGTGAGTCGGGCAGGCCTTTGCGCAGGACATCGTGCACATCAGCGTTGGTGTTGCAAGTGTAGCAGGGAAGCTGGCGCAGGGTAGGGCGGCATGATGTTCCGTCTGGTGTAATGTTCTGATTTTCATCAAGATATGAGAACATGTATGGACGCTGTTCGCCCGGTTGGAGTTCCATTTCATCGAGGTGGACGCTGCGTCGGTCGATGCGGACAGGCGTGCCAGTCTTCATGCGGGCGGAGCGGATGCCGTGGCGGGTGATGCTTTCGGTGAAACCGGCGACGGCGGGTTCGGCGATGCGGCCTCCGGGGAGCATCTTGCGGCCGATGTGGAGGAGGCCGTTGAGGAAGGTTCCGGCAGTGATGATGACGCAGCGTGCCTGGATCTCGGCGCCCCAGATAGTGCGTACGCCGATGACTTGGATTTTAGTTGCGGTGCCGCAACTCACAGGACGGGAGGAAGTGCTTGTCAAGAGTTCGCAGGCTTGATCCTGCCAGATATCGAGGTTAGGGGTGTTGTCGAGGATTTCGCGCCAGTTCCATATGAACTTGCCGCGGTCGCACTGTGCTCGTGGGCTCCACATGGCTGGGCCCTTGCCGATGTTGAGCATGCGGAACTGCAGGCAGGAGCGGTCGGTCACGATGCCCATCTGTCCGCCGAGCGCATCAATCTCGCGCACAATCTGGCCTTTGGCTATGCCGCCGACAGCCGGATTGCACGACATTTGCGCAATCTTGTTCATGTCCATCGTCACGAGCAGCGTTCTTGCACCCATGTTGGCAGAGGCGCAGGCAGCCTCACATCCGGCATGCCCACCGCCAATGACGACGACGTCGTATTTCAAAATCATTGTCGGATGAAATATTTCGTTTGCAAAATTACAAAAACTTTTCCGAACGGCGGCACGTTCTTCATATTTATTTGTAACTTTAAACGCGCAGCGGCGCACAAAATTATTTCACCGACGGTGAACAGTATTTCACCGACGTTGAAATAGTGTTCACCGTCATTGAATACTATTTCACCGTCATTGAAATAATTTTATTGAGACCTTGAAAAGGTTTATATTTAGTCTAAATATGAATTTTTCCCGTAATTTTAAAGGCGATTTGTTTGGCCGTCTCATATTTTTGTAGTAATTTTGTAGCCATGATACGTGTGTGCGTACCTTATTATAGGTATTTACACGTGAACCCGTGAGGGCCTAAAGCGAATCTGTAAAAAACATTTAATCAATATCTAATCAATTAAATCTTAACAACTTATGTGGTTATTTAAATCATCTATTGGTCGTAAGGTAGTCATGTCCGTGACCGGATTGGCGCTCATCTTGTTCCTGACATTCCACTGTTGCATGAACATCGTTGCGCTGTTCTCGGGCGAGGCTTACAACACGATCTGCGAATTGCTCGGCGCCAACTGGTACGCCGTGGTTGCAACGATGGGTCTGGCCCTGCTGGCCGTGATTCACATTGTCTATGCCTTCATCCTGACGGCTCAGAACCGTCGTGCCCGTGGCGACAACCGCTACGAGGTGTCGACGACGGTGAACGGCGGCAAGGTTGACTGGGCATCGAAGAACATGCTGGTGCTTGGCATCATCATCCTGCTGGGCCTGCTGCTCCACCTGTTCAACTTCTGGTACAACATGATGTTTGCCGAGTTGTTCCCCGCCATTCATTATGATCCGGCTCCCGCCGACGGTTTCGGCAAGATTGTCAGCACGTTCTCGTGCCCCGTCTATGTGGTGCTCTACGTCATCTGGATTGTGGCCATCTGGTTCCACCTCTCTCATGGTTTCTGGTCGGCAATGCACACGCTGGGCCTGAGCGGCAAGATCTGGCTGAAGCGCATGCAGTGCATCGGTCTGATCTACACCACTCTGCTCATGCTGTGCTTCCTCGTGGTGGTTCTGGCCTTCGCCTTCGGCTGCGCCCCGAGTCTTAGCGATGGTTGCTGCGGCGAATGCTGCAAGGCTGCCGCTGCTGCATGTTGTCAATAACTAAATGTCAATCTGTAAATCCTAAGAATAACTATGGCAAAAGTATTAGATTCAAAGATTCCCGCAGGTCCAGTGCCTGAGAAATGGAAGGAATATAAAGCCCACCAGCGTCTGGTCAACCCGAAGAACAAGCTGAAGCTCGACGTCATCGTCGTCGGTACCGGTCTGGCCGGTGCCTCGGCAGCAGCCTCGCTTGGCGAGATGGGCTTCAACGTGATCAACCTGTGCATCCAGGATTCGCCCCGTCGCGCCCACTCGATAGCAGCCCAGGGCGGTATCAACGCCGCCAAGTGCTATCAGAACGACGGCGACTCGGTCTATCGTCTGTTCTACGACACCGTGAAGGGCGGCGACTATCGTGCCCGTGAGGCCAACGTCTATCGTCTGGCTGAGGTGTCGAACAATATCATCGACCAGTGCGTGGCCCAGGGCGTGCCCTTCGCACGCGAATATGGCGGCATGCTGGCCAACCGCTCGTTCGGCGGTGCCCAGGTGAGCCGCACGTTCTATGCCAAGGGTCAGACCGGCCAGCAGCTGCTGCTCGGTGCCTACTCGTCGCTGAGCGCTCAGGTGGAGGCCAAGAAGGTGAAACTTTACACGCGCTACGAGATGGAGGACGTCGTCATCGTCGACGGCCGCGCCCGCGGTATCATCGCCAAGGATTTGACGACTGGCAAGCTGGAGCGCTTCTCCGCCAACGCCGTCGTCATCGCTACCGGTGGTTACGGTAACACCTATTTCCTCTCGACCAACGCCATGGGTTGCAACTGCACCGCTGCTGTTCAGTGCTATCGCAAGGGTGCTTACTTTGCAAATCCCTCCTACGTGCAGATTCACCCCACCTGCATCCCCGTCCACGGCGACAAGCAGTCGAAGCTGACGCTGATGTCGGAGTCGCTGCGCAACGACGGCCGCATCTGGGTGCCCAAGAAGCTTGAGGACGCCAAGGCCCTGCAGCAGGGAACGAAGCAGGGTTGGGAGATTCCCGAGGAAGACCGCGACTATTATCTGGAGCGCCGCTATCCCGCCTTCGGCAACCTGGTGCCCCGCGACGTGGCTTCGCGTGCCGCCAAGGAGCGCTGCGACAAGGGCTTCGGCGTGAACAACACCGGTCTGGCCGTGTTCCTCGACTTCTCCGAGTCCATTAACCGCCTCGGCCTCGACGTCATCATGCAG
>FLNV01001689.1_pt1 | contig 11909 bp, 12 predicted proteins | sample 1140351 | NCBI WGS metagenome assembly FLNV01 (sample SAMEA3878207, study PRJEB12797) | bioreactor metagenome | biome: Moose rumen | place: Sweden | collected 2011-10 | reverse complement strand
AAGGTCACCGATCGCATCCCTGGTAAGCTGCACATGACCACTGACGGACCCGAATACTGGGGTTTGGCGTGTATCTTTGAGGACGAGATGGACGCCACCACCCGCGAGGCTTCGCTCGACCTCTTGCTCGACATGCTTCCCAAACGGGGACTGAAGGTCCGCGAGCATCGCACCTATCAGCTGCTGCACGAATGGAATGCCACGAAACACTATACTCCAGACGACGCCTCGTTTGACGAGTTGCTCGACAAACTGTCCTATTTCGGCATGTTGGAGTATGACTACGGCGACAAATATACCGATGAAGGTCCTATTGCAGGCACAACTTACAACCGCGAAGACCGCGTTTATTGGGTGCCGATGTTCGTCCCAGGTTCAGCCGAATACACCAACATGAACACCGACCTGATGGACCGCCATCCCGAGTTGGCGATGTTCTTCGAGCGTATGACCTTCCTGCCGCTGGAGAAAATCACGCCCAGCATTCCCATGGGTGGTGCAGGCATCGGTATGCATGTCATCCCCGTCGAGAAAGCCATCTCCATGGAGAACCAAAGTGTTGATATCGAACATATTTCCTATTGGCTCAAACGCTATGAGGGCCACCTTGGCGTGGGCATCTGCTCATGCCGCTATGGCCGTAAGAAACTTGACGAGGGCTGCGCCGACGATTACCGCGACTGGTGCATTGGCGTGGGCGACATGGCCGATTACCTTGCCGAAACAGGACGCGGTCACTACATCACCTACGAAGAGGCCATGAACATCCTGAAGATTGCTGAAGACAACGGTTTCGTCCATCAAGTGACCAATATTGACGGTGAAGGCAAGATTTTTGCTATATGTAATTGTAACGTGAAGATTTGCAACGCGTTGCGAACTTCGCAATTGTTCAACACACCTAACCTTTCGCGAAGTGCCTATGTGGCAAAGGTGGATCCGAAGAGTTGTGTGGCTTGCGGCCGTTGCGTGGAATATTGCCCTGCTGGTGCCGTCAGGTTGGGGCAAAAGCTCTGCACCAAACATGGCGAGCAGACCTACCCAAAACAGGAGCTTCCCGATGCCAAGAAATGGGGACCGCATAAGTGGACGGAAGACTACCGCGACAAGAACCGCATCAACTGCTATCCGACGGGAACGGCTCCATGCAAGACGGCTTGCCCGGCCCACATCGCGGTGCAAGGTTATCTGAAGAAGGCCGCAGACGGAAAATACAAGGAGGCCTTGGAGCTCATCAAGCGCGAGAACCCCTTCCCGGCGGTCTGTGGTCGCGTGTGCAACCGTCGTTGCGAAGACGCTTGCACCCGTGGCACGATTGATCAACCCATCGCCATTGACGCCGTGAAGAAGTTTATCGCGGAGCAAGACTTGAATGCCGACACGCGTTTCGTGCCCGAGATTAATATCGCATCGAGCGTCCAAAAACACTGGGACGAGAAGGTGGCCATCATTGGTGGCGGTCCCGCTGGACTGAGTTGCGCCTATTACCTTGCGACGATGGGGTATTATCCCACCGTGTTCGAAAAGAGCGAAACGCCTGGTGGCATGCTCCATTATGGCATCCCGTCCTATAAACTGGATAAGGAAGTCATCAAGGCCGAAATCGACATCATGCGCGAGATTGGCGTGGAGATCAAGACAGGCGTCGAAGTGGGCAAGGACATCACCATCCAACAGTTGCGTGAGCAAGGCTATAAAGCCTTCTATGTGGCCATCGGCTGCCAAGGCGGCAAACTGCCTGGCATCCATGGCGAGAAACTGCAAGGTGCCACCACCGCTATCGACTTCCTGCACGAAGCCAACTGCGGCAAGGTCAAGGTTGAAGGCAAGGTGGTTGTGGTGGGTGGCGGCAACGTCGCCATCGACGCGGCAAGGGTGGCCAAACGGAGCGGAGCCTCGTCGGTGACCATGCTTTCCCTCGAAACCGAAGACATCATGCCCGCCTCTCTCGAGGAACGCCACGAGGCTCGTGAAGACGGCGTGGTGATTAATCCTGGCTGGGGACCTAAGGAAGTCCTTGGCGAAGACAAGGTCGGCGGCATCGTCTTCAAGAGATGCACTTCGGTGTATGACGAAGAGCATCGTTTTGCCCCGAAATATGATGAAAACGAATTGATAACCCTTGAAGCCGATTTGGTCATCTTTGCCATTGGCCAAACGGTGGTTCTCAACAATCTGCTTAAGGGCACCAAAGTGGAGTTCTTCCGTGGCGTGTATCCCGTTGCCGACAAATTGACCTACCAGACCGCTGAGGAGGATATTTTCGTGGGTGGCGACTGCTACACAGGACCCAAGTTCGCCATTGATGCTATCGCCGCCGGTAAGGAAGCCGCCGAGAGTCTGCACCGCTATGTGCAACATGGCCACATGACCATCGGACGCAACCGTCGCGACTTCATCGAACTCGATAAGGAGGACATCGTGGTCGAGAGCTACGACAATGCCTCGCGTCAGGTGGAAGGCGTGGCCGTCAAGGAGAATCCCTTTAGCGAATATATGGTGACGCTCACCGAAGAGCAGGTGCGTAAGGAAACGGCCCGCTGCTTGAGTTGCGGCGCGTCGGTAGTGGATGAGAACCGATGCATCGGCTGTGGCATCTGCACCACCAAGTGCGCTTTTGATGCCATCCATCTGCATCGCGATCACCCAGAGGCTTCGCATTTTGTCACCTCTGAAGACAAGTTCAGCATGATCTTGCCTTATATGCTCAAGCGAACGGGTAAAATCATCTTCGACAAGAAAAACTGAACAACTGACAACTGACAACTGAACAACTGATAACTGATAACTGAATAAAATGCACGAACTGGGAATCGTCTTCTACATCATTAAGGACGTCAAAGAGGTGGCCGAGGAAAACCACGTCGAGCATGTGAACAGTGTGGTGATGGATATCGGCGAGGTGTCGACCGTGGTGCCGCATCTGCTCACCGACTGTTGGCGTTGGGCTGCCGATAAGGAGGATTTGCTGCGGGGCTGCGAGCTGAAAGTCAACACCATCCCCGCCGTGACCCATTGCGACGATTGCAAGAAAGAATATGAGACCGTCAAGTTCGGCAAGATATGCCCCTACTGCAATAGCCAGAATACATGGCTGCTGCGAGGCAACGAAGTGGAAATCAACAGTATCATTGTTTAGTCATTAATCATAAAAACTTTATAACCATGTCGTGTTTTATTGTCCCATTAACGCAAGCTATCGCTACTAGCGCGTACCGTAAAACCCATAAGCATTCCATCGAAAGTGCTGAAGCATCGGCGCTCAAACGTAATCTACCCGCTTTGGAAAAGATGCTCTGGGGTGGCTCGGTGATGCTCATCGTGGATCATGTCATCAATGGGGAGGTCACCTGGCGCTATCCTTTCTTTACCGCCTTGGAAGAGGCGGGAGGTCTCAAAGTGATGCTCCATGAGATGCTTACCGTAGGCTTGCCTATGTCCTTGGTCTTGACGGCCTTCTGGGTAGGCTATGCCTTTCTGAAAGAACGTAAGAATAGGATTACAGTAACAAATGTTCAATAAATAAAATCATCACATTATGTTTTTCCAAGTTTATGGCGCTAATGCGCTGTCTCAGTGGGGAATGATGCTCGTTGTCCTCGCTGGTCTTATCTTACTGAACGAGTTCGCCCGTCGCACCAAGTTCGGCGGTATCTTTACTTTCTTGGTCGTTCCCGTTGCTCTGACGGCCTACTTCCTCGCCATCTGGCTTGGAGTCCGCAGTGGAGCGCAGTGGGCATTGGAAAACCAGACCCATGTCTATATGCAAGGCTGGTTCCATTATGCCAAGCTTTATGCAGCCACAGCTGGGTGCATCGGCTTTATGATGATCAAGTACAAATGGGGCATCGGTGCCAAGCATTGGTTCAAGCCTTTCCCGTTCATCATCGTGGCCATCAACATCCTGATAGCATGCGTTTCCGACTTCGAGAGCGCTGTGATGGGATGGAACAAGTGGTGGCTTACCTCCGAAGGCGTTTGGCAATACGGTGGCTGGCACAATGTCTTTAATGGCCTTGCCGGTTTGTTCAACATCTTCTGTATGACCGCTTGGTGGAATGTGTATGGTTCCAAGGACAAGAAAGACATGATCTGGGCCGACATGACCTGGGTCTACATCGTCATCTACGACATTTGGAACTTTGCCTACACCTACAACTGCCTGCCCACGCACAGCTGGTACTGCGGTATCGCCCTGCTTCTTGCCCCGACCGTCGCAGCGCTGCTGTGGAACCGTGGTGGCTGGATCCAGAACCGTGCCAATACCTTGGCCATTTGGTGCATGTTTGCACAGGTGTTTCCGCTCTTCCAGGAGACCTTCAAAGACGGTCGTCAATGGTTCAGCTGGGCTACACTTCCCGTTCTCTATCCTGAAGGTGTCACCACCATTGAGAAGCTGTACGCTGCAGGCGGACAGGCTGCCGTTGATGGCGTTGTGGGCACTACAGTAGATCCTTCCGTCGTGGCGGCCAATCCTACCATGATGATGGTGATCAGCACACTCGCTCTGATAGTGAACATCGTTGCTCTTTGCTACATCATTTCGGTTTCCAAGAAACGTCACATCAACCCGTACAAGGAGGATGTCTTCGTCAACCAGAAGTACTACAAAGACGCCATGGCTCGTGCCGATGTCGATTGATGATGCAACCTTATTAAGTCAAGAAAGTCCGCAGGTTCTGCGGACTTATTTTATTTTATATGACCCGCTCGTTGACCATCCTCCACTCGCCGGGTTGCAGTCCGCCAAGTGTGATGTTGCCGATTTGCACGCGAATCAAGCGCAAAGTAGGGAAGCCCACGGCGGCGGTCATGTGGCGCACCTGTCGGTTTTTGCCTTCGATGAGGGTGAGGCTGACCCAACTGGTCGGGATGGAATTTTCGCCAAAATTACGAAAAAATTCAAATCACCCGTTCCCAAAGGGTTTGTTGAACAAAATCGTCATGTTCGTAAAGGCTATTTGAAGGCGAAGGTACGCTTTTATGCTGAGAAAAGGCGTTTTGATTGATAAAATCCGTATCTTTGCCGCCTTAAAACGATGCGAAAGGTAGTAACAAACTCGGATTTGAAACAGGCCTTGGGCTTGAAAGGCGTGTTCGGCACAAGTGTGGCGGGCATGGCCTACGGCGTGCTCGGCTTGGGCAAGATCAACCGGCTCTTCGACGGAGCCGCCGACTATCAAGGCCGTGAGTTTGCCGACCGTCTGCTGCAGAACATGGACATCACCATCGACGTGGCGTCCGAGCAGATGGACAACATCCCCAAAGAGGGCGGCTTCGTGGTGGTCAGCAACCATCCTTTCGGCGGCATCGAGGGCGTGATGCTCCTCAGCGCCATCGCCAAGGTGCGCCCCGACTTCAAGATCATGGCCAACTTCATCCTTTCGCATATCCCCAACCTCAAGGAGTGTTTCTTCGCCGTCAATCCCTTCGAGAACAACCCCGAATGGAAAAGCAGCGTGAACGGCATCAAGGGGGCCATCAAGCACATCGCGGCGGGCAACGGTTTGGGTGTGTTCCCTGCCGGCGAGGTGTCGCGCTATCACGGCCACGACTATCCCGAAGACCTGCCTTGGAGCACCTCCATCGCCCGTATCATCAAGAACGCCAAGGTGCCGGTGGTTCCCGTGTTTTGGGAAGGCCGCAATTCGAAGCTGTTCTATGCCGTCGATAGGGTCCACAATATGCTTGGTACGGCTCGGCTTTGTCGCGAGTTGGCCAACAAGCAAGGCTCTCGTTTCAACCTGCAAATCGGCAAGCCGATAATGCCTGCCGAAATCGCGCTCTACGAACAGCCCAAGGACTTGGCGGCCTATCTGCGCAGCCGTTCCTACGCGCTTGAGGCCAACATCCCGCAAGAGGCGAAGGAAAAGAAAACGATACCAATGGCCGAAATCGATGCTCCGACGGAGGTGTCGCTCATGTTGGCCGAGTTGGATGCCATCCGCGAGAAGTCTTTCTTGTATTCAACAGCAAATTATGATTGTTATATAGCTGATTATGAAGACATTCCAAATCTGATGCACGAAATCGCCCGTCTGCGCGAGGAGGCATTTCGCGCCATTGGCGAAGGCACGGGCAAGAGTCTCGACCAAGATGAGTTTGACGCGCATTTCAAGCAGATGATTCTTTGGGACACAGCGAAGCAGAAGATTGCGGGTTGCTATCGGCTCGGCATCGGTAGCGAAATCATTCCCAAATACGGCATCAAGGGCTTCTATGTCAGCTCTTTGGTGAACATCGACCCGTCGTTTGCTGAGCAGTTGGCGCATACCATCGAGTTGGGCCGTTCTTTCGTCGCGCTCGACTATCAGAAAGAGGTGCTGCCGATGATGCTGTTGTTGCGTGGCCTCTCCGACGTGGTGGTGCGCTATCCCGACATCAAGCATTTCATCGGGCCGGTGAGCATCAGCGCATGGTATCCAAAATTTTACCTGAGCTTGATTGCTCGGTTTGTTTCTGAAAAACATGCTGTTGAAGATGAATTGAAGGGCATGGTGACGCCCAAGACGCCTTTTGTCCCCGATTTCCTCAAGGTGGATGCCGATGTGCTGCTGCAAAACAACATGTCGGGGGGCGTCGACAAGTTCGACAAGTTCCTGTTCCGCCTCAGCAATGGCGAGTACCGTCTGCCTACGTTATACAAGAAATACCTGAAACTGAACGCCAAGTTCCTCTGTTTCAATGTCGACCCCGACTTCAACGACACGCTCGACAGCCTTTTGTTCCTCACCTTCACCGACTTCCCTGAGGAAGAGGTGATGCCGCTCTTCCGCGACAGCAGCGACGAGGAAAAGGCAATTGTCAGGAAACGTTTCGGGTATGTTTAAGATTCCTCCTCGATGGTTTGGGCAAAGAATGTGAAATTCACTTTCCCGTAGTGCCGTTGCTCCATGAAGTGGGGATGCGCCTCAAAGTTCTGGTACTTGTCGTGTTCCAAGACGAACATCCCGCCTTCGTGCAACAGGTTGTTGTCGAAGACAAGGCTGACCAAGGCATCGTATTGCTCGCAGTCGTAGGGTGGGTCGGCAAAGATGAGGTCGTATTGCATCTTGTGCTTGTCCAAGAAACGGTAGACATCGGAGCGGATGACGAGCAACTCCTTCATGTTGAGCTTGTTGGCGGTCTCGCGGATGAACCTCACGCAGCCAAAGTCTTGGTCGACGGAAACCACTTTGGGGCAGCCTCTCGAAACGAGTTCGTAGGAGATGTTGCCCGTGCCGGCAAAGAGGTCCAAGGCTTCGGTCTCCTCAAAGTCGAAGTGGTTCTCGATGATGTTGAACAGGCTCTCCTTGGCCATGTCGGTGGTGGGGCGCACGGGCAGGATGGCGGGTGCCGTGATTTGCCGCCGTTGGTATCTTCCTCTGATGATTCTCATAATTTTCCTTATTTTCGGGACTCGGGACTATTGGTCTCGTGTCTCGTGCCCTAATATTTGGTATAGGGTGAAATAGTACTGAAATGGCACTTCCTCTAAGGCTTTGCTGACCTTGATCTTGCGAGGGCCGTCTACAAAACGGATGTCCTTGACATAGCGTCCGCAGAGGTCGATGATGTCGGATGCGGGACGGATGAGTCCGGAGAAACTGACCGTCGTGTCCTGACCCGAAAGCCCGTTTTGCTCCATCGCAAAGAGCAGGAAATAAGCGAAGTCTTCCTTGGTGACGAATTTGAAGTTGTTGAAAAACAATAGTTTGCCATTTTTTTTCATCGCCATGTCGAAGTCGCGGTTGCGCACTTGGACGAAAACGCCTGTTGACGTTGGACTGTCCATCACTCCGTCGACGAAGACGCTGCTCGAATGGGTGACGCGGGCGTTCTTCCACTTGCTCGACACTTTGGCTTGCAAAGCGTTGGGCCATGCGAACACATTGACGCAAGAAGCCTTTGCCAACGGCTTTGTCGCTATGCTGTAGCCTTCGGGGCGCTGGAAACCGAAATCGAGGTAGGTGGCTTTCTCGGCCTCGTCAAACAAGGCTTCAGGAACGAATGTGCAAAAGCGGTTGTCGATGAGGCAGTTCACGAAGTGTAACGGCTTGTTGTTCAGCCCTTTTGCTTCCAAGGCGCGTTCAAGGGTGCGGAAGAGGTCGTCGCTGTCGGCCAAGAGGTCCGACTGATAGCATTCCAAGGCGATAAGGGTTTGGCTTTGGGTGTCGAGGAGGGCATAAGAAAGACCACCCAACGCAAATTGGATGGCCATTCTGTATTGCGATGACTTCTCGGCATCAAACTCCTCGCCGAATTGGGAGATATAAGGATTCAACGATGCCGTCATTCATCCTAACCGTTTAGAGTTTCTCCCAGTTGCCGTCGGTGGTGGCTTCTTCCATCGAGCCGACTTTCAGGCCGGCGTAGCGGTTGATGCTTTCCTTCTCGGCCTTGGCGTTGTCGACGCGCTGCTTCCATTCCTTTTCGGTGAAGGCGGCACCCGGGGTGGCCAAATAGACCTCGTAAGGCGTGCGGGCTTCAAACACGGGGATTTCGATACCGTTGCGCGGGATGGAACCGGCTTCAAGCTCGAAGTTCTGCTGCGGTTGGCTGAAAGGCACCCACTTGATGTCGCTGATGTTGAAGTTGTCGCGGCCGGCCTTGATGGAGTCCATCACCTTGACGAAACCGATGGTGTCGTTGATGGTGCGGGTGAAGGTGGTGTCGGTCGGGTCGGGAACGATCTTCACGATCGGGATTTCTGCGGTTTGGCAGAATTGGATCAGCGTGTCGAAGCTGCTCGTGTACTTGCTGTTGGCGTTCTTGTAGAGCACCTCGGCGTTGCGGATGTCGATGAGGCGTTCGACGACTTTGGTTTCGCGGGTTCTCTGTTCGTTGTTGAACTTGATGGGAGCTTGGATGCTCTTCACGACTTGCCAAGCCAAAAGCACGATGATGGCAAACAGCACGACGTTGATGACGATGTTTAATCCTTTTTTCATTTTCGTATGGTTTTCTAATTATACTCTTTATGGATTGGCGGCAAAGTTAGGATTTTTTCCTTTATGTCGGACAAAAAAAATCGCTTGAATTTAAAAATGGATTTTGTGATAGTTTAAATATTTGTCGTCCAGATACTTGCGAATCTTGTCGGCGAGGACGATGAAAACCTGAAGTTCATTTTTTTCGAGCCAATCGGTGGCATCGTCGTCGCGATTGACGGCTTTTGCGAAGGCGAGATTGACCTCGAAGTGGTTTCGGATGAGCCATTCCTCGGCCTTGGGTTCCTTGTCGATGGCGCTGTCGATGGCGGCAAGGTGGGGGAAGCCGTGTTCCATGAGCCAGTCCTTGGCCTTGGTGTCGCCTTGGATGGTCTGGCTCAAGGCGACCAACTCGGGATAGCCGTTGCGCATCAGCCAGTCGCAGAACTCGTCGCCCTGTCCGGGTTCGAAAGTGCAGGCAAAAGCCATCAGTATTTTTATGGGGTAGTGGGTCATGCTACATAAATCAATGATTCGCCGAAAAAAGCAGATAAGAGCGAGAGCGTTCGTAAGGTAAAGTTGTGCTGACCACTAAGCCATTTGGTCACCTCGCTCGGCCGTTTTCCCAAAGCATGGGCAAATTCCAGTTTCGTTAAGCCTCGTTCTGTCATCAAATCGTTGATTCTGTTGGAGATGGCAAGTTCCAAATCCACCTCCTGCTGAATGTTGGCAGGCACCGAAGCCATCATTTGCTGAAAAGAAGTGTTCATTGTTTTCATATATCAAATGTAACTAATATCAATTCGGCTTCACTCATCGTTATTTGAATTTGCTTATGGCTGCAAATATACAAACTTTATTTTACTTATGAGTAAAATTAGTTTTTTCTTTGATAACAACCTGTTTTTTTCCTTATTCTCCACACCTGTGCCATTGTGTTTGCTTTTGGAGTAAAACAAAAACGCCCTAACCGACATTGGATTGGAGCGTTTCTTGGTTAAACTTCAGAGTTCGTATGAGCTTATTTGAACATCTCTTGGGTGAGTTTCAAGGTATATATTGTGAGCCCTTCGGGTGCCTCCCAAGCCTCTGGAGTGAAGAAATAGCGTTGGGCTTCAGTGGCTTGCTCGTCGTTGCGGTAAGTGATGGTTGAGGCGTTGTCGGAACGACGGATGATTTGCACGCTGTCGTACTCAAGTCGCAAAATGTTGAAGGCTTCCTCCTCGGTGTAGGCACCGTTAGGCCCACCGCTCCTTCCTTCATGACATACTGTGATTTGTTGGTGTGTGTCTCCCGACAAAGAAGTGTAAGGGCATGTCATGGTGGTGCCGGTTGTGTCTTTCCAGCCGAGGAACACGATGGTGTCGTTGGCGGGGACTTCAATGTTAAAGTCTGCGTCAAAGAACCACTCGCACGAAGTCATGCAGGGAAGAATGAAGCCGTTGCTGCCAAAATCACAAGCAGCGTTCTGAATCTGAATTTTTTGTTGTTCATAATACTTTATTTTTAGATGTTGATAATTGGTTTGAAATTCATGCTGCAAAAGTATAGCAAAAATCCGTCGTTTTTTCAAGTTCAAAGGGTATTACAAACTTTTTTGAGAAAACGAATCTGGTTCTCAATAAGTTAGAGGTACTGATTACAACTATTTTGGGTTGAAAAATAGATACAAATTATAGGTTGGCGAACCAATCAACCGAAAAATGTTTACCTTTGCCAAAATATTTGACGACAATGAAAACCAAACAAGAAATAGTCGAAAACTGGCTGCCGCGCTATACGGGCTTGCCGTTGGAGCAGTTCGGGAAATACATCCTGCTCACCAACTTCCAGAACTATGTTGACCGCTTCGCCGAATGGCAGGGCGTGGAGGTGGTGGGGCGCGACAAGTCAATGCCCTGTGCCACCGACGGCGAAATCACCATCATCAACTTCAGCATGGGCAGCGCCAACGCCGCCACCATCATGGACCTGCTGAGTGCCGTCCAACCCAAGGCGGTGCTTTTCCTCGGCAAATGCGGCGGCGTGAAGAAAATCAACAAGGTGGGCGACCTCATCCTGCCCATCGCGGCCATCCGCGGCGAAGGTACGTCGAACGACTACTTCCCGCCCGAAGTGCCCGCGCTGCCGGCGTTCAGCCTCGAAAAAGCCATCTCCACCACCATCCGCGACTATGGCCGCGACTATTGGACCGGCACGGTTTATACCACCAACCGCCGTGTGTGGGAACACGACGAGGACTTCAAAGACTACCTGCGCAAAATCCGCTGCATGGCCGTCGACATGGAAACGGCAACCATCTTCTCGGTCGGCTTCCACAACGAAATCCCGACGGGTGCGCTGCTTTTGGTGTCCGACAACCCGATGGTGCCCGAAGGCGTCAAGACGGAGGAAAGCGACAAGATGGTCAGCAAGAACTTCGTCGGCGAGCACCTGCGCATCGGCATCGACTCGCTCAGGCAACTTATTAATAATGGTATCACCGTCAAGCACTTGAAATTTTGAAAACCTACGACCAAATCCTTGCCGAAATCCACAAAAGGCAGCTTGCGCCGGTCTATTTCCTGACGGGCGACGAGCCGTATTACATCGACATGATTTCGGACACCATCGAGAACGAAGCCTTAGACGAGGCCGACCGCGCCTTTAACCAAATCGTGCTTTATGGCCGCGACGTGGATGTGGAGACCATCGCCAACCACGCCCGCAGCTTCCCGATGATGGGCGACCGTATGGTGGTCATCGTCAAAGAGGCGCAGGACGTGAAGAACTTGGAGAATTTCGAGCCTTACTTGGACACGATTCCCGAAACCACCGTCCTCGTTTTCGCCTACAAATACAAGAAGTTCGACAAGCGCAAGACCTTGGCCAAGAAGATCGACAAGAAAGGCGTTTGGTTCGAGTCGAAGAAGCTCTACGACAGCAACATCCCCGGCTGGATACAGAACTACCTGAAAGGCGAAGGCTACAGCATCACGCCCAAGGCCACGCAGATGTTGG
>FLNV01000824.1_pt1 | contig 11939 bp, 3 predicted proteins | sample 1140351 | NCBI WGS metagenome assembly FLNV01 (sample SAMEA3878207, study PRJEB12797) | bioreactor metagenome | biome: Moose rumen | place: Sweden | collected 2011-10 | reverse complement strand
TTGACGGCGTATGCCAGCACGTAGTATGTGGCGTTTGGCAGCAGGCCCGTCAGGCTGCAGCTGAAGCGCTCGCTCCTCCCGTTGCCCACGCTGCATGCCACCCTCATGCCGCTGTCCGTCAGGCTGCCAGCATCCGTGCCGTAGTAGAAGCCGCACTCTGTGGCCACGCCCACGTTGTCGGCATCGCTCTCGTAGCGTGCCTGCAGTGTGGCTGTTCCGTCCTCGCCTGCCACGGCTGTCAGCCCTGTCACTGTGGGCGCGCCCTGTGCCGCCTGCACCACCTCGCACTGTGCCTGGTGGCCTCCTTCCAGTATGGTGAAGCTGATGGTGTCTGTGCGCAGGTTCTGCGTTGGGTTGGCCTCCACGCTCACCGTCACGGCCTCGTCCGTGCTGCCGCCCCGATACTGGCTTAGCTCCAGCCACTCGCCAACCGTGACGGCGGCGCGCCATTCGTTCTCCGCAATGAAGCCGAGCTGGAAGGTGCCGCCCGTGTTCGGCATCAGCACGCGCCTGCGGAACAGTAGGATGGTGTATGTCCTGGCCGCCTGGCTTATGCTCACCGTCCTCACCTGCTGCCGCTGCTGGCTGTCGGTTGCCGTCAGCTTCAGTCCGCCGCTGCGCGCGGCTGTGCCGGCGTTGGCGTCTATTGTCAGCTCCAGTGTGCCGTTTCCTGAGCCCGCATTCCGCCCGTCTCGGAAATGCACGAAGCCCGGCGCCTGCCCTGTCAGCTCCGCCTCCCAGTGGCTGTTGCATGTAATGCTCACGGCCACGGTGTCGCCGCCAGCCGCCACACTGATGTCTTCGGGCAGCACCATGATGCTGACCTCGGCCCCTCCCTGCGTCACGGCTATGCTGCGTGTCAGCCCTGCCTCTGTCGTCACCCTCAGCGTCCACGAGCGGCTTGCCGTGGCCGACGGGTTCTCGCCTGGCGTCATGCGCACGCTGGCGGTTCCGGTGCCCGACTTCTGGCCCAGTCCCAGCTGCTGCTCGTCGCCGCTTGTCACCTGCAGCGTCCATGCGCTGTTGGCCTCTATGGCCAGCACCGTGTCGGCCGTTGTGCCCAGTATGTTCAGGTCGTCCACTTTCAGCAGGTTGGTGCTGATGGTATAGTCGGGGTCCACGGCATCGCCCGTGCACGAGCCTGCCACGGCCGCTGCGCACACTAAGGATAAAACGCTAATGTATAATGAAAAACTGCTGCACCTCATCGTAGTCTGTATGTTCAATCTTCAATTTTCAATCTTCAATGGTCAATGTTCAGAAGTTCGCCATCAGTCCAATGCTGATCCAAAGCCCGACGCACTGAAGTCCAGCTCGTCGGCCACGGCCTTGAATCCGTCGTCCTGCTTCACCACCACCCCTATCTGCGGCGCCACGAATGCGTACAGGTGCTGCATGGGCACCCACGCCACTCGCGCCCCAAAGGTCAGGCTGTTGGCCTTGGCCCCGTCGGCATACTCGGTGCCGTAGTCGGCATCGCGCGTCGAGCAGGACAGCGAGTGTACGGCCAGCCCCACCTGCGGCGTTATGGCGAAGCGTCCGGCCAGGGCTATCTGGTAGCCGTACTTCACGGCGAAGGTGTTCTCCATGTATCGCACCGTGCCGGTATATACCCTGTCGGCGTCGTACAGGTAGCCCTCCTGGCTCTTCTGGAGCCCGAAGGTGTAGGATAGCTGCAGGTCGTGGTTTTTCCATACTACGCCTGCCATCGGTGTGAGTCCTCCCTGCAGCCCCACGGCGGTATATGCCAGTCCGAAGTAGAACGCCTCCCGCCTGACGTAGCTGACGCGCTCCATCTGCACCGTGTCGAGCACCGTCTCGCCGTGGCTGATGGTCCATTCGCGGTCCATCGGCACGTATCCCTTGCGCGCGAAGTGGAACAGGTGTGTGCCAATGGGCAGCTCCACCTGGCTGGCCAGTGCCACGGTGCTACCGTGGCTGTCGGTGACGTGGGCCCCCTGCGGCCTTGTATATACGCGCAGGTATCCCGTGTGTGGCACTGGCGGGCGCAGCGTCACGCTGTTCCGCTGTCCCGGCCTGACGGTGAAGGTTGTCTCGCTGTCGTCGCAGTCCACGCCCTTCGTTACCACGGTGTAGCTGCCCTCGCGCAGCAGCTGGGTCCAGCTGCCCGTTCCCACGCGCCGTCCCGCCAGCCATATCTCCGCGTCGCCGCCGACGGTGGCCGCCACCTCGCCATAGTGCGCCGCTTGGTCCGTCATTGGTATGTCATATACGGGCCTCCTGTCCGACCTTGTCACCACCACCTCTCGCTCGCCCTCCCATGTGCCGTTCTCGGCCCTCAGCGTGTGTCGGCCGTATGTCAGGTAGCGGTGGTGCAGTGTCCCCTCGCCCGCATACTGCCGGTCTATGTATATCTTCGCTTGTGCCACCGTCGGCGCCACTGTTGCGAAGACGCCGGTGCCTATGTCAAGCAACATCTCGTACGTGCGTCCGCCCTCTATGGGTATGGGGAACACATAGTCGCGCAGGACTCCGAAGCTGGTGTGGCTGATGGTCAGCCGCTGTATGCGGCGCGGCACATATACCCATGTCTCTCCGGCTCTGGCCTCCACGTCAACCACGCCTACGGAGCCGCCGTCGAACACGAAGCCCTGCCCTGGCGCCACCACCTTTATTAGTGCGCTCACCTCGCCGTTCCGGTCGTGTCTCATCGTTCCGTGCATGTTGGCTGTCAGGTCGCTGGGCAACGCTCGGAAGCTCTCCACCTCCATGTCCTGTGCCATTGCGGCCACGGCCGCCACCGCCATCAGTGCCACCGTCAGTGGCCATCGCCTTGCAAGTCTCATCATAAAGCTAAACAGTCTATAAGTTGTAAATAGTCAAATAGTCAAATAGTAAAATAGTCAAATAGTCAAATAGTAAAATAGTAAAATGGTCAAATGGTAATTTACCTTGTGCGACTGACGTGCTTCTTGCCTCCGTCCACTACTATTCTCGCGGCCTTGCGGGTCGCCGTCCTGTCGGCTTGCCTCTCCTGCAGCCTTCGGCCGCCCAGGTCGTGGCGCCCGCTGCCTGCAGACTGTCTGCTTGCCATTGTCCGCACGTCCTCCATGTCCGTGGCGTTCTCCATCATGTCCTGTATGGGCAGCAGTCGTGGCGCGTCCTGCCTGTCGTGCAGCGTGATGTAGCATTCGAAGGGCAGCACGTCGCGGCTGTTGCTGATGAAGACGCTGCCTGCCGGGCGCTCGTCCTCGCCGCCTATGTTCAGGGCATACACCCCCACGGCCCGCTCCACCCGCTGCAGCGTGGGCAGGAAGGTGTAGTCGTGGGTTGTGAGGTCTGGGTTATCAGGCGTGGCCTCCACCGTCACGTTCTCCGCCGAGAAGGTGACACGGCCCGCCAGCAGGTATTCGGCCTTGTATGTGCCGTTGTTGGGCATGGCTATCAGGTATGGCTTGTACGCCTCCACCTGCGCCGCCCTGGCGAACGTGCCGTCGGTGCCGCGGCCGTAGAGCCAGAAGGGCTTGCGCGTGTCGCCCTCGTCGGTCATTGCGGCGAAGGGCGCTATCTCCCCTTGCGTCTCGTGGGTCATGGCCTGCACGCTGAAGGGCAGCGCCAGCGTTTCCCAGCCTTGGTTGCTGCCCACCGGCGTCTCGAGGCTGTAGCCGTGGGTGTACTCCGCGTGCAGGGCCGTGAACGACAGCGGGGCGTGGAAGTTGCCGTTGCCGGCAGCCGCGTCGGTTCCCGTCTCTGCACCGCCCTGCGTCTCTACGTCTGTGAGGACCAGCCGCTCGCACACACCGTTCACCACCACGTTCTGCACACCCTCGGGTGCCAGCTCATCGCTGCTGACATACACCAGCAGGTTGGGATTGTCTATGCCCGTCAGCATGTCGTCTGTCAACTTGCTGTCCTTGTCCCATACTATGGCTGCTATGGTCTGCACGGCCGCCTCCCGTCCGCCCTCATATCCGGCGAAGGCATCGTCCAGCGTCAGCTCGCCAGCCACCGTGGCCACCAGTCCGTCGTACGTTGCCACCCCCACGGGCGTATAGGCGAACTCGTATCGCGTGGTGTCCGACGTGGTGTATCCGTCGCGCGTCGCCCACGCCTCTATAGTGCAGTCGCCGGTCAGCGTAAGCGGCGTGGTATATATCTGCTCGCCTGCCTCACTATTAGATAATGTGTAGTGTATCGTAGCACCGTCGGTTGCTGTTGTCAGCGCCACGGTGTTGCCCTCCTGTGCAAACTCCACGTCTGCAACCTTGAACCAGTCAATCGTGAATGTGGTGACCTGCGACGGGTACCAGCTCTCGCGCATCGCGATAGCTTTGATGGTCATGTTGCGCTCCACGGTCAGGCCACCCTCGGGGAAGATGCCGCTGTTAGCAGTCGGTTCCGTTCCGTCCGTGGTGTAGTGGATAATGGCTCCTTCGGTTGAGGTAATTGCCGTGACGTTGTTCGTTCCCTCTACACGCGTAAGCACCGGATTGCCGCAGGTCACGCCGTCGGCATGGAACACGTATCGCGTGGTGTCCGACGTGGTGTATCCGTCGCGCGTCGCCCACGCCTCTATGGTGCAGTCGCCGGTCAGCGTAAGCGGCTCGGAGTACTGTTGCGCACCCGCCTCACTGTCTGACTGCGTGTAGTAGATGGCTGCACCTGCCGTTGCTGTGCTTAGCCTCAGGGTGTTACCCTCCTGTGCAAACTCCACGTCTGCCACCTTGAACCAGTCCACCGTGAATGTGGTGACCTGTGACGGGTACCAGTTGTCGCGCAGTGCGATGGCCTTGATGGTCATGTTGTGCTCCACGGTCAGGCCTCCATCGGGGAAGAGGCCACTGTCAGCGGTCGGGTCCGTGCCGTCCGTGGTGTAGTGGATAAAGGCTCCCTCGGTTGAGGTGGAGGCCGTGACGGTGTTCGTTCCCTCCACACGCGCAAGCACCGGATTGCCGCATGTCACACCGTCAGCGTGGAACACGTATCGCGTGGTGTCCGACGTGGTGTATCCGTCGCGCGTCGCCCATGCCTCTATGGTGCAGTCGCCGGTCAGTGCAAGTGGCTCGGTATAGACCTGCTCGCCTTGGGAAATATTAGATAATGTGTAGTGTATCGTCGCACCGTCGGTTAATGTTGTTAGCGCCACGGTGTTGCCTTCCTGTGCAAACTCCACGTCTGCCACCTTGAACCAGTCCACCGTGAATGTGGTGACCTGCGACGGGTACCAGTTCTCGCGCATCGCGATGGCTTTGATGGTCATGTTGCGCTCCACGGTCAGGCCACCCTCGGGGAAGAGGCCACTGTCAGCGGTCGGGTCCGTGCCGTCCGTGGTGTAGTGGATAAAGGCTCCCTCGGTTGAGGTGGAAGCCGTAACAACATTCGTTCCCTCCACACGCGCAAGCACGGGATTGCCGCATGTCACACCTGCTGGGTCGTAACTATAGCTTGTCACCTGCGAACTGTTCCAGCCTTCTCTAATGGCTATGGCCTTTACTGTGCATTGGCCGTCAAGCTCTATAGGGACTGTATAGAGAGAACTGGCCGCAGTGGGGTCGCTGCCGTCGGTGGTATAGTGGATGGCGGCACCGTCGGTGGCCGTAGCCATTGTCAACTTCAGTGTGGCGTAGCTGAAGGTAACGTCGCTGACGGTCAGCCAGCCGACGGCCTGTTCCGCCACGCCACTAAGATGTCCGCCGAGCGACGAGACGGCCTTCACCGTGCAGTTTCGCGTCAGCTTCACAGGCTCGGTATAAACAGCACTGTTGCCATCTGGGTCACTGCCGTCCAAGGTGTAAATTATAACGGCTTCCTCAGTCGGACAAGTCATCGTGACAGTAGTGTCGGCCTCATTGATTGTGATAACTGGCATCTCCGCGTATGACATGGAGTATGTTACGGATAGCAGCGTCTCTGCGGTAATGCTCTCTACCACGTATTGATCGTCGTACACTTGGCTGGTAACGTCAGTGCTGCCGTTGAGCAGTACCTGTGCCACGTGCCAACCAGCATCTGGCACTATGCTTACCACGGCCTCGCTGCCATTCGCGACGTTAAAAACAGCAGTGCTGTCGCGCAGGGCATGATCGTCGAATGTTGTTGTGCCGTGGCCTGTGGATACTATGGTGAGGGGCCAATAGGCAGAAGCGCCTTGTGCAAACGACACTTCAATCTCATGGTCGTCGCCAATGCTTTCTATAAGGAGGCGTCCGTCCTTCTGCGACTGCTCAGTCACGTCAAGACTGTCAAGACTGACCCGCGCAAGATGATTGCCGTTGTCTGGATAGAAATAGATGTTGGCAGATGTTCCCTCAAGCATGGCTATGGTCTGAAGAGAGGAACGTATTGTCTTGTTGTTGACTCGAGCCTGTCCCTGACCCGTGACGATGAGCTGAACGTAATAAAACACGCCATCGGCAGAAGTCTCACGCAGCAGCACGTTGCCATTGCTGGTAGCTGCGGTCATTTCCACCCCTTCCTTGTTTGTCATTGCTACCTGGTTTATTTTGACGCGTGCGGCAACAGAATCGGGTATTTCGTCGGCCAATGTCACCTGTAGCGTCAGCAGGCGTGTGCTACACGGTGGTGTCATGCCTCCAGACAATTGCAAGGCATAGACATTCTCTCCCGCATGGGCCTGTTCGTCGGCACTGACCTCGCTCGATGGTACAGGGCTACATTCTATCGTATAGCCAACAGCCATACCCGAGACGCGTATGTCGTCAATGTGCGGTGTGACGTAGCTGGGGAATGTGAGATGGAAGCGCATGTCCTGCAGCGAGTCTGTTGCAACAAGATGGACAGGGAAGTCAACTGTGCGGCCAGGCAGCGCCCTGATGTTGGGCAGGTAGAGGCTATAAGGTGACACACCTGCCGAGGAGGGATCTGCTGGTAAACCGGGGTCGTACATGAACCTTGCCTCAAAGCAGATGTCGAGGCTGTCCATTGTATAATAGAAATCAGGCGCTTGTGTATATAGTGTGTCGGCAACGTACCAGCCGGTGAAAACAAAGCCTGTGGCCGGTGTGGCCGTAAGGCGCGTACTCTCACCCTCAGCCACACTGTTGCTACCCACAGAGACAGACCCTCCGTCACTTGGTGTGGCCCATGCCGTCACATTGTGATACGTGGGATTGGGCTTGGGTTGAATGTCGGGTGGAGAAGGGTCGTCGGGCAATGCTGGGTCGTAGTTGAAGCGTGCGGTGAGAGTGTCGTTCTCTGCCAGGGTGACATACACGAAGCGAGTGGTTGCAGACACCAGCGAGTCAGCCTTGTTGTACCAACCGGTAAAAAGATATCCACTGCTGACATCCACCGATATCGTGACGCTGGTTGCTGCTTCGTAGTGTCCGCTGCCTTTCAGGTTGCTGCCACCTTCTTCTGCATACAGGGTGAGTTGCCACTTGTCGGGTACGATGACCACCGGTGGCGCGTCGGGGTCGGCAGGGGTGTTGGGATTGTAAGCGAAATGTGCCACCACTGTCTCATTCTCCTTGCCTTTGACAAAGAGATAGCTATGGCTGGTGGACAAGGTGCTGTCGTTCAGGGTCCATCGCTCAAAGATGAAGCCTGTGGCAGGCGAGGCCGAGAGTTGCACCTGCTCACCTTCGGCATACTGTCCGCCGCCGCTTACGGTGCCACCGTCGGCAGGCGATGCCAACAGTGTGAGCATTGTTTTCTGCACTGGCACTACCGGCTCTGGTGGTGATGGCGGGTCTGGTGGTAGCGTTGGGTCGAAGTCTTCTTGTGCCCAAGAGCCAACGCTACACAACAGTAAGAACAGCACCGACAAATATCTGACTTTATCCATGCTACTGTTTCCTGGTTATTTGTTTCCAATTTCTTTTGGTTCTCTGCTTATACGCCACCAGTTTACTATCGCACGACTTTTCGTGTTTTACCGCCATTGTATTCTATGTATATGCCGCGGTGAGCAGATTGTGACGCTATGCGTCCTGAGAGGTCGTACACGTTATTATTAGCCGCTTCACCATGTTTGGCGGTGGTGTCGCTGATGCCTGTAGCCTCGGTAGCCATCAGCACAAGTCGCTGCGTGTCGGTGCCAGCTTCGGCATGGAAAGTATATTCGTTTTCGGTAATGTCATAGCGGGTACCCGTTTGGCGGTCCAGTACGCTTACCTGTCCGAAGGCGCGGTTTCGCTTCACGCTCAGCGTGTAGGTACCCGACTGGGGCGCGGTGAAGCCCAGCATCACGGTGCCGTCTGCCATGGGGCGCTCGTTTATGGCGTAGCGTGTGCCGTCGGTGCCGATGGTGAAGAGCTGTGGTGTATGTGTGTCAAGCGAAGCAAACTTTCCAGCATCGCGACTGGTCTCGTATGCTAACGAGGCCTGCTGGTTCAGTACCACACGAGTCTCGTCAGCATGTTCGCCATCGTGGCTGAGGCAGAGATCAATCAGCAAGCGGTCGCACTGCTGGTCGCGGCGGGCGGGCATGCCGTTCTGGTCGGAGATGGTGGCATCAAACTGTTTTCCTGCCACGGGCAGAGAGAGACTTGTCACCTCGTCGGGACACTGCACGAAGAAGGCCACCAGCGGACGAAGGGCATAGTCGTCGTCGATGATGCTGTACGCCTTGTATGTAGAGCCTGTCCACGTGGTAATGGGAGCTGTGAAATTGAGCTTGTGCAGATTATAGTAGCACAGGTAAGGGTTGCCCACCAGGTTCCAGCCCTTGTGCTGGCTGTCCTCAGCGGGATTGCTCTCAAGTGCCTTGGCAAACTCGTTTGTACTCATGATGTTCTGCTTGTCGCCGTCTTCCATGGCATAAAACCAAGTGTGGCCAGTCTTGCTGGTCTGAAGAATGAAGCCTGTTCCTGCGGTCACGATGTCGTCACCCTCCATGCGCGTCCAGTTGTTGCCATTCCCGTTCTCAGCGCGGTTGGCTCCATTGTAGGTGTATATGGCAAATTTTGCGTCGGCATCGTGCTTAACAGTGCTTATGCGGAAGTTGAATGGCAGACAGTTGAAATACCATCTGTTGGCCTGGCCATAGAAGAAATGTGCGGCTTGGCCGTCAACGTTGATGTTGTCACAATGGGATATGGCCTGGGCTGTCAGCGAGCGGTCGTCCATGTTGGTGAATGTCGTAAGGTTATTCAGGGCCATAGGCGCGTCGCCGTTAATGGTCAGCCATCCGCCTGCGTACATTGTGAGCGATGGGCTGCCTTCCAGTCTGTCGCGTGAAGTGAGGGTGAGCGGCTGGTTCAGGTACCATTCTTCCACGTCTGACGAGGGGAAGCCCACTATGTTGAAGTTATACCAGTAGTTGTCCTGCTTGTAGATGTTCACCATGTGCTGAGGTACGCGGATGGTCTTCTGCTGGCTGCCGCAGTCGTCTATGAATCTGGTTTTATACGAGCCCACCACCATGGTCGGCGACTTGAGTGTGATGGTCTCTATCTCTGTGTTGCCCGAGAAGACGGGACTGCTTTCGTTTGCTGTGTAGTATGTCGTTGGGAAGGAGATGCTCTTTAGCTTGTTTGAGCCGAAGTTGTAGCCATTTTGGAACGTCACCTCCTCTGGTATTTCCAGATTGCGTATGTTGCAATAGCGGAAAGCCTCTGCCCCGATGTACATGCCTCGGTTTAGCGTGATGGTGTCGGTGGCATAACAGTCGCGGAAGCTGCGCACCCCGATGCTTTGTAGCGTTGTAGGCAACTTGGCCTTATAGCTCCACGCGCCATAGAAGGCCTCGTCTGCAACGCTGACCAGTCCCTCTGGCAGCGTCATGTTGGTCAGCTCTCTGGCTGCATAGAACTGCCGGTAGGGTATGCTGGTCTGATTGGCAGGATACTTCACCGTCTGCAGCACGCTACAGTTGTAGAACATATATTGGCCCAGTGATGTCATGCTGTCTGGCAATATCACTTCTTGCAGATTCTGGTTGTTGTAGAACACTCCTTCGCCCAAGGTGTCCAGACTGTCTGGTAGCACGGCTTTATAGAGGTGTGTTGACTCCAGTGCGTAATTGCCTATCGACTTAAGAGTCTGGGGGAAATCCATCTCATAGACATAGCTGTATCTGAACGCATAGTTGCCGATGGAAACAAGGTTGTGTGGCAGCGTCACTTTGTAAAGCCACTGTGTGCTGTTCTTCTTTGCATCGTAGCGGTCAAACTGTTGTGCCGGTATGCTCGTCACGTCGGTCTCGCTCAGGTCAAGCTCCATCAGCTTTGTCATCATGTCTATGCGGGCAAAGTCGTCGCTGTTCATTGGTCCGGTTATTTTCAGTCGTCTCACCTGGTCTATATTGTCAACATGATACAGCACCTCGTTGCCCAGACTACCAGCAGTCTCCAAGTTTACAGAGATGAGTGGGGCCGCATAGAGGCCACCATAGTATGCCACGCCATTGTTAGCTGTAGAGGAGAGATTGGTCCAGACCCAGCGCAGCGTGTGTCGCCCGGCAGGCACGCGGGCGAACTGATACCATTCGTCGCGTTTAGCCTGAGCATGGCTGACAAAGCGTGCGGGCTGGTCGTCTATGTAGAGCATGTTCTCTACGTCGGTGTCAGAGTTCCATACCTCATATCGTAGGACAGCATCTTGGTCCAGGTCAACATACGCGGTCAGTGCCTGCTGGCCGTTACCATCTATGGACGTGCGTATCCACGCTCCATTGCCGCTGCTGTTGCGTGTCCACACCTGCCCATGGGTGGGTACGTAGAATATTGGATATTCCGTCCCCTGTGCCTCTCGCATGAAGTTGCTGGTATGTATTCCTGTGCACAATTCATCAAATACAGCAATCAATTGGTCTGACGATAGCGTCTCTGCAACACTATAGATGGAGTCGTATCTGAAAACTGGATAGTTGGCTTCCTTTGCACCATCCAGGGTATTTTTATACGCTTGCAGAATCATTGGGCGCGTACTATTATCCGTTGCCACTTCTGGATAACTTGCACCGTTGTCGAACGGATAAGCGCCGCCATGCATTCCTATTTGAGTGCCGTCCAGTCCGATGTAGGTTGTCTGTGCAGTCTCTGTCAGTTCGTAGGTTTCACTATCGCTGTAGTTCCAGCCACTGCTGCCAGAGGCGAAAATAAATGTATATCTGGGGTCAAGCCACCAGTGATCCCCTGTATCATAACCGCCGACATTGTCGAACATACTGTAAGCATGATTCGTATGTAATTCCCAACAACTAAATCCCAAGACATTATACACCCTGTTAGAGGTGTCAAAGAAATTACGCGGGTCTTGATTGCCAGCACTCTTTGGCGATGATTCCCAGATGAGAATGCTGTTCAACAAATAAGATGATTTCAGCGCATATCCGAGATACTCGTTCCATCCGCGTATCATGCAGTTGTTGAAAAAGAACACAGAGTTGCTGTCGTTCATGCAGATGGGCCGTCCTATATAGCTGTTATGACAGGATGCGCTGCTGTTGGCCGACAGGTTGAAGCCGCTGACCACCTTGCACTTCACAAACTCCGTGCCTCTCATCGTACTGACAGAGTCCTTGGGGGTGATGGTGCCCAAGCGGCAGTTCTGGAAACAGGCGTTGCGCAGCAGTCCCACTTGCATGGTGCTGGAAGAGAACACCCCCTCAAGGCTCATGCGCCCAGCGGTAGAGTCAACGCTGACGGTGAAGTCGCCGTTAAGTTGCGTCAGGCTGTCGGGTACACTTGCATTGAAGCCTGCCCCTCGTATATGCACGGCCTTGGTGATGTCTGCAGCCGCGAAGTCGCCTGCAGAAAGTCGTATTGAATCACCGTGTGCTGCGGCAGACAGCGCCTGTTGCAGCGCCTCTGTGCCGTCGAAAATGGTCGTTGTGGCACCGTGTACCAGCGTGGCCTGCTGGCCGTCCTGTGCCTGTGCAGTCATGGTAATGACTGAGGCAACAACTAATAGAAATTGTTTTTTCATGTTTTTGATGGTATTGGTTGTTTATTCTTTGTTGCCGATAGACTGAAAAGGACACGAAAAAAGCGCAGGTCGTTGTCACTCGTCCC
>FLNV01001688.1_pt1 | contig 11982 bp, 7 predicted proteins | sample 1140351 | NCBI WGS metagenome assembly FLNV01 (sample SAMEA3878207, study PRJEB12797) | bioreactor metagenome | biome: Moose rumen | place: Sweden | collected 2011-10 | reverse complement strand
TGTCTGTGGCAGTGCGCGACTTCGACAACCATACGTTGTTTGAGCGGAAACTGCAAGTGGAACTTAACGCCAACGAGAACCGGAAATTCGCTGTGGAAGGTCTGAGCGAATGTTTGAAAAATGCCGACTTGGAAAAGGTATATGTGAAGCTGGAACTGACCGAAGGCGACACCCTCACCGCCGAGCGCGACTGCCATTTTTTTGCTTTTTTTGAGTGAAGCTGTAACTTTTTCCCCGTTTCTCCGTATTACGGTTGAGTTTAATGTAATACGACCAACAACTTAAACACCAATACAATGAAAACAAGAATGTTTTTGGCAGCCATGCTGCTGCTGGCCTTCGGAACGGCGAGGGCGCAAGTGAATGACCCCAAACCGGTCGATCCCAAAACGGATAGCATTATGAAGAGCCGAATGGCTGAAATGTCGCAACTCCAAGAGCAATTTGCTGAGAGGATGCGCGAGTTGGGCATGGGCCTCCAGCATCTTTCCGATTCCATAGATTGGAAAGCCTTTGAGAAAGACATGGAGCAATGGGGCAAGGAATTTGGGAAAGACATGGAAGAATGGGGCCGCAAGATGGAGCAGTGGGCCGAACAGTATGAAAAGAATTTCAACTATCCTTTTGGCAAAAGCCTTCGCAAAAAAGGAAAACCAGAGGTGAAATCGGTCAAAGTGTGCGGTTCGGGCGACGTGCGCATCCAGCAGGTGACCGACGGGTTCTCCCTGACCCGCGACAACGAGCTTGTTTCTAATTATGAAATGGCTGACGGTGCGGTGGTTCTTATGGGATCGGACGACTATCAGGTTGCTGTCCGGCAACTTGAAAGCGTTTACGTCACCGGTTCGGGCGATGTCATTGGACAAGGAACGATGACGGGCGGGAACCTTGCGATTTGGGATCTCAGCTCTGGCGATGTGCGCATGTCGGTGGATTACGACACTATCCGTGTGAAAATGACCGGTTCGGGCGATGTCGCGCTCAGCGGACACTGCAAGGTGCTTTATGCCGACATGTATGGCTCAGGTGATTTGAGGGTTCAGTCTCTACAGTGCGACGATATCAACGTATCCGTCTATGGCTCGGGCAGGGTGGTAACAGGTGATTCGTCTTATTCCAATAGCTGGAAACCCATACAACGCGAAAGAGGTTTGCTCCTCAATTCTCATTGGAACGGCTTCGATGCAGGACTGAACATGTTCATCGATCCTTCAAACATGAATACTTTCACGGGCCCAAACGAGTCGATGGCCATCCGTCCGCTACGCAGCTGGTATTTCGGCTTCAACATCGCTGATGTCGGCATCGCGTTCAATAAGAAACACACTGTGGGTATGTTTACGGGTGTCGGCATTGGCTGGAACAATTATAGCTGGAAGAATTCGGTTAAGATGACGGTGGAGGGCGATGAGTTGGTCAACGAGTTGCTGCCCGACGACCGCCCCGTGAAAAACAGCAAGTTCGGCGTGCTCTATGCCCAGGTCCCGCTGATGATAGAGGTGAAGCCTACGCGCCACATGTACATCGACTTGGGCGTGACGGGAGGCATCCGTTTGGCCGCTTGGAACAGAATCAAATATGGCGACGGCGAAAACAGGAAGAGCTATTCCAACTACCTGACGAACCTGTTCAAATGCGATGCTTCGCTACGCATTGGTGGCGAGGACGTGGGCTTCTTTGCCAATTATGCTCTTGTCCCTACTTTCGTCAAGGGCAAAGAGGCGGCCAACAGAGAGGCGGCCAAGGCCCATCCGCTCATGCTTGGCTTCAGCGTCAATTTCTGATTTCCACGCAGAAACGTAGTGCTTTGTTTCCCGCAGAAATCGAAGATTCAACGAAGTTAAATCGCGGAATACGCAGAACGAATTTCCAAAGTTCTGCGTATTCTGCGTTTGAACAGTCTTATTCTTCTCTTTTCGATTTCCAATATTCACGAGCGTCGGCAATGTTTTCCTCGGCCCGTTGCTGCGCTTCCATGGCCATCTCGGTGGTGACGATGGCGATTTCCTGTTTGGTGCGGTGCAATCCCGCGTTCACAAGGTCATTGACACTCGCATAGCGTCCTTCGCTCCAGCGATAGATGGCCCTGCCAATGAAGGAAGTGGGCAGTTCCTGCTCCTCAACCAATGCGTTGTTTGTCATGGCCAAAGCCCAATCCGTTTCCATGCGATAGCGAAGCATCTCCATCTTCAATTCCGTTTCGGAGCCGGTATTGGCGGGAGAGGTAATCTCTTTTGGCTTCAATGGCGGCAACTCGGCCAAAGCCAAAGTCTCGGCCTTTTCAACTATGGCTTTTGGATGCTCTTGTTTGTCAATGGGGCTTGATTCAATCGGTTGCGGACTGACAAATAGAACGCTTCTTCTCGGCAGGATACGAGGCATTGTTTCCGCAAGGGTCAAATTGGCCTTCAGCGGTTGCAGTTCGGCAATCGGCTCCACCTTGGGCAGCGACTTTTCGGGCCACAGCGTGACGGTGAGCAGCAAGCCTGCCGCTGCCGCCGCCGACGCGATCTTGACATAGAGCGGAACGACCTTGGGCTTTTGTTTCAGCTTTTCCATGCCTTCGAAAGCGATGTCGGGTGCTTCGAGATGGGGCAACGGCTCGATGAGTTCGTCCCAATCCATGCCTTGTGCGGCGACGAAGGCTTTCAGTTGTGCCGCCCCTTCGGGGCTGAGGTTGCCTTCCATGTAGTCGAGGAGGTAGGCTTCGTAGTTGTCGTTGGTGATGTTCATGGCTCGGTGTCTATGAGGTTGTCGATGCTTTTCAGTTTGTTTTTCAACGCGGTGCGGGCACGGAAGATGCTCACCTTCACTTGCGATTCGCTCATCCCCGTGATGTCGCCGATTTCCTGGTAGGAGTAGCCTTCGTAGTCGCGCAACAGTATCGCGCTGCGTTGCGCTTTGGGCAAGGTGGCCAAGGCCTTGTGTAGCACCTCGTTGACGTCGGGGTAGGGGCTTGGCGCACTCCGCTCGATGGCCGTCGGGTGGTCGTCGATGCTCGCATTGCGTTGGTTGTGACGGACTTCGTCAATCATGGCGTGGTGGGCGGTGGTGAAGAGGTACGACTTCGCCTTGGCAAAGTCTACGGTCTGCACCTTTTCCCAAACGCGGGCAAAGCTCTCCTGCACCACGTCCTCGGCCTGCTCGCGGTTGCGGAGGCTTGCGAATGCGAAGCGGAAAAGCCGGTCGGCGTATTGCTCCACGCATCGGTTGAATTGACTTCTGTCCATCGTTTGCAATAATACGAAGATAGGGCGAAAAAGTTACAACGCAAAGAAAAATATTCCTACTTTTGCCCAAAATTTCAAAACCATGCTACTGAACTACATCACTTGGAACGTCGACCCCGTCCTGTTCTCCATCGGCAACATCCATGTCCGTTGGTATGGACTCATGTGGGCCTTGGGCTTCTTCATCGGTTATTTCATCATGCGCCGTATCTATCGTCGAGAGCACATGCCCGACGACTCGATGGACAAACTGCTGATTTACATGCTTGTGTTCACGGTAATTGGGGCACGGCTCGGCCATTGCCTGTTCTACGAGCCTGACTATTACTTGTCCAATCCCTTGAAGATGTTGGCCGTTTGGGAAGGAGGCTTGGCCAGTCACGGCGGCGCCATCGGCATCCTGATTGGCTTGTGGCTCTATGTGCGCAACTACAACAAGTCGCCGAAGAAGAAGGACGAGAAACAACGCATCACCTACATCTGGATCCTCGACCGCATCGTGGTGGCGGTGTGCCTCGTAGGCGCTTTGATCCGCTTGGGCAATGTGTTCAACCACGAGATCTATGGCACGCCCACCTCGCTGCCTTGGGGCTTCGTATTCTTGCGCGGCTCGGAGCAGTTTTGCGGCACCTTCGACAACTACACGGCTTGCAATTCGTGGGACGCTCCCTGTCCGCCCAGTGAGTGGCTGCCTTGCCACCCGACGGGACTCTACGAGGGTTTCTTCTGCCTCGTGGCGATGGGCATCCTGCTGTGGATGTACTACAAGCGCGACCTCGGCAACCGTCAGCCCGGCCTGATGTTCGGCACCTTCCTCGTCATTATTTTCGGCTCGCGCATCGGCATCGAGTTCCTGAAGAACGTGCAGGTGGAATTTGAGAAGAGCATGACTTTCGACATGGGCCAATGGCTCAGCGTTCCCTTTGTCGTCATCGGCATTGCTGCGATTGTTTGGAGTTTTGTGCAGCGGAGGGAAACAGAACGGCAAAGCTAAACCTACAAATAGACACAACAAGAAAACCAGCGTCCGGAATTTCCAGACGCTGGTTTTGTTTGATGACTTTGCTTTTATTCGGCGTAATACGACATCAAGTACTCCGTCATGCGGTCCGAAATCAGTTGCGCGAGGTCGGCGCGTTCGTATTTCTTGGCCACGTCGCCGAAGTGCTTGAGCAGGCTCATGCCCTCGTCGATGTCGTCCTCAAAGTAGTCCCTGAATCGGGGCTTCATGCTGCCGTAGTACCTCACCTTGTCGCTGTAGTTGTCGACGAGCTTCATCAGGTAGGCGTCGCCCTTGTCGGTCTCGCCGCAGATGTAGTACATCTCAGGGAACTGGTAGGTGTGGATCTCGGCGGGGAACTTGTCGTTGGGGAAGAACTCCTGGAACTTGTCCATCACGAGGACTGCCGAGTCGAACTGCATGTGGTTGACCAAGGCTTGCGCCAAACGCGAATAGGCTTGTTGGGCATAGCTTGAGTTGCGCACGCTCTCGCGGTCGGGCACCACGCCTTCCTCGTTCATGCTGCCCCAGTTGGTGATGCCTTCGTTGGCCTTGGTGACCAACAGGTCGAAGCTGCCGTCGCGATACACGCCGCCAACGCCTCTGTAGTAATCCTCGGCCTCAACGGGGATAAAGCGGTAGGCCAAGCCTTCCATGTGGAGGTACTTGTCGATGCCCAACACCTTCGACATGTCGCTGAACGAGGTGAAGTAAACCGGGCGTTCCCAGTTGTTGGTGGCCATGAAGTCGAGGAGCATGATGGCGTTCTTGTACATCCAGTTGTCCTTGATCTCCCATGTAATTTCGTCGACGATCTGGTCTTTCATGCTTTCGGGCACGATGCCGTTGCGCAAGCAGGCTTCCTTGTCGACGGTGAGCTTCATGCTGCGGCAGGGGATATAGTTATAGGAGGTGCCCATGTAGCGTTTCACGGCCTTCGGGTTGTGCAGGAAGTCGATGACTTGCTTCAGCTCCACCGTCTTGCCCTTGAAGTATTCTTCCTCCTCGACGGGGATTTGCTCGTTGATGCCGTTGTCGTATTCCTTCGGGGTCAAGGTGAGGGGCATGCGCTCCGATTCGTACACCTTGCGGCCCATCTGGTGGACGTACCAATAGCCGCTCGAAAGCATGTAGTTGCACACGCGCACGTCGGTGCGGAAGCCTTCCACCTCTTGCACGTACCACAAGGGGAAGGTGTCGTTGTCGCCTCGGGTGAAGATGACCGAGTTGGGCGGCAGCTGCGCGAGGTAGTTGCGTGCCCAGTCGCGGGCCGAGGTCTTGCCCGAACGGTTGTGCTCTTCCCAACCATTGGCGGCCAAGTTGCAGGGCACGGCCAAGAAGCAAATCAGGCCGACGGCGACCACGGTGACCATGTTCTCCTTCTTCGTCAGTTTGTTGATCCAGTCGATGAGGGCCAACACGCCGAAGCCAATCCAGATGGCGAAGGCGTAGAACGAGCCTGCGTAGCTGTAGTCGCGCTCGCGGGGCTGGTTGGGCGTTTGGTTGAGGTAGATGACGATGGCCAAGCCCGTCATGAAGAACAGCAGGAAGATGATCCAGCTCTGCTTCCAGTCTTTCTTGAGCAACCAGAACAATCCGATGAGGCCGAGGATGAGGGGCAGGAAATAATAGGTCGTGCGTCCTGGATTTTGCAAGCTGGCCGGGATGTTGCTTTGGTCGCCGAGACGTGCGCTGTCGATGGCGTTGATGCCGCTGATCCAGTTGCCGTGGTCGAGTTCGCCTTGGCTCTCGATGTCGTTTTGGCGGCCTACGAAGTTCCATAGGAAATAGCGCCAATACATCCAGTTGCATTGGTAGCTGATGAAGAACTTCAGGTTTTGCCCAAAGGTGGGCTTGCTGACGGTGACGGTCTCGCCTCGGTAGTTTCTGACGCGCACGGGCGTGCCGACGACGGCGCCGTTTTCGTTCTTGCGGTAGTTCTCGTACATCTGCGCGTGGGTGCCTCTTTGGGTGCTCCACATGCGCGGGAAGAAGGTCTTTAATTCACTCGGATATTCGGGCAGGCTGCGCTTGTTGTCGTCGGTCATGACATACTTGCCGGCTTCCTTGTCCTTGACGTAAACGGGGTTGCCGTCTTTCAGGTCGGAAACGGGCGCGTTATAGTAAGGACCGTAAAGCAAAGGCCAACTGCCGTATTGGTCACGGTTGATGTAGGAAAGCATCGAGAGGGCTTCCTTCGGCTCGTTCTCGTTGATGGGCGTGTTGGTGTTGGCCCTGATGATCAGCATGAAGAACGACGAATAGCCTATCAGGATGAACATGAGGGAGAGGATGGCGGTGTTCCAAATCACTTTCTTGCGCTTGGCGGTGTACCAAAGCCCCCAGATGATCAGCCCGATGATGATGGCGAAATAGACGATGGAACCGAGGTTGAACGGCGCACCAAGCGTGTTGACGAAGAACAGCTCGGTCTTGCCTGCAAGGTTGATGACCTGCGGCACGAGGAACATGTTGAGGAACCACAGCAGGACAAGCGATACCAAGCCGGCCAACACGAAGCCGCCAAAAGAGGTCTTTTTCCACTTCTTGAAATAGACCACGTACACGATGGCAGGCACGCACAGCAGGTTGAGCAGGTGTACGCCGATGCTGAGTCCGATGAGGAAGGCGATGAAGATGAACCAGCGGTAACTCGTCGGCTCGTCGGCCACTTGCTCCCATTTCAGGATGGCCCAGAAGGTGACGGCGGTGAAGAACGACGACATGGCGTAGACCTCGCCCTCCACGGCGTTGAACCAGAACGACTCGGTGAAGGTGTAGGCCACCGCGCCGACGAAGCCGGCCACCAACACACCTATTTTATTAATCCACGGCGCGTCTTCGCCTTCTTTCATCCACACCTTGCGTGCCATCATCGTGATAGTCCAGAAAAGGAAGACGATAGTGAGACCACTGCAAATGGCCGACATCACGTTGACCATCATGGCCACTTTGGTGACGTCGCCACCGGCAAAGAGCGAGAAGAATCGCCCAATCATCTGGAACAAAGGTGCCCCGGGTGGGTGACCCACTTGCAGTTTGTAAGCCGTTGAGATGTACTCGCCACAGTCCCACCAGCTCACGGTAGGTTCCAGCGTGAGGAAATACACGATGGTGGCAATCAAGCCTGCCGCCCATCCTGTGATGTTGTTTAACCTCTTGAAAGTCATAATGATATTAAATTGTTTGTTGATTATCGAATTGATTTTGGCCTTTGCCAAACGGCAAAAATACGGATTTTTGGTTTATCCTTGGAAGAAAAACGGCAAAAAGCGTCCCTTTGTATGCCAAATGAAGTTTTTTTGAAAAAATCAAAAAAAATGCTTGCGCGTAACGAAATTTGTTGTACTTTTGCAGCCGCATTCGGGAACGAATGATGTCGAGTGGTGTAATGGCAGCACTGCAGATTTTGGTTCTGCCTGTCAAGGTTCGAATCCTTGCTCGACAACTTGAGGTGGAAGAAAAGACCTGCTACTTTGAGTAACAGGTCTTTTTGTTTGAATATTAAATTTTAAATCTTTGAATTTTAAATGATTACAAAAGAACAAGTATCAACCCTGTGCGAAGAAGCCCTCGCCGGCACCGACCGCTTCCTCGTGGAAGTGAAGGTGAAGCCGAGCAACGTGATTGAGGTCTATATCGACTCCGACACGGCGGTCAACATCGACCATTGCGCCGAACTGAGCCGCTTCGTCAACGAGAAACTCGACCGCGACGTGGAGGACTACGAGCTGAGCGTGCTGTCGTGGGGGCTTTCGGGCGCCTTGAAAATGGACCGCCAGTTGCAGAAATACGTGGACAAGGATGTGGAAGTGAAGACGAAAGAGACGGGCAAGATGCAAGGCAAGTTGGTGCGCTTCGACGCAGAACAAGTCGAAATCGCGCCCGCACCCAAGAAAACCTCTAAGAAGAAACCCGTTGAGGAACAGGGCAACTTGATTCTCGAACGAAAAATAGCGGAAGTAAAACCAGCCATCGTCTTTTAACCATCATAGTCTCGCGTCTCGCAGTCCCGCGTCTCGCTACAACAATTCAACGATTAAACAATAAACAACAAACATACAAAAATGGACAACTACAAATTAGTGGAAACTTTTTCGGAATTCAAGGAATTCAAGAACATCGACCGCGAAGCCATGATGCGCATCATCGAGGATGTGTTCCGTGGCATGCTGAACAAGAAATTCGAGACCGACACCGACGACTTCATCGACATCATCGTGAACGTCGACAAGGGCGACTTCGAGATCTACCACAACCGCACCGTCGTCGAAGACGACGAGCTTACCGACCTGCTGCGCCAAATCAAGCTGTCGGACGCCATCAAGATCGAGCCTGACTTCGAGGTGGGCGAAGAGGTGAACGAAGAATTGCGCATCGAGAGCTTCGGTCGCCGCGACATCCTTGCTCTGCGCCAAAACCTTCAAACCAAAGTCTCTGAGTATGAGAAGGAAAATATTTTCCAGAAGTACAAGGAGAAAGTAGGCGAGATTATCACCGCCGAGGTGGCTCATGTGTGGAAACGCGAGATCGTGGTCATCGACGACGAGAATATCGAGCTGATTCTGCCCAAGGCCGAACAGATCCCGGCCGACATCTATAAGAAAGGCGACACCATCCGTGCCATCGTGAAGAGCGTGGAAAACGTCAACGGCTCGCCAGTGGTGACCTTGTCGCGCACTTCTGAGATTTTCCTGCAACGCCTGCTCGAAGCCGAGGTGCCCGAAATCTACGATGGCCTCATTACCGTAAAGAAAATTGTGCGCGAGCCTGGCCAACACGCCAAGATTGCTGTTGAGTCGTATGACGACCGCATTGACCCCGTTGGTGCTTGCGTAGGTATGAAAGGCACGCGTATCCACGGCATTGTCCGCGAACTGCGTAACGAGAACATCGATGTCATCAATTGGACCGCCAACCCGACGCTGCTCATCAGCCGTGCCCTCAGTCCGGCCAAGATCACCAACATTGTCCTCAGCAGCGACAACACCATGGCCAATGTCTACATGGAGAACGACCAAATCAGCCTCGCCATTGGTAAGGGCGGCTACAACATCAAGCTCGCCGGCAAGCTGACAGGATACGAAATCGACGTCTATCGCAACAGCGAAGCCAACAGCGCCGAGGAAGATGTCGACCTGCAGGAGTTCGCCGACGAAATCGACCAATGGGTCATCGACTCGCTCATTAAGATGGGTTGCGACACGGCCAAGAACGTGCTGTCATACTCGCCTGAAGACGTGGCGTCACGAGCCGACCTTGAAATAGAGACCGTCAAGGACGTGTTCCGCATCCTGAAAGCCGAGTTCGAACAAGATGCCGATTAAAGCATTGCAATCATCAATAAACGAGAAACAAAGAGAAAGAAACTATGTCCGAAGAAACTAATTTTACGGTTCGATTGTCGAAGGCGGCAAAAGAATTCAATGTGGGAAAGGATACCATCGTGGAGTTCCTTGCAAAGAAGGGCTTCCATGTGGACCCCTCTCCCAATACGAAACTCACGGCAGACATGTATGCGCTGCTCGTGAAGGAATATCAGGGCGAGAAGGAAGTGAAGAATGAGGCCAAGAAATTGGGCAACCTCTCTTATAAGGGTGGTAGTGTTTCCGTTGATTCGGCATTGCAATCGCCTAAGACTGTGGAAGAAGATGACCATGAAGAGGTTATCATTCGTTCCAATACCATGTCGTCGCCAGTGAAGAAGAAGGCCGCGCCTAAGACGCAAGTCGAGTCTGCTAATGAACAGGAAACGACCCAAAACGAGGAAAGCCCTGCGCAACAAACTCAGGTGCCAGCTCCGACCGAAAAGCCTGAAACACCCGTGGAGAAAGCTGAAAAAGACAAGGATGACAAGAACGATGCGGGTATCTCGCTGAATATCGTCGGGAAAATTGACCTTGGTTCTAAGCCGCACCACGACAAGAAGAAGGTAGAGCCAAAAACGGGAAAGCCAAAACAAGCGAGCCCCGTCAAGTCGCAGGAGAAACCGGTCAAGGAACAATCACCAAAGACTGTGAACAAGACGGAAAAACCCGTGGACCAGGTTGACGAGCCAGAGAAACCTGTCGAGCCTCGCCATATCAAGTTGGAAGCCCCCAAACTGCAAGGCCCGACGGTGTTGGGCGTGGTGGAACTTCCCGACGAGAAGCGTCGCACCAAGGCCAACCCCGAGTCGCGCAAGAAGAAACGCAAGCGCATCATGGGCGGCAAGCCCGAAGGCTCGTCGGAGAACCCGACCGGACCGAATGTGAACCAAGGCCCCAAGAAACAGGACAACAACAAGCAAGGCAAAGGCCAGAAACAGCAGGGCAACGACAACGCCAATAACGGCAAGAAGAACCCGAAGGACAGCCCGAAGCCAAGCAAGAAGGACAGAAAGGCCAAACGCGAAGAGAAACCCGAACTGAGCGAAGAAGAAATCTCGAAGCAGATCAAGGACACCTTGGCACGCCTCGCCCCTATGGGCAAGTCGAAGACCTCAAAGCACCGCCGCGAAAAACGTCAGCAGGTGGCAGGCTCGATGATGGAGGAGATGATACGCCAAGAGGAGGATAAGAAGGTGCTGAAAGTGACCGAGTTCGTCACCGCCAACGAGTTGGCGACCATGATGAACGTGCCCGTGGTGAAGGTCATCGGCACCTGCATGAGCCTCGGTATGCCGGTTTCCATCAACCAGCGCCTCGACGCTGAGGCCCTGACCGTGGTGGCCGAGGAGTTCGGCTTCCAAGTCGACTTCGTCAGTGCCGACGTGCAAGAGGCCATCGCCGAGACCGAAGAGGCCGACCGCGAGGAAGACCTCGTGCCTCGTGCGCCCGTCGTGACCGTCATGGGCCACGTCGACCACGGCAAGACCAAGCTCTTGGACTATATCCGTAACACCAACGTGGTGGCAGGCGAGGCGGGTGGCATCACCCAACACATCGGTGCCTACGAGGTGACCACCGAGAGCGGCAAGAAGATCACCTTCTTGGATACGCCCGGTCACGAAGCCTTCACCGCCATGCGTGCCCGTGGCGCCAAGATCACTGACGTGGCCATCATCGTCATCGCCACCGACGACAGCGTGATGCCGCAGACCGTCGAGGCCATCAACCACGCCCAAGCCGCCGGCGTGCCTATCGTCTTCGCACTGAATAAGATAGACAAGCCTACTGCCAACCCCGACAAGATTCGCGAGCAGTTGGCCAACATGAACATCCTCGTCGAGAGCTGGGGCGGCAAGTACCAAGACCAGGAAATCGCCGCCAAGATCGGTCTCAACGTCGATGCACTGCTCGAAAAGGTGTTGCTTGAGGCCGAGCTTCTCGACCTGAAGGCCAACCCGAACCGCTTGGCCAAGGGTACCGTCATCGAGTCGGCTTTGGACAAGGGCCGTGGCTATGTGGCCAAGATCTTGGTGCAGAACGGCACCTTGAAGATTGGCGACATGGTGCTGGCCGGAACGACCTACGGCAAGGTGAAGGCCATGTTCGACGACCACAACCGTCCCGTCAAGGAGGCCGGCCCGTCGACGCCGGTGCTGTTGCTCGGCTTGAATGGCGCTCCCATGCCGGGCGACGCCTTCAACGTGATGACCGACGAGCGCGAGGTGAAGGCCATCGCCAACCGCCGCGAGCAGTTGCAGCGCGAGCAGACGCGTCGCACCAGCCCGCACATCACCTTGGACGAAATCGGACGCCGCATCGCCATCGGCGACTTCAAGGAGCTGAACATCATCGTCAAGGCCGACGTCGACGGCTCCGTGGAGGC
>FLNV01002326.1_pt1 | contig 12029 bp, 12 predicted proteins | sample 1140351 | NCBI WGS metagenome assembly FLNV01 (sample SAMEA3878207, study PRJEB12797) | bioreactor metagenome | biome: Moose rumen | place: Sweden | collected 2011-10 | reverse complement strand
GATGATGCCGCCCCAGTCCATCGAGGCCGTAGCATTGCGGCAGAAGGGATGCAGCGTCAGGTCGAACGGCTCACGCTTGGCAGCCCCTTCGTCGAACATGACGTTCTCTGAGGCCAGCACTGCCTCTGACGCCACGAAGTTGGGGTACATTCTTTCCCAACCACGCGGCAGGGTACAGCCGTGGAAGATGACCTGCAGCCCGTAGCGGTTGGCATCGTAGAGAATATCCTCGTAGAGCTGCATGGTGGGCTGCTTGTCGCCTCCGAAGAAATCTACCTTGATGCCTTTCACGCCGATGCGCTGCAGCCAGGCCATTTCAGCATCACGTGCCTGCGGTGTGTTCATGCACTGGCGGGGCGTCTGCGGGGCATCGTTCTCGTAGCCGTTGGAGTTGTACCAGAGCATGAGGCTCACACCCTTTTGCTGGGCGTAACGTGACAGCTCCTCTATGCGGTCACGGCCTATTCGCTGGTCCCACCAGTTATCTACCAGACAGTACTCAAAGCCCATTGCGGCAGCCAAGTCGATGAAGCGTACCTGGTCATCATAGTTGATGCTCTCGTCCTGTCCGATGAGCCAGCTCCACACGTAGCGGCCTGGCCGGTACTGCTGCGAAGCCTCGTACTGTGGCTCCACCAGGTCGAAGCTGATGGTGGTCATGACGATGTCGGCCAGCGTACCTACGGTGATGGTGCGCCAGGGGGTGGTGCAGGGTAGGGGCACGCCTGCCGTTGTGGTGCCTATGCCGTTATTCTCACCGGGCATGGGGAAGGCAATCTGATAGGAGCCCGCCTCCCCCCTAAGGGAGGAGGGATTGTAGTCACTAAGGTGCGCCCCCACGTAATTGCCATTCACGCCCGTCTCGCTGATGAGCACCCAGACTTCCCCTCCTTGGGAGGGGGCAGGGGGGAGGCTGAACAGTGCCGGAAACACGTAGCCGTGACCGTACTGCGAACGCTCCGTCATGGGACGGTCGGCCCTATACACCTCTTCGTAGCTGGGCTTGGTGCGCTCCCAGCCTATCATGGGGTCGCTCTGCGGCGAGAGGAACGTGGTGGTGCCTTCGGGCAGACAGAACGAAGAGGCTTCAGACAGTATGACGGCACTCTTGGGGCGCCCTTCGCTCACTGGACTCAGATGATAACGGAAAGCCACATCGCGGTTTTTGACCTTAAACTCTACTTGCATGGGCTGTTGCCGGGCATTCTGGAACGTAGCCGTAAGCACGCCAGCCTTGACACCAGCCCCAGAAGCCTTGGTGCGTGTCATGACGTAGTCGTAGTCTTCGGCATCGGCCTTCCAGTCTCTTAGAGTGAGCCCCTGGCTGAAGTCCCCGTAGTCAGCGGTGAAACCCAGTCGTGAGCGATGGAGCACAGTCTGCCCGTTGAGCATGACAGTGTAGTAGGCCAGTCCGTTATCGGTACCTACGCGTACGACGAGCTGTCCGTCGGGTGACTTCACTTCTGCTTCCTGAGCACTGCAGAATGCTGTTGCCAGCAGCAAGAGGGGTAATAAAAATCTCTTCATAATGTTCTTAGTTATTGGTTTCTGGGTACAAAGGTAATAAAAAAAGTGAAGAGTGAAAAGTGAAGAGTGAAGAATTTGCTTTTCACTCTTCACTCTTCACCTTTTACCACCAGCCGCCACCGCCGCCTGACGACGAATAGTTGCTCAGGGTGACGTCAGAACCGCCTGACACCGTGCAGTCGAACTTGGCCATGCCGTCGAAGTACTCCGTGCCGCCGCTGATGGTGGCACCCGACTTCAGTGCCGGTGTGGAGCTGGTATAGACAACGAGTTTCTGGCTGTTGCCTCCACCGGGACCTCCGCCGCCAGGACCGCCTCCTGTACTCGTGCTTGACTTAGTGGGTGTCTTGAAGGCACCAACGAGCGTCGAGCCGTTGTAGAGGGCATACCATGTGTTGCCCGTCCATGAGGTGGTCTGCTTACAGGTGCCGCCGGTAATGCTGGCACCATTCTCCAGTCCTCCTATGGCAAAGACTGTTCCGCCCGTTATGTAGAGCTTCTTCTGCTCCTCGCTGTTAGCGTCGATGGCCACTTCAGCTCCCGATGCTCCTACGGCATAGACTATACCACCCTGAATCTTGCAGTCGCCGTTAGTATCAATACCGTCGTTGCCCGTTGAGCAGGCATAGATGTATCCACCCGTTATGGTCAAGTCGCCCGTTCCGGAAACCTTTTGTTTCTGATCGTTCTTCAAGTAGGCAGCATTGATGGCGTCATCGCTGGCGTTGACAATGACCTGGCCGCCCGAGATGAGGATTTCCTCCTTGCTCTCAATGCCTTCTCCGCCCGCTCCGCTTGTAGTGACGCGGGTCAGTCCACCACTGATGGTGAGCAGTCCATCGACCTTGATGCCCTTAGGCGACGACTTATAGCTCGTGGTGTAGTGGTCTAGGTCGTTAGAGTTAGTGACAGTCGAAAGCGTTCCGCTCGAGTTTGCCACTACAGCGTTGCCGCTAGTGGTGACGGTAATGTCAGCTTCGTCGCTGATGGTCATCGCTCCATCGACGCTGATACCCTTTCCGCCGTCGCCCGTGCTGGTCAGCGTGAGCGTACCGCCGCTGATGGTCATGTTGCCGTCGGCGCTCAGACAGGCAGCAGCCTTGGTCTTCAAATCATCGGTATCCCATACGCCTCCGCCTGATGTCGTACAAGTAATGGTTCCTCCCGTTATATTGAAGTCGCCCTCGCTCTTGATGGCCTTAGCCTTATCGGCTGTGACACTGATGTTCAGCTCACCGCCACTGATGTAGATATTGCCAGAGTCTTCGTCCTCGTGGTCAGTCGTTTCGCCTGTTGACGTTGTACCCTCCAGGTCACACTGTATGCCGTCGTCGGTCGTCGAACTGACAGTAACGCTGCCGCTCTTCATCAGGAAATACTGGTTACAGCTGATGCCGTCACCCTGAGCCCCCAGCACTTTGATGGTGGCATTCTTTACCTCAATGTACTCACCAGCCTTAATGCCGTGCTTCTTCAATGATGTAATGAGCAATGAGCCTTTCTGTGCAAACTCGGCGTGTCCCTTCACGTAGAGGCAACCCTTCTGCTCGCCCGTCGATGAGTCAACGAGCACGTTCTCCGTGTCGGTTACTACCTTTACCTTGATGCGTTTGCCGTTCTGAATGTGCACGGCAGCTCCGCTATATACAGGTATCAGGTTGGCCAGTCTCAGTCCGTTCAGCTCGACGGTGGCCTTGTAGCTTCCCTCCATGTAGAACTCGCCGTTGGCCGTTCTGCCCGTCAGGTTGTAGGTTATCTCGTCTCCGTCAACGAGGTCCGTATTACTCTGCACCACCTTGACGTGGGCCCCGCTTACTTCGACCGTGATGTACTGGGCCACGTTGCCGGCCACTACGACGCTGGCCTGCAGGTTGTCGTAGGTCACGCTGACTTTATTGTCAGTAACTTCCGTATCGTCAACAGTCATGGCCGTAATGTCACTCACGTTGAACTCCTTACCCATAACGGTCAGCGTCGTGCCGTCAGTCCACGTCATGTCGCCCACTTGAGCTGCCGGGAACTGCCACGTTACCTGGCCCGTCTGTATGTTCAGGGTCTGTGCCGCTGCTGCTATGGTCAGCAGTACGGCCGCTATCAGCATGCTTGTTCTCTTCATAGTCTTTGGTCCTCCTTATTTAATAATGACCTTACGTCCGTTGTTGATGTAGATGCCCTTCTGGCTGGGTTTGCCGCTGAGCATACGTCCGTCAATGGTAAACCAAAGCCCGCTGTCGGCCGTCGTCTGCTTCTTGTCGGTAAGCGACTCTATAGCCGTTGCGTCGTCAGTAGAGAAGTACATCTTCTTGAGGTCGGTGAGGGTAAAACTCTGTGCGCCGTCGTTCACCAGCAGTTTGTCGCCGCTGATTTCAAGTTTGAGTGACGTAGTGGAGACGGACTGTACCGTGCCGTCGCTGGTCTCAAACGTCAGGAAGGGGTAGTCGTCGGCCTGTGCCGTCATGACTCCCGCCATTGTCATCAGGATCAATAACAATCTTTTCATCATGTCGTATCGTTTGTTTAGTTTAACTTCCTAATATTGCTGCAAAGTTAGCCATTTCACACTTTTCTGCCAAAATTTTTCAACGAATATGATGATTTTATCAATTAATTTGTACCTTTGACCGCTGGTCGAAGGTACTCTCGTTCGACAATGCAAACAAAAAAAAACGATTTTTCTTTTGCATTGTTCTCACTTATTTGTACCTTTGTAGCAGCTAAATTAAAAAAAAGACAATGAGGAGAATCATAATGTTTATGGCTGCACTCATGGTGTGCGGCTCGCTGTGGGCGCAGGATGTGCTTACGGTGGTGTATGCCACTTCGGACGACGGCTTTGTCAATGTACGCCAGCAACCGTCGGCCAAGGCAAAGATTATTGGAAAGCTCTGGATGTTCAACCACGGACTGGGTGACGGCATCTGGCGCGGACAGCAGGGCAAGTGGACCCAGGTCAGTGTGGGCAACGTGACGGGCTGGTGCTACACCAAGTATGTGGGCAGTCAGAACTGGTACAGCGGCAACGGACAGCGTGTGCTCGTGGCGACGAAGGAAGAGACACCCCTGTACCGTGAGAACTATGAGGACGGAAAGCCCGACATTTTCTTCGGCACCGTGAAGCGTGGCACCATCCTGGCCGATGTGTTTCAGGAGGATGCCGACAACTACATCCTCATGACCGCCCACGACAACCTGTTTATCCGCAAAACCGACGCGGAGGCAAGGTGAAATGTTAACCCTAACGCTAACAATTAAATCGTAAATCGAAAATCCGTAAATCGAAAATAAAATAGATGCTGACAGCCCAGGTCATGGAGAAGCTACGCGTGCTGGCCGAGTCGGCCAAGTACGACGTGTCGTGTTCGTCGAGCGGAACAGTGCGCGGCGGCAAGAAGGGCATGGTGGGCAACACCGTGGGCGGTGTGGGCATCTGCCACTCGTTTGCCGACGACGGCCGGTGCATCTCGCTGCTCAAGGTGATGCTGACCAACCACTGCATGTACGACTGTGCCTACTGCATCAACCGGCGTTCGAACGACATCAAGCGTGCTACGCTCTCGGTTTCCGAACTCGAGGAAATCACCATGGAGTTCTACCGCCGCAACTACATTGAGGGGCTGTTCCTCTCCAGCGGCGTCGTGCGTAACCCTGACTACACCATGGAGCGGCTGACGGCCATTGTGCGTGACCTGCGCACCCTGCACCGCTTCAACGGCTACATCCACCTGAAGGCCATACCCGGAGCCTCGCAGGAACTGCTCAATGAGGCGGGCCGCTGGGCTGACCGCATGAGCGTGAACATAGAGATTCCGAAGGAGGAGTCGCTCAAGCTGCTGGCTCCCGACAAGGACCACAAGAGCGTGTTCCAGCCGATGAAGCTCATTCAGCAGGGCGTCTTGGAGAACAAGGAGGACCGCCGGAAGTTTCGCCATGCGCCACGCTTCGTGCCTGCCGGACAATCGACCCAGATGATTGTGGGAGCCACGCAGGAGAGCGACCGCGACATCCTCAGCATGTCGTCAGCTCTGTATGGCCAGCCCACCATGCGCCGCGTCTATTATTCGGGCTACATCAGCGTGAACACCTACGACAAGCGGCTGCCCGTGCTGAAGCAGCCGCCCCTGGTACGCGAGAACCGGCTCTATCAGGCCGACTGGCTCCTGCGCTTCTACCACTTCAAGGTGGAGGAGATTATAGATGATGCCCATGCGAACCTCGACTTAGAGGTTGACCCGAAGTTAGCGTGGGCATTGCGTCATCCGGAGCAGTTCCCCGTCGATATCAACCGCGACGACTATGAGCGCATACTCCGTGTGCCGGGCATCGGCACCAAGTCGGCATGGCTCATCGTGAACACCCGCCGCTTCAGCCGCGTCACTTCGTACCACCTGAAGAAGATGGGCGTGGTGATGAAGAAAGCCAAGTACTTCATTACCTGTGGTGAGCTGACCGACGGCTATTCCGTGCCCATCATCGGCATCAACGAGCTGCAGCCCGAGCGTCTGCGCCCCCTGCTCATCTCGAAAGCCCAGCAGAAGCGTGCCGCCGCCGAGCAGCAGCTGTCACTCGACTTCGGAGAATAACACTACTCACCCCTCACCCCTCACTACTCACTACTCTCTTCTCCAAACACTTCATGGATGCATTATAGGTATAGCCCAATATGGAGCCGTCCATAATCTGGGCTATGACGATGTCAACAACATTCAGGGGTATCACAAACCATTCTTTGGGCTCGTACGACACTCCGTTATCATCAACAACAGTAACGTGGAATTGTATGGGCAAGCGACTTAAAGTCGAGCGATTGCTTTTTTGTTCCATATATATTTGTTTATTCAGATTTTATTCGTAACTTTGCGGCGCAATTTAAAAGAAAGGAGTTTTTATGACTGTTGCTACAAAAAGAGTACAAGCCACTCCAATGGCTCCATACATTGACGTGATGAGGAGTATGAATGTCAGTGATATGAATGCCGTTGTAGACTTCCTGCATGAAGCCATACAGGAGGCAGAGGAAGCCAAGCGTAAGGCTGATGACGAGTTTCTTGCAAGGAAAATGGCCGAGATAAACATTTCGCCAGAAACACATGACTTGTTTGAACGGCTACGGCTTACACCAGAAGAAGCTGCTGATGAACGGACACGATATATACTTGGTGAGCGATGAAAGTGTTTCTTGATACCAATATCTTTATGGACCTCGCCGAAGAACGAGAGTATTCCATGCAGGGCCGAATGATATATGAACTGGCTCAAAATGGTAGATTTGAAGCGTGTGCATCTTATCTCACATTTGCCAATATCAACTATATCAAGCGTGATATGCCGAGGTTGGAACGATATAGCCTTATCCGCCAACTCCGTCAAGGGGTAACAGTCCTTCCTTGCGATGCCGCCCAGTTGGATACTGCATTGAATCATGAGGATGTTCGTGATTTCGAGGACTTGTTGCAGTACCAGTGTGCTGTTGCCGCTGGCTGTGATGTCGTTGTCACCAACAACACCAGAGACTATCGTGAGTTCTGTCAGTTGCCGCTGATGACTTCTCGCGACTTTCTGTTGCAATTCTTTAGGAACCAATAATCTCTTCGTGCTCATTTTTTCATCTGATTGGCCGTCATCTTCTCGTATAGCTTAAACAGACATTCCAGGCGGGCTTCGTCGTTGGCGAAGGGATAGCCGGGATAGTATCTTTGCACCGTCAGTCACAAAACACACAAGGAAAAATAAACAAAGCCTATGCTGGTTTACATCTTCGACCGGACAATGGACGGCCTGCTAACGGCCGTGTTCGATGCCTACGCCCTGCACCAGCAACCAGAAGAACTGGTGGGGGAGGGTGACATATTGCCCATGTTCTGCGACCAGGAACACCGTGTGGAAACGGCTGACGACAAGGCCGGTCGCGTGTGGCGGGGACTGGAAAAGAAAATGTCGAAGGAGGCCCTGCGCATGCTCACCGTAGCCTGGCTGTCGGAGTCGAAGGAACTCTACACACCCATGTTCCATTATATATATAAGGTGTTCCAAGGCACTAACGAGCGTGACTTCAGCGACCCCGACATCCTCTACGTGACCAATACTGCCCGCCGCGTAGCCCACGAACAGCTCCGCATGAAGCAGTTTCTGCGCTTCCAGAAGGCTAAGGACGGCACCTACTTGGGTGTTGTCTCGCCTGACAACAACGTGTTGCCCCTCGTCATCGACCATTTTCAGGACCGCTTCAACGACCAGCCCTTCCTCATCTTCGATGCCCGGCGGAAGTACGGCTATTACTATACTCCCGCAGCTGATGCTCATCACGACGCTCCCGTCCCCAAGGGGGAGGTCAGGAGGGGGCTCCTGCGCATCACCTTCGAAGACGAGTCCTCATTGCCCTTCTCCTTGGAGGACGGCCGGTTGCGCGACGACCTGCTCAGTGAGAACGACCAGCTGTTCCAGGACCTCTGGCGTACCTACTTCAAGGCCATCTGCATTCGTGAGCGCATGAATCCGCGCAAGCAGCTCAACGACATGCCCCGCCGCTACTGGAAGTACATGACGGAGAAGCAGTCATAGCATGTTGTCCTTATTTTACCATGAAAAAACATATAAAGTAATTACGTTTCGTGCCATCATCGTCAAATTCGACAAAATCTCCGCACCACTTCAGCACGAAATGCATATTTTAATCTCCTTTTTCTTTGCCGTTTCAGAAATAATGCTTAACTTTGTAGGCGATAAACGATAATTAGTAACCTAAAAAATAAGCATAAAATAACAAGAAACAGACAGTAAACGAAGAACATGAAGGGAGCTTCGCCGACACCAGGTGCCGCACTCCCTAAGGGAACAGGCAAACATTTTATTATTAACCAATGAACTGTGCGTCGCACTCCCGTTCTAAGTCTTTTTAAGATAACTTGAGCTTTCTGCTCTTGTTCTCTCAACTTTGAATACCGCCAATATTCGCAACAGAGAGCAAGCAGTCCAGAAGGTTCACGTCCGTAAGGGGGCGTGAACTGTTCTTGCTTGTTTTGTTGCATGGTCACTTGGCGGTAACCTAAAGTTGAGAATAAGCATCGGATGGTTGCACGCCTTTTCTTATTCTCAAACATCAACAAGCAAATGAAGTTACGACTATTTTTACTTCTCATGTCGTTAGCCACGCTATCGGCTTACGCTGACGATGCCCGCATCGTCATTAAGCAGAAGAGCGGCAGTGAGACCATTTTGGAACTTTCAGCTCACCCCGTCATCACGTTCTCTGGCGAGGATATGGTGGTGACGAGCGATCTTACAAGTATCAGTATCCCACTGGATTTGATTGACTGTTATACGGCCTACGACGATGCTACTGGCATTGAACCCATTGTGACACCCCCGCTGTATGCCAATGGCCACGTCGTGTTCCGTAGCCTTCCTAAGGGAACTGAGGTGCGTGTCTATACCGTAGAGGGGCGCCTCGTCAGGAGTCAGCCTGCCGACGACTTCGGCCAAGCCGACATCAGCCTCGACATGCTCCCCAAAGGAGTATATGTCATTAGTACGCCAACCAACAAAATAAAGATTATCAACAAGTAAAAATTGAAAAGCATCATGAAAAGAATTTTATCATTATTAGCCCTTGTCGGTTTGTGTCACCTTGCAGCCTCTGCCCAGAAAAAGTATGAAATGGTGATTGAAAAGACCGACGGCACGGAGACCGTCATCAACGTAGAGGACATTGTTCGTACTTATTTTCGGGAAAGAACTGACGGCCCGGGCGAAGAATCTAATTTCCTCGTAGGTCATTGGCAAGAGTGTAATGCCGCCGGCACACTCAGGAATGACGCTACAGGTACTGAAGTCATGCATATGAACATTCTTTCAAACGATAAAGGAGAATGGTGGTCGGTAACCAAAGGAACAAAAGACCCGCATTGGTTCTGCTTTGATTACACGTACTCTTTTTCCGGCACTACTGGTGAGGTAACACAGACGATAACGGCTTCGAGTAATCCGTCGGAAGTAGGTGCTTCATTTACTGCACAGGTCACTTACAGCAATGGCATCCTTCATTCTGGTTCAGTATATTACAAGAAAGTCGGAGGCCCTATTGACAGTGGTATCGGCGGCGGAAATGCCAATGCCTACACTTCTTGCTCCGATGCTAATCACCCGCACATGATTGACCTTGGCCTGGCTTCAGGCACGAAGTGGGCTTGCTGCAATGTTGGTGCTTCTGCGCCAGAGGGTTACGGCAACTACTACGCCTGGGGCGAGACGCAGCCGAAGAATGTGTATAATTTGGATACGTACCAGTATTATAATGGTAATTTGGATAATCCAGATTATATTAACATCGGCTCCGGCATAGCCGGCACCCAATACGATGCCGCGACTGCTAACTGGGGTTCACCTTGGCGTATGCCGACGTTGACGCAGATTAAGGAGCTGCTGGATAACTGCACTTCGGTTTGGACATCCCAGAACGGCGTGAAAGGTCGCAAATTCACTGGGCCGAATGGCTGCACTATATTCTTTCCTGCTGCGGGCTACCGTTTGTATGACGAGTTGGACTATCTCGGCTCTGGGGGCTTCTACTGGTCTTCGACGCTCGGCAGTAGCGGCCCGGACGTTGCCCGACACCTGATCTTCTATTCAGACCGTGCGGACTGGAGCAGCGTCGGCCGTCCTCGTGGTCACACGGTGCGCCCCGTGCGTTAGTAATCGACTTGTCGCTACAAGGAATCGCCGGTTCATCATAATCCACTCCCCAAAAAGCGTCACAAAACTTCCATACGAAGCGTTTGTGACGCAATTTTTAATATATGAACACAGATAAAGTTCACTAATATGTGAAGATTTCTCTCTGTTTTTTTGGAAGTTCTGATAAAATACTTTACCTTTGCAACCAGAAAATAGCAGTTATATTAAAATGAAGATATTGTTTCCGGAAAGGGTCATGGAATTTGAACGTACACACCCTGATGCGCAAGAGGCGTTAGAACGATGGAGCAGCATAATTGCTACATCTTCCTGGAGGCATCATGCAGACCTGAAAAAGGCTTTTCCGTCGGCAGACTTTGTAGGTAATAACCGATACGTGTTTAATATCAAAGGAAATAAATACAGAACAGTGGTGCTGGTGGTCTTCTTTGCAGGCACTGTCGCCGTTCGATTTGTAGGGACTCACAGCGAATACGATAAGATTAAGGATATTCAAAACATTTAATGCAATGACTATAAGAAACGAAAAAGAATACAAGGAGTATGAGGCACGTGTAGAGGCTTTGATTAAGCGAGGCACTGAACTTGGTGACATGGAATTGCTAAGCGAAGCTGAGAAGGATGAGTTTGCTATGTTGAGCGCATCGCTTGACGAGTATGGCCGTGCTTATCATCCATTGCCAGGGCAAATGAGTATATTGTTGGCTGATGCAATTCTGTCACAGGTAAAAGAAAAAGGACTAAAACAGAAGGATGCTGCTCGCATGATAGGAATAAGTGCTACTACTTTTAGCGACCTGCTTCACGGTCGGCGCTCTCTTAGTTTTGATGTTGCCCGCAGTCTTTACAAGGTGCTTGGTGTCCCAGCAGAGATTGTACTTGCATAATCGTTGAATCAGCGGTCGATTCGTGCGCCAAAATTCAAGAGGCACTTGATTCCTCGCTGCGTTGATTATCATTTGTAATGCGAAACAACTGTCCCCCAGTATCTAAAAAAACTTCTCAAATTATTTGGTATTGTGCTAACTTTTTAGTAATTTTGCAACGTAAAGGAGATGAACGCATTACATACCTTCACGATAAGGGGAAGGGTCTTACACGACCGTGTATTTATTTTACCACGCCCGCGGTAACGTTTTTCCACGGGCGTGGTAATGTTTTTCCCCGCCCGCGTAATTCTCGCTTCCCTGCCAGAAACTCCCTGTTTGGTACGGAGAAACTCCCCGTTTGGTACGGGGTTTCTCCCTGCCCTCCCGGCACTATCCAGAAATAGGGTGTCACGCCTGAAATGAAGAATGAAGTTTTTATTCATAAAATGCAACGAGTTTGCGGAAAAAACTGTACCTTTGCAGGCATGAAAGAATTTGTGATATCAGAAGCAAAGGCCGAGACTGCGGTATTGGTGGGACTGATTACCCAGCAGCAGGACGAGGCGAAGACCAACGAATACTTGGACGAGCTGGCTTTCCTGGCAGAGACGGCCGGTGCCGTGGTGGTGAAAAGGTTTACCCAGCGCGTAGGCGGTCCCAGTCAGGTGACATACGTGGGAAGCGGTAAGCTGCAGGAAATCAAGCACTACATCAAGGAGCAGGAAGATGAGGAGGAGCCCGTGGGCATGGTCATCTTCGACGATGAGCTGACGGCCAAGCAGATTCGTAACATCGAGAAGGAGCTGCAGGTGAAGATACTGGACCGCACGAGCCTGATACTGGACATCTTCGCCATGCGTGCCCAGACGGCAGAGGCCAAGACACAGGTGGAGCTGGCGCAGCACCGCTACATGCTGCCCCGTCTGCAACGCCTGTGGACCC
>FLNV01002141.1_pt1 | contig 12035 bp, 10 predicted proteins | sample 1140351 | NCBI WGS metagenome assembly FLNV01 (sample SAMEA3878207, study PRJEB12797) | bioreactor metagenome | biome: Moose rumen | place: Sweden | collected 2011-10 | reverse complement strand
GTTTAACAATTAAAGAATAGAAAGGAAACAAGATATGGCAGCAAATGTAACACCAGTAGTACTCGCAGTAGACGGATTTGCAGAGCGTGAAGTAATGATGGTAGACTATAAGTTCGACCAGACAACAGACAAAGAGGGTCAGATCTCAGGTATCCCCCGTGGTGGTAAGGTGACAATCCGCGTTAAGGCCATGAATGACGGCAACAACGAGTTGGTAGCTTGGATGCTCGACCCGACAAGTCCAAAGAATGTATCAGTTAAGTTCGTAAACACCGTTGACGGCGCAGCCATGAAAGAGCTCAAGGGCACAAACTGCTACTGTATCCACTACGTGGAGAAGTGGGAAGACGGCCAGCAGCACTTCGAGGAGATCGAGATCGTATGCCAGAAGCTCGAGAACGGACCGGTTGCTTACGACAATCCTTGGAAGTAATCACAATAAAATATCTGGAATTGAGAGGTGCGGCTTATAATGAGCCGCACCTCTTTATTTTGCTCACAATGTGTCAGACACTCTGTGAGCAAGGAACGTTGTGCTCCATCAGAATCCTCCTGCAAAATAGCTACGAGTAATGTAGGGCGAAGGTTCGTAATATGCGCTACAATTATAGTTGTCTATTACTTCACAAATCGGATGATTGTAAACTCTCATAATGGCATCTGCATAATCTTCGCCTTGTTGCATAGTGCTCAGTGCCAGACGTTTATATACTTTCCCCATTTGTGTAGCGGTAGGAATTCTTGAACATAGTTCTGGATCAACTTTTGTAACATCATGATTACCTTCTTTCAACTGATACTCGTTGATCCAATCTGAAGCAACAGCTATGGGATTTTCAGAATGGAGGACATCGGCCAAAGACAGTTTCTTTGCCAGTTCATCATGCCCCATCGCGTTGGCAACGTATTTATTGGGCTGTTTTAACTGCCTTGCAATACGCTCTATCATATAACAGACGAAATATAAGTCATCTGTATTAATCTGGTCTTCAGGAAAAATACCATTCATTTTTTCAATAAAAAATTTGGTATTCTAAGAAATTCTTCTTACTTTTGCAGCATCGCTTGGTTAGCCCTTAGTGGTGAGCGGGCGGTCTTAGTGAAAAGAAAGACGTTTTCGAACGTCTGTCGTTGTGCATAACGAATCTCGCAAATCCGTAAACTCACAACAGACAGATGACAACGAGACGTCTGCGTGGAGCGTTTCTATATACTTTGAATATATATAGTTCGTTCTGGCGTGGGCTAACTGCGTTGTCTATCCTGTGTGAGTTGGGCAATGCGAGAGCCTGTTATGCCAGGATGGGCAGAGAACAGCACCTACGCCTTTTTTGTATATTAAGGAGAACGAACAATAATTAAAAACGATGCCGAATCTGGGGTGTGAATAGGCGGAAACAAACTTACTGCCCTATGAACAAACTGTTTTTATCCGCATTGTTGTGTGTAATGCCCCTTATTACTATGGCACAGACTGAAGAATATCAGACCTTTGTTTATACCAGTGACGATCTTGCCGATGAGATACAGCAACAGAGCAGCGAAAGAGGTTCACGTGGCTATTTGGCTGACCTATTTAATGCCAGCAAAGAATCTGTCAAAGGTATAGGCGCAGGCTATGTTACCTCATTTATTGACTTAGGAGTCAATGCCATTGGTGCATTGTTTACTCGCAATTCCCGAATGAAACAGCAATGGGAAGAAACTGTTAAGGCCGAGAATGTCTATCAGACACAAATCAGCACCGTATCGGAAATTAATGATTTCTACAAAGAAACGTCTTTCGACGGAGCAATGGACCCTAAAGGCATGCGTTTCGATGGTATTGGTTGTTTACGTAAGGTGGATAAAGATACCATGTTCTATATCTCTTGCCACATTGATCGATCGAAGATTCATCGTATCATAAATCATTCCAAGTTTGAGCTGATCCTTGATACACTGATTATCAGTCCGACACATTCTAATCTTCCCAACACCTATCTTGACATTCCTTACTCTTTTGAGGAACGCCAGAACTTCACACTTTCCATGAATATCAAACTTACTTCTTCGTGGATGAATGAGATAGTACAGCTACAAAAGAATCAAGAACTTGGAGAATTTTCAATTACGATACCTGTTGACCAAAGTGTATTAGACAATAAAGGGTTTCTTCATTATATAAGAGAACGTGATGCACAGCCAAAATATAAAGTAGTTGGTGAGAGCTTTATCGTCCCTCGTTCTTATATGGGTTATCGTGATGCGGATGACAACTTCAAAAACAGTTGGGGCACTGGCGAATATAAACTATCCATCGAACTGAAAGAAACCTGTGATGTTACTCAGAAATATCGCGAGAATTGGAAAAAGGATAACAAACGACGTAAGGAGCTACAACCCAATGAAAACCTTCTTGCTCGTACATGGCAACTTGTTTCCAGTCAGCGTTGGGATGAAATCACTCAGTCATGGGTAATCACGACCCTTAAAGCTCCTGCAGAAATTATAACCAAAGATGCTATTGACAAGTTAGGATTAGAGACAGGAAAATAGATAAAATAATATGAAAGGCCATCTCACTACAATAATAAGAAAATTACGCTCTTGCCAAATTGTTTCTATAGTTTTTAGATTGACAATTGTTGTGTCGTTAATCTATTTCGGGTATTATTGCTTGCTTTTATATCAAAAATGGAACATAATACCAACCCACAAAATTGAAGCAAATCTTTCTGCTGAGGGGTTGGTGTCTGACAAATCCTATTGCAATTTGAGGTTGAGGATAAACGCGGGTAATTCTTCTGTGATAGAAGATACATTGTTTAGAGGGAACACTATTGTCATAGGAAATTCAGGTGATTATACAGATACAATTGCACTTAGGAAAGTTTACGATGGGAAGTGCAGATACCTCTATCAGCAACACCCTGATAAATTTGTAGGTAAAACGACATTCTACTATTTGGACTTTCAAACTAACACAAATATAGAAAGTAGAGTTCACAATAAAGATTATGCAGGCGTACTTATAAGTAACAAACATACTTTGAGTTATATTGAACAGCCGAAATTGACAAGCGATTCAACAGGAACAACTTCTATAGGAAGCGGCTTGTTAGGATTTTGCCAATGTGATGGTGGAGGAGAATTGAACTTCGCCACAAATCTTCTTAATAGCATTCCAGAACTGTTGTCTCCATGGGATATAACACAAGCTATTTATGAAATTCAGTTTACAAGTGAAAGAATAAAATGTGACACTGTTTCTATAGAATTTATTGGAGCAACAGACTTTTCTTCAATGTATCCCGTTCCTGATAAAATCACGATGAGCGGAATTGAATTTTTGGATCCTATAAAGATTTCGATAGTACAAACAGAAGGACTTCGTTTTCATGCAGATTTTTTGCAACTTAAGGAAATGTCTGCGCGAAGAACTTTTTTACTGTCTGCTGTGTTTTCTCTCTTAATATCAATTGTTGCAAACCTTTTGTTCAGATTCATATTCAAATAACAACTATTATGAAAGCGATTGTTCTGTTCTTGTTTATAGCAGTAAATGTATTACCACTTTTTGCTCAGTCTTCTGAGTCAGACTCTTTATATGCCAAAGGAGTTAAACTATATAAGGGTGGGAAATTTAACGATGCAATTATTTTATTCTCAAAAGTAGATTCAATTGACAAGAAAAACAAAGATGTTGCACCATCAAGAATGGGCATTACATCAATGTGGTTGGCTTCTTGTTATTACAAATTGAACAACATTCAAAAGGCATCAGAAATATATTCCAATTACAAACTAAGTCCCATAGATAGACGCCTTACTACTGAGATAGATTCTTTACAATCATCCTTTGAGAAGGCATTTAATATTAAAGATTTTTCAACTGCACTGTCAATAATCTCTTCATGTATAAATATTTGTGAAGACAAATTGGGAAAAGGAAATTTCTTATCTTCAAATATGTATTTGTTCAAATCAGAGGTACTCTCTCAGCTTGGGAAATATGAAGATGCCATTGCTGCCATAAATGAAGGTCTTAAGATAAGGCAGAGAAACCTAAAACAATATGATGGAAGATATTTACAATACTTAAATAATATTGCAAATATTTACAATAAATTAGGAAGGGACTCTAATTGTCTGTCTACACTGAAGGAACAATTAGAAATAATAAATAATAATTCCATTAAATTACAGGATGAAGAGAGGGTGTTAACTTCATTATATAATAATGCCGTTTACTTATCTGATAAACTTAGGCTTCCAAACGATGTTATTAATATTGAGGAGCAATCATGGAGATATGTTTTGGGGAAATATGGTTCATCTAGCGAAAAGTATTTTAATGAGTCCACTACATTAATTTGGGCATATGATAAATATTCGGAGTATCTATCAACAAATCAGGTTGACAGTGCAGTTCGTATATGTGTTAAGCTCCTTCCTTTGTGTGAAAAACTCTATGGCAAATGTTCCAATAATTACGCATCATTGTTGGATTATTATTTAAGAAGGGGAACAAGGATAAACAAGGAAGAAGATATTGAAAAGTATTGTAATGATTATCTGTTAGTAACGAAACAACTCTATGGTGATAAAACAAAAGAATATGCTATAGCATTATCATTAGTCGGCAGTATTTATGCAGATTATGGGGGAATGGCCCAAAAGTCGACGGCTTACACTCTCTCAACGCAAGGCGTTAAGCTTATTATGGAACTTGAAGGTAATGAAAGCAAAGAATATATGACCATATTAAAGAGACTAGCACATGTGTTATTACAACAAGATTCTATATCAGAAGCATTAAGATTCTGTGAAGAGGCCATAACAATCTCGGAAAAAATACTTGACGTGAATAGTTTTGAATATGCCGAATTACTATGTAAAAAGGGAGAAATCTGTTTGGCCTCAGGAGACTTCCTTTCTGCAAAGAATAATCTAAAGGAAGGGTTTAGTATTTTTGATAAGCTAAATATACCTAAATCCCATTCTTTTTATATGCATTATCTTTATTGTCTTATGGATATTGAACGTTTAACAGAGAATATTAATGAAGCGGATATCATAAATACAGAACTATTATCCCTGGTAGAAGAGAAATATGGAAAAGAAAGTATTGATTATGCAAATGTCCTGTTCTCCAAGTTAATATTAAAGAAAAAAGTGGATGGCGATTATGGAAACTCATTAAACGACTGGATAGAGTTAAGTAAATTGTATGAGAGAATAAAAGGAGATAAAAGTATTGAATATGCACATTCTTTGCTTGAGATCGGAAACGACTATTTGTCGGAAGGAAATTATTCGCAGGGGATAGACTTTGTCCAGAAGGCAGCTGATATTGCCAAAAAAACTATTGGGGAACATAATCTTGGTTATGCGGACTTCTTAGAAGATATAGCTTATTCATATGGACAAATAGGAGATACGAGAGGAGCATTAGAGGCTTACAAGGAGTCACTTTCTATAAAAGAAAAGTTTGAGGGTAAAAATCATCCTGATTATGCATATTCCTTACAGAAACTGGGAGACTTTTATCGGAGTTTTGATGTAGAAGCAGCAAAAAAATATTGCGAACAATCTTTAAAGATTTTGGAACACATTGGATATAATGAATCTTCTGGGCATGATGCCTACATTGATGCAATTATGACGTATGCTTCTGTATTGCAACAAATGAGTAATTTCACAGAATCAATTCGTCTGTATGAAAAAGCCTTGCGTATCGTGAAAAATAAATACGGGACATCGCATAGAAAGTATTTATCCGCAATAAGTGGTTTGGCAGATATATACATTATTAGCCAATCTGATTTGAATAAAGGATATGAACTGGCAAACAAAGTTGTTTCTTTACATAAAGAAACAAAAGATTTATTATATAGACATGATTTGGAAAGGGTGTCATTAACTGCTTCCTTATTAAGAGATAAAGATAAAACAATAGAATATGCAACTAAAACTTCGAAAGTAACTGCTGATATTATATTCAACAATTTATCTTCTATGCAGAAGAGAGATCGGGGGACATTCTATTCATGGTGTGTTGACTGGTATAGACGACAATTCGTATACGTATTACATTCTGATAGTATTTTGAGAGAATCAGAACTTTTATACGACGGTGCATTAATGTGTAAAGGACTTTTACTTGGGGTTGAAAAAAGAGATCTTACAAAACAGGACATAAATAAGTTGCATGTTTCGTGGAAAGACATTAGGGGAAAATTAAAAGAAGGTGATATCGCAATCGAATTTTTCAAAATTCCTATAGAGAGAAAAGGAAGTAACTACCATGCTTTGGTTGTAAAAAAAGAATACAATATTCCGCATGTCATAGATTTGTTCTTTTACGATGAAAGTACTTTGACTGAAAAAGAAATGTCAGATATTTGCCAAGAACTCTGGTCGTCATTGTCAAACGAGTTGTCTGGGGTAAAAAATGTATATTTTAGCCCAGATGGGATATTGTACAATATTCCTATAGAAGTAGCACCTCATTGGGATAGGAAATGCATTATATCTGATCATTTCAATTTATATAGACTCTCTTCAACAAGAGAGCTTGTGTTAAAAGAATCTATCGAGAATATTAAGAACGCTTCAGTTTATGGAGGCGTGAAATATGACACGAAAGAAGACTTGCTTATAGCTGACAGCAAAAGGTATAAATCAAGAGAAAGGTCATTAAACTATGAGCCTTTCGAAATTGCCGATTCCTTGAATTTGCGAAGTGGAGCTGCTTATCTTCCTGCAACTAAAGCTGAGGCAGAAGAGATTGATAAGACATTAGAGCAAAAGAAGATTACAACCTCATTACAACTAGATACTCTTGCAACAGAAGGAGCGTTCAAGGATTTATCTGGAAAGCAAACAAATCTGTTGCATATAGCTACCCACGGATTCTATTGGACAGAGAAAGAAGCAAAGTTTAGAAACGATCTTAGTTTCCTTATGTTAGGTGATAATCAACCAAGATATGTGGAAGATAAAGCATTAACTCGTTCTGGCTTGCTTTTGGCTGGTGCTAATAATGCTTTGATGGGAAAGAAACTCCCTGAAGGTGTAGATGACGGTATTTTGACAGCAAAGGAGATTTCGCAGCTTGACTTAAGAGGACTTGATTTAGTTGTTTTGTCTGCTTGCCAGACAGGACTTGGAGAAATTAAAGGTGATGGTGTGTTTGGCCTTCAGCGAGGATTCAAGAAAGCGGGTGCAAACTCTCTGCTGATGAGCCTCTGGAAAGTGGATGATGAGGCTACTCGACTGCTGATGACACAGTTCTATAAGAACCTAACATCAGGCATGAGCAAATATGAATCACTGAAACTGGCACAGAAATATGTGAGAGAATATGAAGTAGAAGTAGAAGTCAAATCAGATGTTCGCCCTTCTGTCTCTGCTCATGCTAAAGAGCAAGCTCACCAAAATTCGTCTAACGAGAAAAATTACAAAAAAGTGAAGAAATATCAAGACCCGTATTATTGGGCCGCTTTTATTTTGTTGGATGCAATTGATTAATTTAAAGAATATATTTATGAAAAAGAGATGTTTATCATTGTTGCTGGTGACTTTTATTTTATCTGTAATAACAGAATCGGCTTGGGGACAAGTTACGACTAAATATAAGATATATTGCATTAGCATAAACAAAAAGAGAGATTCTGATCACAAAATAATCGAAGAATACAAGCATGATGTTCTTCATGTTAATGTTTATGCCAATAAAGTCGTTATAACATCAGACCTATTTAATTGGACTTTCCGTTTTAGTGCAGGGAATCACATACAGCAAACCGTTACTCCAATGAGCAAATTTGGTAAAAAGAAAGCTATAAATGACATCTTTTTTATGAGTAGAGATGTATTCATAGGCTACACAAGGAATAAAGAAGTATATAAGATAGCGCCTCTAGTACAAATTTGCTTAGGCGATGGCTTTTACTATAACTTTAATGTTCTTTATGGAGAGATCTACGATAAAAAGAACAGCAAATGGGTAAGAGGTGAAGCATCTCAGGTTACAAATTATGAAAACGACAAAGTATGGGCTAGATTGAGAAAGGATTTGGGAAAACTGTGTCCTGATTTTGAATACGAGTTATCAGAAAGAATCAACTTAGGTGGTGATGACCCGTGGATGCAGTAACAGTCATGTTGTAAGATGAAACAATTAAAGTTAGCGTATCTAAACTCCCTTTTTTTTGTAAGGCAGAAGAAATTTGTCTTGCTTGTATCATTGTGCAATGCCACAATCTTGTCATTGCTAACCTATTTTGTGAACAATCAACCTCTTTTTACAGGCGAGGATTTAGATCATCATGCGTGTATGGAGTGGGTGAAAAGTAAGATTGGTTTATCAGAAGAAGCAAACCATGATGATGTGTTGTTTGTGAATGTTGCCTACGACAAGCAACTTACAGAGCTGACGGACAAATTTGGGATGCCGATAGGCAATATCGACATTACTGATCACTCAAAGCTATTGGAACTGCTGAAAGTCTTGCACTCAACAGAAAAGTACAAATACATCTTTCTTGATGTACGGTTCGAAAAAGGCTATGAAGCACCAGAAGTAGATTCTGCATTATTTGCCGAAATCAGAGGCATGAAGAATATCGTCATAGCTAATCATTCTGACATGGAAATCGCAGATAGTGGCCTCTTTGAGAAGGCTGCCATCAGTGATTACATGGCAACTATCACTGCCACGAACTTTGTTAGATACCAATATTCATATAGTGGAGAGCCAACCATGCCGTTATATGCCTATCGTGAATTGACAGAAAAGACCATCAACAATCACATATTATGGTACACTTGTAATGATAGGCTTTGCTATAATAGTCTGTTCATAGAGTTTCCTATAGAAGACTTCGAAGAGTTTGACAATCAGAACAACAAACGGTATTATAATTTGGGAAGCGACTTGTTAGATAACTATTCTGAAGAAGACATCGCTACGCTGACAGATGGAAAATACATTGTGGTGGGTGATATGGTGGAAGATATTCACGATACCTATTCTGGTATGAAACCAGGCTCTGTCATTATGTTCTATGCTTTCCAAGCATTGATGAAAGATAAGCATTTTGTGTCGTTTGGGCTATGGATATTGATGGCTATTGTGTTTTTTCTGATTTCGCTATCACAATTCAGTCACAGGTCACTGATAGAACTTATTCCATATGTACATAAGTCCAAGTCAAAGATTCTGCATTTCGTCCTGTCATTTGTGGAATATACATTCATCTTGGCAGCAGTTGCTATGTTACTCAGCATTATGTGGGGAGTTTCAATAAGCATATTGGTTCCATCCACATATTTCGCTATTCAAAAAACGATTATAAACTATAAAAGGACTAAGATATGAAAAAGCTATTTCCAGTCGTTATGATCGTCAGCCTTGTAACCTCGGTCTGGGCTGACAATTACAAGATTCTCCAGATGAATACGAAAACCATCAAGATAGGAAACCGTGTTTACAAAAAAGACGAAGTGTTCTCTGGAGACTCTATTATTCATTGGAGCAACGCCAAACAAGCATTGAAAGCCCAAAATATTGAAACGAAAAAGATAGAGTTATTTGTGGCTGACGCATTCCAGAAGAAAGAAAGCAAGAGTATTAAGGATTATTATATCAAGAACAACCGGCTTTCTGCACGGGCTTTTGGATTGAGTGAGATGGAAGATTATCTTTCAGACACGTTCTATCTGCTTGACACTATCAGAATTGATTCACCTGTGCCAGTAGATAGTACACGATATTTCTATATTTCTTCTCAAGATGGAGAGAAAGATGCTCGGATAGTTCTACCAATGCAGAATGAAGAGTTGGTAATAGTTCGTTCCATGTTCCCTCAAACGGAAAAGAGCCAAGAGATTAGGGTTTCTATGTTATACACTTGCAAAGGAATTGATGAAGATTATTTGCTAACAGACTCAATGATAATCGTTATTATCCCAAAGGAAATCATACATGAATGAACTAGTTATCATATTGGCTGCTATATTGCCTGGTTTGGTGTTGGGAATCTATATCTGGAAGAGAGATCCTAAACCAGAACCAACTTTTTTATTGTTGAAGGCTGCAATATATGGCGCATTGATATGTATTCCTATCGTTATTGTGGAATCTATTTTAGGGAATCTTTTCTTTGGAGTAGATGGCTCACCAACATCATTAATAGGTACTATTGTAGAAGCTTTTGGGATTGCAGCAATCCCAGAGGAAGCATTCAAATTGCTTGCTTTATGGTTGTTATTAAAGAATAATAGTTACTATGACGAACATTTCGATGGTATAGTATATGCAGTATGTATTGGACTAGGCTTTGCAACAACAGAAAACTTATTATACTTGTTTGCCAACATAGATAATTGGCAAAGTGTAGCCTTTACCCGTGCATTGTTGGCTGTCCCTGCACATTATATCTTTGCAATTCTGATGGGGTACTATTATTCTGTTTACCATTTCGTTAACCACTCAAAAGAGAATCTCGTCTTAATTTTATTTGCTCCTGTTCTAGCTCATGGGGCATATGACACTTTAGCTCTTGCTGGAGGAGTAGAGCCTGCTCTTGGTAGCACATTTGCTTTTATCCTTATCTATCTATGTATTAAAATGCACAAATTGGCTCAGGAGAAGGTCATAAAGTTAATTGAGAAAGATAAAAATTGATTTTCAACAAATAATTATGCTATCCTGTAAATTAAGATCCTGGAGTGTAAGCTGGACGAAGAGGCGTATGTATGATGACTATCTGCGATGGTTGATTCGTGAGCTTAAGCATGTTGAACGGGCAAAAGATGGAGATAGGCTGCTTTTTGGAGAAGCAGGCAAGGGGCATCTTGAAAAACATCATGGAATCAGATTCAGGTATGGCGAATACAACATTATTTCGATGTTTGATGAATATGCTGAACTTCTTGTAGAAAGATTGAAGATTGTGAACGGGTTTGGACTGAAATCTTTCCCAGCTTTTGTCGAAGCAATTAAGGTAAATGGCGGAATGTATGTCATCACTTTTACTCCTGGAACTAAGGAACATGACTTGATGGAATGTTGGCAGGCAAATATGTCAAATAAATCCCGGCTCAAAGTCAGTGAAGAATTGAAGATATTGTTAGCAAATGGTTATTTTATCACACGCTATGAAACATATACCAATTCTTATGGAGACATTATCATTCCTCGTTTCTTCTTACGCAAAGTAAGTGAACATCCTGAAGAACTGCATGATGCTTTCCTTGATTATATGGAGTTTGATCGTGAGAAATGGATCACTCATGCATATGCAAAGTCATAATTTTGGTAGACAGCAGAATCTTATCTTACGGCTTTGCTGATATTCCCAGGCTGGGAATATTATGTTCCCAACGTGGGAATGTTTTGTTCCCAGCCTGGGAATAATTCATGGGTGGCTATGTGTCGGATAGGAGGCAAGTAATTCAAGAAACAATGGTCTTATTTTGAAATAAGTGGCTTCTGTCAGCAAATAAAAAGGGTTCATCAGACAAATGACGTGACGTTCCTTTCGTGCAAGGCGTAAAGTCTAAGATTAAAGTACTGTTCATCCCTAAATCCATATGCATTTCTTTTGAGCACCTTTATCTTATTGTTGATGCCCTCGACCTTGGCAGTCGATATATGGCAGTCATACCATGCAAGTATTCCATAGCGGTATGCAGCGATTGTGTTTGCAACTTTCTCAATAAGTGGCACTTTAGTGCTTCTGGCCTGGCAAATCCAGTCGTCAATGACAATGGCAGCTTTGCTTTTAGAAACCTGCATCCATATTTCTCTCATGCTTTCCTTGAGATAATAGGCCTGTGCCAGCGGCTTATTCATTGATAGTGCATTTTCAAGCCTTTCCCTATGCTTATCGTCATAGATGTCTTTCCCATTACACAGCAGGAGCCAGCGCATCCCTTTGATAACCTTGCGCCTGTTGACATCCTTCTCATCGTGGTACATCCTGCTTCTGAGTTTGTCTATAGCCTCATTCATAAGCTTGACGACATGGAAATGATCGAACACA
>FLNV01000294.1_pt1 | contig 12121 bp, 11 predicted proteins | sample 1140351 | NCBI WGS metagenome assembly FLNV01 (sample SAMEA3878207, study PRJEB12797) | bioreactor metagenome | biome: Moose rumen | place: Sweden | collected 2011-10 | reverse complement strand
AGAACATACAAATCAAATGTAAGAGCGCTATAAAAGCATTCCTGCGCACCTATCCCTTCATTGCCGCAGTCATGCCATACAAAAGCCAGGAGTGGGAGATGCTCAACACCTATTTCATGCTACTCATCCATAAGCTACCGATACTGAAAGGAGAGGACTTCACCGAGGGACTGATACAGGCTGTCGACTTCGACCAATATCGTCTGATAAAGGGAGAAGAAAATCATATTGAGCTTGACAATACTGATTCGGAAATCGCCCCTATCCCGGTAGGACAAGCCAAAGGAAAAGGGCAGATAGAATTGGCGAAACTTAGCGATATCCTCGATGAATTCAACGGAATCAATTGGTTGAACATCGACAAGGCAAAAGAGCAATTGGAAGAACTGCCTGAACGCCTAAAATCGGATGAAGCATTCGTGAACGCCGCCAGGAACAGCAACCGCGAAACTGCCATGGAGCAAAGCAGCGCGTCCATCATGATGATCGTCGCTCAGATGCTCAACGAAAACACTGAGTTCTGCCGTAACTACCTCGACAACCCAGACTTCATGAACTTCATCAACCAGCGGGTCTTCGCTGAAGCCTACCGACACGTCACCACTCTGTCTATCGCCCCATCCGCCTCAACCACCACTCACCCCTACTCCATCCCCGACATCAACCGCATGGCCGCAGAGAATGAAATCGGGCAATAATAACCAGATAATAAGTATGTCTGAATCTCCAAATCCCTTAGTATCTGACAGGACAAATTAAAGTGTAAAACATTGTAGAAAATGGACGACAGCAATATCATCATATATCAAAGCGAAGACGGTCAGACACATATAGAAGTGCGCATAGAAGAAGAAACAGTCTGGTTAAGCCAACAGCAACTGACAGAGCTATATCAGACTTCAAAATAAATGTGTATATTTGCAGAAAGATTAACATAAAAGAAGATGAACAAGAAATAATTGACGTGCGCGAGTATGTCGGAGAGATTATGAACGCATTGAAACCGGAAAAACTTTGACCTATGGCACTCCCAAAATTCATCATCACCATGGACGGCCACTTCCGGCTCGGCATGGTCAACCGGCATGAGGAACTGCTCAAGCGGGGTGACCAATGCATCGGAGGCGGCTACTACCGCTTTGACTTCGTCTCCAACCGCCTCCTGCTCGACCGTGAGTCCCTCGACTTCGGACGGCCGAGGTGGCATCTGCTCGATAAGCTGAAAGTACCCGCTGCCTACCGTGGCCTACGCATTGTCTATTCCTATGACGACGGTCTGCACGAAGACTTCAACGTCAGCGATGAACTTACGATTGAATATGACGACAAGTGATTTCCCGTATAGTCTTTGATTCCACATACCCCACACCATGATTGAGCGACCATTCAAACTCGTATGGTTGATGCCAGATGAAATCTTGCTGATTTTTATTCGTGAATCTCTGTTTACACCCCGATGCCGATTCCGCTGTCGATGATGTAATGATTGCCGGAGTTAGCCTCGTTGCGGTAAGGGAAGCGCGCGGCCAGAATCTTCTTCCCGTACTTCTGTCCGTCTCGCACGGTGTGCATCGTCCCGCTGTGCTTTGGGCATTCCGCCACCAGCACGATATCGGATAAGGCAGCCTGCAGGCGGTTGCGCGCCAGGAGCGTCATGCGGTTAGCCATCACCCCCAGCGGCTGCTCGGAGAGGATGAGCCCTCCCTTGCTGAGAATCTCCTCCTGGAGAGGGATGTTGTCGCGCGGATAGACACGGTCCAGCCCCGTCGCTACGATAGCGATTGTTCCGACACCAGCCGCCATGCAGCCACGGTGAGCCGCCGCGTCACAGCCCAGTGCCAAACCGCTCACCACCACATAACCCTCACTCGCATATTTTCTCCCCAGCTCGAAGGCCTTCGAGATACCCTTTGGCGTAGCTTTGCGCGAGCCGATGACAGCCACCTTCTTCCCGCTCTTGAGCAAGTCGAGGTTGCCCATGGCATAAATCACTGACGGGCAGTCCTCCCCGATTGCCCTGAACTCGGACGGAAAAAGCTCGTCCGATTCATTGATCGTAATAATCGTATTGTTCATAATTTTCAAGTAATATCTAAGCAACGAAAAAAGAATCTTTATACTGTCGTCTCGTCATTTTGTCCTCATACCCTCCCGTCTTCCAGAAAAGTACGCCCATTTATCTTTTCATTTGCAAAGTTACGAGTTTTCAGCCGAAAAACGAAATTCCTAATACGTATAAAAAAAAGAATTTACGGATTGTAAGGCAGATTCGATAATAATTTGTAAATTTGCCGAAAATAATCCGACAAAATGAAAACGTCCGTAAGCCACCAAGAAACAGCCGCCGGCCCTACGCCACGCCCGCGCGACTTCCAGATGGACCTGCTGCGCGTCATGGCATGCCTGCTCGTGATGTGGCAGCACGCCAGCGAATGCTATTACATAGCCCCAGACTTCAGCCCGGTACGCTCTGACTCCACCTACACGATAGGTTTTCTGACCAGCCTGTGCCGCGCATCGGTACCCCTTTTCGTCATCGTGTCAGGCTATTTCCTCCTGCCCATGCGGGGGACGACCCGTGAGTTCTTCCACCGGAGGTTCTCACGCATCGTCTGGCCGTTTGTCTTCTGGTGCGCGGTCTATGCCGTCTATTACGTGGTGAGCCGGGGCGACTCGTGGACACAATGTCTGACCAACATACTGCATATCCCCGTGAATTTCGGGACGGAAGTGGGCCACCTCTGGTATGTCTACATGCTGATGGGGCTTTACCTGCTGGTGCCCGTCATTTCTCCTTGGCTCCGCACTGCCAGCAAGCGCACGCTCCAGGCATACCTGGGCATCTGGGCCGTCACCACACTCCTACCCTACATCCACATGATCTTCCCGGAACTGCTGGGAGAGTGCTTCTGGAACCCCACACCGATGCTGTATTATTTCACCGGCTTCGGCGGCTATTTCCTGCTGGGATTCTACCTCCGCCGGTTCGGACCGCCCTCAGGATGGGCATCACTCCTGCTTCTTGCAGCCGGATATATCGTCACTGCCCTCGTCTTCAACGCCCGCATACAGACCGCAGAGTCCGTGCCGGCACTGGAGCTGAGCTGGCAGCAATGCTCATGCAACGTGGCCATGATGGCCGTAGGACTCTTCGGACTGCTCAGACGCATCCGATGGCAGGGAGAAGGCCTCATCGGCCGGTTACTGTCTGACAACGCCCGAAAAGGATATGCCATCTACCTCGCCCATATCATCATCCTCGGCGAGCTGGCGAAAGTCATCATGGGTAAAACCGGAAACGTGGCAGTGGAGATTCCCCTTATCGCCATCTTATCCTTCCTCCTCACCCACCTGACCATCGCCCTGCTCTCACTCTTGCCAAAAGCCAGAAACTGGTTGGGATGTTAACACCCAAGCCCCCATAACACGGGGGGAGCCCCCCTGAAGAAGAAAAAAATTTTTTCTGCAGGGAAGCAGAAATTTTCTTGAGGAATATGCACCTGCTTCCGAAATAATTGACTATATTTGCATTGTTAATCCTAAAACACAAAGACTATGGCAAAAAGGAGAATACCAGGCGTGAGCTTCTCATGGAAGCGTGCCCTTGGTCTGACGCAGGCCAAGCAAAGCGTGTCGAGACAGACGGGAGTGCCGCTCACCCGTTCGGGATGGGAGCGGAAAATCGGGTCGTTTATCCTCAACCTGTTCAAAAAGAAAAAGTGAGTTTGCGCCGCACTGCGTCTCATCACCCCGTGACGGCTTTCACCGATAGCATCAGCCATTATCCTACAAGGCAAAAAAAATAATCGTTTTTATTTACATTTGTCCTCACCTTAAACATTATGGAAACAAACACAGAAACAGGAAAGAGGATACGTCCGGCGAGTCAGGCAGGCCGCTTCTACGACCGCGACCCGGAGCACCTCAGAAAAGTCGTGGACCAGTTGCTGAGTGCCCATTCCGACGGGCAGACCTATGACAACGTGGCCGCACTCATCGTGCCTCATGCCGGCTATTATTATTCCGGCAACGTGGCAGCCAAGGCTTATATGACGCTTGACCCGCAACGGACATACAAACGCATATTCCTGCTGGGACCGAGCCATCAGACTTGGCTTGACGGCGCGTCGGCCGACAGCGAATACGACTATTACGCCACTCCGCTAGGACTTGTACCGGTGGACAAGGAGGCCACCAGCCGGCTGAACAGCCATGGACGTCCGTTCCGCTACAAAGAGAAAGCCCATAAGAGCGAGCACTGTCTGGAGGTCCAGCTGCCACTGCTGCAGCGGAGGCTGACCGACGTGCCGCCCATCGTGCCCGTCATCATCTCCACCGACGATTTCGACCAACTCAAGCAGATTGCCGACACCCTCCGCCCCTATTTCAACGAAGAGAACCTCTTCATCATCAGCAGCGACTTCTCACACTATCCCTCATACGAGGATGCCTGCGAGGTGGACGGACGCACAGGACGAGCCATCGAGAGCGGAGACGTCTGGGAACTGATCCGCACCGTGGAACAGAACGCAAGAAGCAACACCGCCAACCTGTCCACAAGCGCATGCGGCATCTTCCCCATCATCGTCCTCATGCTACTGATGAACAACCGCTACGAGGCGAAGCACCTGCTCTATCAGAACTCAGGCGACATAGACCCGGCTGGCAGAGACCAGGTAGTCGGCTACCATGCATTCGCTTTTCTTCGCAAAGAAGCAAAGGAAAGCTCAGGCTTCACGCTGACCGACGCAGAGAAGCGGAAACTGAAGGAAATCGCCTTCGGCAGCATCCAGGCGGCACTCGAGAAGAAAGACTTCGATGCCGGTGACCTGACTTCCTACCCGGCGCTCAGCGAGAGGTGCGGCGCCTTCGTCTCCCTCCATCAGGGGGGACGGCTCCGTGGCTGTATCGGTCATTTCGGCGAGGACACACGTCTGGCCGCCATCGTGGCGGAGATGGCACGTGCCGCCGCCTTCGAGGACCCGCGATTTCCCAGGCTGCGAACTGAAGAACTCGCCTATACGGACATTGAGATCTCCGTGCTCACCCCGATGCGCCGCATCCAAAGTATCGACGAATTCCAACTCCACCGCCACGGCATCTATATCCGCAAAGGCCGGCGTGCCGGCACGTTCCTGCCACAGGTGGCCGACGAGGTGGACTGGACGAAAGAGGAGTTCCTCGGCCATTGCTCACGCGACAAGGCCGGACTGGGATGGGAGGGATGGCGCGACGCAGAGCTCTATGTCTATGAAGCCATCGTGTTCTGATTTCCAGTTGAAAGTAGAAAGTTGAATTTCACGGAATATGGAAGAATGCAGATATTATCGGAAAATTGCCGGCGGCGCCGTTGAATGCCAGCTCTGCCCCCACCGTTGCAGAATCGCCGATGGCAGGTCCGGCCTGTGCCGCAGCCGACGGAACCAGGGCGGCAAGCTTTTCAGCGTGGTTTACGGCCTGCCTTGCTCCCTGGCTGTCGATCCGGTCGAGAAAAAGCCGCTCAACCACTTTCATCCGGGCAGCACGTGCCTCTCCGTGGCATGCACGGGATGCAACCTGCGCTGCCGCAATTGCCAGAACCATGAAATATCTCAGGCAAAACCGGAGGAAGTCCCCCACTACCAGCTTTCTCCCCGTCAGCTCGTGGACCTTTGCCTGGAGCAGAAATGCCCCGGGCTGGCATATACCTACACAGAGCCGCTCACCTACATAGAATACGTGGCCGACACGGCACGCCTGGCCCATGAGCACGGACTCTGGAACATCCTGGTGAGTGCAGGATTCGTGGAGCAGGCTCCAATGAGGGACCTCATTCCCTACATCGACGCCGCCAACATCGACCTCAAATACTATAGCGACTTTCTTTACCAAAGCATGAGCGGAGGAAGCCTTCAGCCCGTACTCAACACCATACTCGCGCTCCACCGCGCCGGCGTATGGCTCGAGCTGACCAACCTCCTGATTCCCGGTGTCAACGACAACATGCGGATGGTCAAGAAGATGTGCCGCTGGATGGTGGACAACGGGATGGAAGCCGTACCACTCCATTTCAGCCGTTTCTTCCCAAGACACAAGATGCTACAGACACCGCCAACCCCCATCAGCACGTTGTATGAGGCGCGGGACGTGGCGCAACGGGAGGGAATCCGGACCGTTCATCTTGGTAACGTGTGAGATATGTTACAAATACCAAACGACAAATCCAAACAAACAGAAGGGGAAAAAACAAGTTCTTTCAGAATCAGTTACAGTACCCAACAAAAAAAATGTCTTTTTTTTCCATATTTTAAAAAGAATGCGTATTTTTGTAAAAAAAATGGAATTCTTCCAAAAGGATTAACACAGAGAAATGATACGAGACGACAACCTTCGCCAACGGGGCAGACGGAAACTCCTTCGTGTCAGCATGCCCGACGGCACCGTGATATGCAACAAAAGCGTCACTCAGACGCTAGTCGATGCCCTTGCTGCCATCGGCTCTGAGAATTTCGGACGAATCACCACCGAAAACTGTCATTTGCCGCTGCTGAGCAAGGAGGTCTATCCCAGGTTCAAAGAATATATGAAGCCCGTGGCCGACGGATGGTACGTGAACACCCAGAGCGACACGGACCAGAAATACATGCAGCTGATTTCTATCAAAAAACAGTTAGGCATGGAAGACATGAAAGTGGAAATCGGAACCGATTTCGCAGTGAGTGACAAGAAAATCGAGATGCCATTCAGGAAGAAGAACCAAAAACTGCGAGTCACATTCCCCGACGGCGAACAAATATCCGAAGTCAATCCGCTGGACACATTCACCAAGGTCATACATAAGCTCGGAGTAGACCGCATCTTCTATAAAGAATTGGAATTCTCCGGAAAGCCGCTCATCACATCCACCAACAAATATCAGCGGCAAATCGAAGTGGAGAACGGACGATGGCTGAACATTCCTCCCACGACGAAAGAGAAATACAAGGCACTCGACCTGATCAACTCCATCCTGAAAGCTCAGATGCGGGTGGATTTCTTTATTGAGGATTCAAGTGCGGCAGCCGTGGCCGACAAGTACGGCAGACCCACAATCGGCCGCCCTTCACTATTCCATGCGCCGCTGACGGCCTCACAAGAGGAAGAAGAGAAACCGACTTGGGCAGACACCATGACCGCCAACTTGGACAAAGAGCCCGTAAACATAGAGGAGCTGGCATTAGCCGATGAGCAACAGGCAGATGCTGACGACAAGCCGACGGAAAAGGAACTTGTGGTCAACATTGTTGACCCAGAGGAACTCTATGCCGACTATCCCGAATGGAAAGGGCACTCAACGGAAGAGAATACCCTGCCGTACATCCAGCAGTTGAAAGCTGAGCGCAGGGAGGAAGCAAAAGCGCAGCGGGAAAAACGGAAAAAGAGCAAAAAGAAAGCCAAGGAGCCGGACTCCCAGCTGGAAATCATATTCCCGGACTGAGACTTTTTATTGGCAGACAGTCCGCCATGGCCAAATTCCAACAGACAGGAAGTCAAGTCAAAGTATTTTTTATCTCACTAACATCAAACAATTATAAATAAAGAACTATAACAATGAAGATGAAAACATTTGGTATCCTTGCCACACTGATCATTGCAGCGCAAACCTTTGGGCACAGACAACCGTCACGACGGAGAGCGAACTGTACGAAGCTGTCAAGAGCAGCCAGACAGTGACGCTCGGCGCCGACATTACCCTGAACAGCGGTCGGCTGGACATTAACGGCACAGCCGTAACCCTCAACCAAGAGCAACAAATCTTTAAAAATCACAACTTATGAAAACAAAAATTCACCTCAACGGGAGAGCTGTTATCACGACGATTCTTCTCCTTATGTCAGCGGCCTTCACACAGCTGAAAGCACAGACCGCATACGCCATCTGGTGCCCATCAACTGCCACCATGTACTTCACCACCTCCACCGCCACCATCAAGGCCGGACAAACCTACGGCGGAGCCGCCATCACCAACGTGTGGAGCGGAAACCTCGTGGAGGACTCTGGAAGCCAGCCACAATGGAACGTCACTGTGCGCAGCAATTTGAAAAAAGTGGTCTTTGACCAGAGCTTCCAGGACATACAGCCAAAATCCTGCAGCGAATGGTTCTACCGCTGCAAGCTGCTGCAATCAGTGGAAGGCCTGAAATACCTGAACACGGCCTCAGCCACCAGCATGATGGAGATGTTCCGTGAGTGCGAGCAACTCAGCTCTTTGGACATCAGCCAGTTCAACACGCACAATGTCACCAGCATGGAAAACATGTTCAACGGATGCAAGTTGTTAGGGACACTTGATGTAAGCAATTTCGACTCTTTCAACGCCGAGTCCACGAAAAACATGTTCGCGGGATGTGAGTCGCTCAGCAAGCTCACACTCTTCACCATCCTCAAAAAAAACTTCACATGCTCTTACGTGGAAAACATGGAGGGCATGTTCAACGGATGCAAGAATCTGACCGAACTCGACGTGACAAATCTCAGAACCACAAACGTGACCAACATGAACTATATGTTCAACGAGTGCAAAAAACTCAAGACCCTCGACCTAAGGAATTTCAAGACCAACAGCCTCACGATGTCGTCCTACATGTTTGCCAACTGCAGCGCGCTGACACAAATCATGTGCAACGACACATGGAAGGCCGGAACATCAACATCCATGTTCCTCAACTGCTGGGAACTGCAAGGAGCCATCAGCTACGACCCTCAGAAAATCAACATCAGCTACGCCAACCCCACCAATGGATATTTCTACGACTGCGTGGACTACGGACTGAACATCTGCGGCACACGCGTAAACAGCCGCAACTGCAACGACCTCAGCCTGATTGACGGGGTAAGGCTGACCAACTCCTCAGGCAAGGCCACCTACAACAACAGAACCTACACCCTGACCCTGAAGGATGTGGAAATCAAGGCATCAAGCGGGAATGGAATCGACAGCAGCATCTCCGGATTAACCATCCGATTCGAAGGCAAGACAACCATCGACGCCCCCAATGGCATGGAGCTGAATGGCAACACAACTCTCACTGCCAACAGAGTGAAGGACGTGGACCTGAACATCAAAACCTCTACAATAGGCATTATCGTCGGAAACGGTACTCTGACGATAACCGGCGGACTCGACTGCCTGATAGAGAGTAATCTGATCGGAATCAGCGGAGTAATGGAAAGCTCAAAATTCAAAGGAAGTCTTAAAGTCAACGACGGAAACACATGGCTGCACGTCATCTGCAAAAACGCAGGAGCCATCGGAATGCTCGACAACATTCAGCTCGACGACGGACTGGCATACTCCTATCCTACCGGTGCCCATATTGGCGGTGGATACAATGAAGTGGTTGACCAGAACGGCAACACCGCCAAGGAAGTCATCATCAATAACATCAACGCACCAGTCTATTATCTCACCGTCTGCGGTAACCAGGTGACTGGCAAGAACTGCAAGGACCTGACCAGCATCAGCGGAGTAAGCGTAGGGAGTGGAGGATATTTCAACTATGATCCCGAGACCAACACGCTGAACATGAAAGACGTGGAGATCAGAGGGACATACGAATACCTTCTCAACTGCTTCTCCCACGACCTCACCATCAACGTGGAAGGAGAAAACTCCATTTACCAGAGATCAGAGGATACAGGCGGAACCGCCCTGGGAATCCAGGCCAACACCACCATCACCGGCAGTGGCACACTCGACTGCTTTGGCTCATACAACGGCCCGGGCATATACCTGTCCGACACACTCATCATCAACGGAGCAAAAGTCGAGACCTTCGGACACGTCTACGGAATCAAAGGCGAATACATAAAGACCTACTATGGCTACTACCGCTACGGCGTGCTCATCATAAAGGAAGGCGACGGGAAACTGACAGCCAAAGGCCGCACGAGCTGCATCCACGGCCTGGCATCCATCCAAATGGATGAGAACGTGATAATCACCTCACCGGAAGGGGCGGCCTATGGAAGCTGGGATGTGGATCTCAACGGCGAGACGGTGAAAAACCAGGACGTGGTGATCGAGACTCCGGAGATTGCCTACGACCTATATATATTCGGAACGCAGCTCACGAACAAGAACTGCTCGGACCTGATGACATTGCCTACAGTAAGCCGTATCAGCAACCAGCCAGCCCTGGCGAGATACGACGACAAGAATAAAATACTGACACTTATGAATGTGGCACTGTACGGCGAAACAGCTGATGCCATCAAAAGTTCCATCCCCGACCTGACAATTTATGTCAGAGGCGTGGCCCAGCTGAACAGCAAGAGGTTCGGAATGAGTTTGATGACTTCCACCACCATCAAGTCCTCTGGCAATGGAAAGCTTTTCGTCAACTCTGACAATGTGGGCATTTATATCGGTGATGCCACACTGAAAATTGAGGACATGGAGACGACTATCAACGCCAATTCTTATGGAATTATCGGGACGACGAGCACAAACGTCAGCAGGCCACAATACTACGCCACGCTATGGCTTACCGGGAAGAAAACGAAACTGAGTTCGAATGGAGGGTCAGGAAGTATCATCAACCTAAAGGATCTGGTTCTGGGCGACGGCTTGCGCATCACGTCTCCTGCAGGCGCCACCTTCGCCAGCCACTCCGTACGTGGTACAGATGGAAAAGATCTGGCTGGCAAGGCTGTGGTCATCGAGCTGACCAGTTTAACCGGCGACGTGAACCAGGACGGCAAAGTCGACATCTCCGACATCGTGGCTGTGATCAACACGATAGCTGGCGACACGACCTACAAATCGACCGCCGACGTGAACAGCGACAATAAAATCGACATCTCCGACATCGTGGCCATCATCAACATCATTGCAGGCAACTAGTACACAAAGGATGGCTGACGAGAAGGGAAACGTCTCTGCTTATCCGGACTTCCATCAAATTCTTTTTATCTCACAATAAACTTTGTGGATTTCAAAATTATTCTTCAGAAAACGGTGCAATAAAGACTACATGGAAGAGAAAGAAAAACTTATCCGTGAAGTTCGCGAGCTGATGGTCTCCCGTTGGACCCTTGGGCCGACTCATGGGGTCGGCCACTGGGACCGCGTTTACGAAAACGGTCGTCAGCTGCTTACAGAAAATCAATGGAAATGGACAGAGAACACCCCTTAAGAGACATATTTTTTTTAATTTCATTTTCAACTAAATCAGAACAATATGAAAAGACTTGTATCAGCAATTCTCCTTTCTTGCCTCACGCTCTCGTTGATGGCACAGACTGGTATTAAAGTGAACTATAAAGGTTCGAAGCCCACGGTCACAGATTTCACATGGGCCGCTTTTCCCACATTGAACTTTGAAGACGAGGAAGAGAGTGGCGACCGCCCCTGGAGGGCATTGGAAAATGCCATGAAACGCCACCGCAAAGGTCTTCCACAGGAGGAAGGCGATGAGTTGACCATCGACACCAAGAACGGATACATCCTTTATGAACATGCGGGCGATGAAAATGTGGATTATATTTTCAGGCTGGAAGTGTGTTTCTGGAACGAGGCGGACGGGCGGCACAAATTAATCGCATTCAACAATATGGCAAGCCTGTCAGAGGGCAGACCATGTATGACCGAGACGAGTTACATCTGGTTCTTTCGTTACGACAATGTAACGAAACGCATGGCGGTATGCGATCCTCCAGGTTTTGAGATTGAATACAGCGGCCTGTATAGCCTGCCGCGTGTCGGAAAAAACATCACTTTCACGCATTGGAACGAAGACGGCAGCACGCAGGAGAAGATTTTGAGATGGGACGGCCGGCGATTCAGATTCTGAGCTGATGTCACACGCACCAACAAGCTCGCACTAAAAGCGAAGTTAAACGACCTTCGCAACAACATGGATATCAGTCGCATTGCTGAAGTGTTTAGGGCAACGCCAAACACAATAAATGCTCCCTTGTATAAGAATAGCCAGGGAATATAATGGTTTTGTGATAAAATAGGTGAAAATATTGCAAAAAATCAGGGTTTATTAATCTTGTTTAGTGATGTGAAAAAAATAACTTGCCTCACCATCCAGTTGACTGTAGGGTTTCTGTCCCCCGATAACGGGGGAACCGAAGGGGGTGTAAAGACCATTGA
>FLNV01001687.1_pt1 | contig 12153 bp, 10 predicted proteins | sample 1140351 | NCBI WGS metagenome assembly FLNV01 (sample SAMEA3878207, study PRJEB12797) | bioreactor metagenome | biome: Moose rumen | place: Sweden | collected 2011-10 | reverse complement strand
AAAATCTTAAATCTTGAATTTTGAATCTTAAATCATGAATACTACAGGAAAAGTTACAGGAATCATTGCAAACCTCGTCACTGTGGAGGTGGACGGCCCTGTGGCACAAAATGAAATCTGCTTCATCGACTTGGCGGGCGTCAAGCTGATGGCGGAGGTCATCAAGGTGAACGGGAACAAAGCCTCGGTGCAGGTGTATGAAAGCACCCGTGGGCTCCAAATCGGCGACAAGGTGGAATTCCAAGGCTACATGCTTGAGGTGACCTTGGGTCCGGGTCTGCTTTCGAGCAACTTCGACGGCCTGCAAAACAACCTTGCCACCATGGAAGGCGTGTTTCTGCAAAGAGGTGAATACACCAAGCCGTTGGACGAGAACAAGTTATGGGACTTCACGCCTCTCGCCAAGGCAGGCGACCAAGTGGTTGCCGCCGACTGGCTCGGCGAAGTCAAGGAAGGCTGGCTGCCCCACAAAATCATGGTGCCCTTCAATTTCCAAGGGACTTACACCGTGAAGCAGGTGGCCGCTGCCGGACAGTACAAGATCACCGACACCATCGCCACGCTGACTAACGCCGATGGCGAAGACATTGCGGTGACGATGACGCAGAAATGGCCCGTCAAGGTGGCTGTGGGCGGCTATGTCGAGAAACCGCGTCCCTTCAAGGTGATGGAGACGGGTGTGCGTTGCATCGACACGCTCAACCCCATCGCCGAAGGCGGAACGGGCTTCATCCCGGGGCCTTTCGGCTGCGGCAAGACGGTGCTGCAACACGCCTTGGCCGAGCAAGCTGACGCCGATGTCATCATCATGGCGGCTTGCGGCGAGCGCGCCAACGAGGTGGTTGAGATCTTCACCGAGTTCCCCGAACTGAAGGACAAGCACACGGGGCGCAGCCTGATGGAGCGCACCATCATCATCTGCAACACGTCGAACATGCCGGTGGCCGCCCGTGAGGCTTCGGTCTATACCGCCATGACCCTCGGCGAGTACTACCGCGCCATGGGCATGAAGGTGCTGCTTTTGGCCGACTCCACCTCGCGTTGGGCACAGGCCTTGCGTGAGATGAGTAACCGTCTGGAGGAACTGCCCGGTCAGGACGGCTTCCCCGTTGACCTGTCGGCCATCATCTCCAACTTCTACGCCCGCGCTGGTTTCGTGAAGCTCAACAATGGCGCCACGGGTTCCATCACTTTCATTGGAACGGTGTCGCCTGCCGGCGGTAACCTCAAAGAACCGGTCACCGAATCGACGAAGAAAGCCGCCCGTTGCTTCTACGGCCTCTCGCAGAACCGCGCCGACAAGAAGCGTTATCCCGCTGTTGACCCCGTGGACTCCTACTCGAAGTACCTCGAATACCCCGAAATCATTGAGTACCTTGACGAGAAAATCGAAAAAGGTTGGGTGGACAAAGTCACCAAGACCAAATACATCATCCGTCGCGGCAAGGACGCTTACGAGCAAATCAACATCTTGGGCGACGACGGCGTGCCGATGTCGTACCATGAGCAGTATTGGAAGTCGGAACTCGTTGACTTCGTGATTCTTCAGCAGGATGCTTTCGACGACATTGACGGCTCCACGCCCTTGGAACGCCAGAAGTTCATGCTCGACCTCGTGCTCGACATCTGCGACCGCAGCTTCAAGTTCGACAACTTCGAGGAGTGTACCACCTACTTCAAGGGCCTGATCAACATCTGCCGCCAGATGAACTACTCGGAATACCAGTCGGAAAACTTTGAAAAATATCTTGGACAGTTAAAGGAGGAACTGAAACATGAGTGAGAAAGCCTTTCAACGGATCTATACCAAGCTGACCGCCATCACCAAGGCCACCGTGACCCTTGAGGCACAAGGCGTGGCCAACGACGAACTCGCCCTCGTGGCCGGCCGCTTGGCCCAAGTGGTGAAAATCAAGGACAAAAGCGTCACCTTGCAGGTGTTTGGCGGCACCGAGGACATCCCGACCAACGCCGAGGTGACCTTCTTCGGCGAACCGCCCTCGCTGAACGTGAGCGAAGACCTCGCCGGACGTTTCTTCAACGCCTACGGCGAACCTATCGACGGCGGTCCGGCAGTGGAAGGCGAGAAACGCCAGATCGGCGGCCCTTCCGTGAACCCGTTCAAGCGTCGCCAGCCTTCGCAGCTCATCCCCACGGGCATCGCCGGCATCGACCTGAACAACACCTTGGTCTCAGGCCAGAAGATCCCGTTCTTCGCCGACCCCGACCAACCTTACAACCAAGTGATGAGCATGGTGGCCCTGCGTGCCGATGTGGATAAGATCATCCTCGGCGGCATGGGCCTGTCGAACGACGACTACCTGTTCTTCAAGAACCAGTTTGAGAGCGCGGGTGCCTTGCACAAGATCATCAGCTTCGTGAACACCACCGACCAACCGCCTGTCGAGCGTCTGCTGATTCCCGACATGGCCCTCACCGCTGCGGAGTATTTCGCCGTCGATAAGAACGAGAAAGTGCTGGTGCTGCTCACCGACATGACGCTTTACGCCGACGCTCTGAGCATCGTGAGCAACCGTATGGACCAGATTCCTTCCAAGGACTCCATGCCCGGCTCGCTCTATTCCGACTTGGCGAAGATTTACGAGAAGGCCGTGCAGCTGCCCGATGGCGGCTCCATCACCATCATCGCGGTGACGACCTTGAACGACGGCGACATCACACACGCCATCCCCGACAACACGGGCTACATCACCGAGGGACAGCTCTTCCTCCGTGCCGACCCCGACTCGGGCAAGGTCATCGTCGACCCGTTCCGCTCGCTGTCGCGCTTGAAACAGTTGGTGCAGAACAAGAAGACCCGCGAGGATCACAGCGCGGTGATGAACACCTCGGTGCGGCTCTATGCCGACGCCGCCAACGCCAAGACCAAGTTGGAGAACGGCTTCGACCTGAGCGACTACGACCTGCGCTGCCTCGACTACGCCAAGGAATACGCCACGCGCCTCCTTGCCATCGACGTCAACATCTCTATTGAAGAGATGCTCGACACCGGCTGGGAATTGTTCGCGAAGTATTTCACCAAAGCCGAAACGGGTCTGAAAGAATCGTTGATTCAGAAGTATTGGAAAGCCGTTGAGAAATAAATCTTAAATTTTGAATTTTAAATCTTAAATCCTGAATTTCAATGGCGATTAAGTTCCAATATAACAAGACCTCTTTGAATGAGCTGAACAAGCAGCTCAAGACGCGGACTCGTGCCCTGCCTACGCTGAAGAGCAAGGAGAGTGCGCTGCGCCTTGAGGTGAAGAAAGCCAAGCAACATTCGGAGGGGCTTGTCGCACAGTTAGAGGCCGAACTCAAGTCGTATGAGTACATGGCCCGGCTTTGGAATGAATTTGAGCCAGGACTGATTTCGGTGACCGATGTCAAGCTGAAGACCGTCAAGATTGCGGGCGTGCCCGTGCCGGCCTTGGAGGAGGTGCTGTTCGACGTGAAGGACATCAACCTCTTCACCAAGCCGATGTGGTATGCCGACGGCGTGCAAATTCTGAAAAACCTTGCACAGTTGGGCATCGAGTCGGAGGTCTATACCGAGGTGAGCCGCATCCTCGACTACCAGCGGAAGAAGACCACACAGAAAGTCAACCTTTACGAGAAGGTGCAAATCCCTGGCTACAACGAAGCCATACGCAAGATCAAGCGATACATGGAAGACGAGGAGAACCTCTCCAAGGCTTCGCAGAAAATCGTGAAAAACAAACACTTACTTGAAGAAGAGGAGGTCGGGAATGGTAACTGAAATGACGAAATATGACTTCATCCTCATGAGCGGCGACGCCGATGCCTTCTTGGAGAAGCTGCAAGCGGTGGGCGTGATGGACATCACCCGCTCGCGGAAGCCCATCGACGACAAGTCGGAGAAACTCTCGGCCCGCGCCGACATCTACCGGAAGTCGCTCGCGCAGCTGAAGAACATTGAGAAAGCCGACGACCCGGGTCAGAAGCCTTCCGATTTCGCCGTCGAGGTGCTCGAAACGGTGAAGGAGAAGGAAGCCCTGCTGGAGCAACTGCCTCAACTCTACAAGGAGGTGGAGGAACGCAAGCCTTGGGGCCGTTTCGACCCGAAGAGCTTCGAGCGGCTCAAGGCCAACGGACTGAAGCTGCATTTCTACAAGAGCAAGACGGTGGACCCTGCATGGAAGGAGCAATACGCGCTGAGCGAGATTGCCACCGCCGACGGCAACACCTATTTCGTGGTGGTGTCGGACAGCGACGACTACGACTTCCCGCTCAAGGAACTGCCTGCCCCTGAGGGCGACTATGCCGCCTTGGAGAGCAAGATTGCCGAACTGGAGGCCGAAGTGCAGCAAAAAGACCAACGCTTGGCCCAACTGAAATGGCACGAACCCGTGATCCAAGCCGAGTTGGACAAGGCCGTTTCGAGTCTCGACCTGCACTTGGCGCGTGTGGCAGGCGAGAAGGCCGCCGAGGACTACATCACCGTCTTCGAGGGCTTTGCGCCTACCGAGATGGAGCCTGCACTCCACGATATGCTGGAAAAGGAACAGGTGTTTTACCTGACCGACAAGGCCAAAGTGGACGACAACCCGCCCATTAAGCTGAAAAACAACAAGTTCGTCTCGATGTTTGAGGTGCTGACCGACATGTACGGTAGGCCCAAATACGACGAGTTCGACCCGACGGTGTGGATCTCCATCTTCTTCATGCTCTTCTTCGCCTTCTGCATGGGCGACATGGGCTACGGCCTCATCCTCATCCTTGGCGGCCTTGCACTGAAGAAGATGATGCCCAAGATCTCGCCCCTCGTGGTGACTTTGGGCATCGCCACCACGGTGATCGGCTTCTTGTTCCACACCTTCTTCAGCATGGACCTGCTCACTTGGGACATCATCCCCGACGCGGTCAAGAAAATCATGCTGCCTTCGCAAATCATGGGCTTCGACGGCACGATGGTGTTGGCCATCCTCGTCGGCATCGTCCACATCTGTCTCGCGATGATTGTCAAGACCTACCAAAGCACCAAGACGAAAGGCTTCGCCAACTCGTTGGGCACTTGGGGTTGGACGCTGCTCATTGTGGGCGGTGTCATTGTGGGCGGCTTGGCCCTCATGGGCGTGATGGATAAAGCAGTGACCAAGTGGGTCGTCATCATCTTGGGTGGTCTCTCTGCCTTGGGCATCTTCTTCCTCAACGACCTGCACCGCAACCCGTTGCTCAACTTCGGCTCGGGCTTGTGGGACACCTACAACACCGCGACGGGCTTGCTCGGCGATGTGTTGAGTTACCTGCGTCTGTACGCCTTGGGCTTGGCCGGTGCCAAGCTCGGCGAGGCCTTCAACGCCATTGCTATGCAGGCTCGCGGCGACGGCGGCTTCGGCTGGGTGGCCTTCATTCTCATCGTGGTCGTCGGCCACGCGCTGAACATCGCCATGTGCGTGTTGGGTGCCTTTGTCCACCCCTTGCGACTCAACTTCCTCGAGTTCTTCAAGAACTCCGGCTACGAAGGCTCGGGCCGCAACTATCAACCATTGAAGACAGAATAATAAATCTTTAAATATTAAATCTTTAAATCTTTGAATCTTTAAATCTTAAATATCAAAACTATGTTAGCAACAATTTTAGGTTATCTCGGCTTGGGCCTCGTGTTGGCCTTGGCAGGTATCGGAAGTTCAATCGGCACCTCGACGGCGGGCAACGCTGCCGAAGGCGGACTCAAGAAACGTCCCGAGGCATCGGGCAATTTCATGGTGCTGTCGGCACTGCCGGCCACCCAGGGCATCTACGGCTTCGTGGCCTTCTTCATGCTGCTGAGCAAGATGAAGGCGTCGCCTGAGCAAGGCCTCGTCATCTTCGGCGTGGGCCTCTGCGTGGGCTTGGTCTGCATGATCTCGGCCATCCGTCAGGGGCAGGTCTGCGCCAACGGCATCGTCGGCATCAGCCAAGGTCACGACGTGTTTACCAACACCCTGATCTATGCCGCTCTCCCCGAATTCTACGCGATTCTGGGATTGGTCGGCGCACTGATGGTGTGATGTGGAATGCGGAATGCGGAATGCAGAATTAGGAATGCGGAATAATCGTTCCGGTTCAACGACGTGGGGATGTGCTTTGGCGCGTCCCTGCGTGTTTTTTGAGGGGTGTCTTCGCTTGTTTAGGAAAAAATACGTAGTTTTGCAAAGTGAAACGAAACCAAACAAAAGAAAAGTATAATAACATATTATAAACCAAAGCATTAGCTATTATTCGCATTCGAATCAAAAGCGTCGGAAACTGATGATTTAGAATTATCGGATAATATTCACGAGAGCGCAAAGCTCCGCTGTCCCAAATAGAGTTGATGCTCACACCGAACAGGTGTGGGCTGATTCTATTGGGACAGCGGGGTTCAACCGACGCTCCTCGTGAATGCGATAGAAAGGCCCGCACCTTTCTGTTTTCCCGATAAGTGATTGATAGCATTGCGAAAACTATCAATCGAATATGGCAGGAAATGTCAATTTGCACGCTGCTAACAAAGCAAAAAAAGACGAGTTTTACACGCAACTCGTTGATATTGAGAACGAACTGAAGCATTACAAGGCGCACTTCAAGGGCAAGACGGTGCTTTGCAATTGCGACGACCCGCGCGTGAGCAATTTCTTCCACTATTTCAGCTACAACTTCGAGCAACTTGGGCTGAAAAAGCTGATCACCACCTGCTACAAGAACCAGAACCGCGACCTTTTCAGCCAAAACGACGCCGAGCAAGCCATTTGGCTCGAATATTATGGCGACCGCAACGGCAACCGCGTGCCTGACCCCGAGGAAATCGGTATCCACTACTTCAAGGGCGACGGCGACTTCCGCTCGCAAGAGTGCATCGAATTGCTGAAAGAAGCCGATATTGTGGTGACCAATCCGCCGTTTTCGCTGTTTCGGGAATATGTGGCGCAACTGATGAAGTATGAGAAGAAGTTTGTGATTATTGGAAATCAGAATGCTATTACCAACAAAGATTTCTTTCCACTAATAAGGGATAACAAGATATGGCTTGGATATGGATTCAAAGGTGGAGCGGGACATTTTATCAGCAAATACGAGGATGTTGCCACGGCGGGCGACCATCGTGAAGGGATGATTAGGGTTTCGGGAGTGAATTGGTTTACCAATCTGGAAATCCCTAAACGTCACGAGGATTTGATTCTGTATAAAACCTATAATCCAGAAGAATATCCAAAGTATGATAATTACAATGCTATCAATGTGGATAAAACATCCGATATACCAATGGATTATGGAGGGTTCATGGGCGTTCCAATAACTTTTATGGACAAATATAATCCTAGGCAATTTGAAATTCTCGGAATATGCGCTGGCAACAGTAGATTGAACAAGTTTTATGGCATTGTTCCTTACACGCCTCATCCAGAAGATAGGGGCGGCTGTGCAGTGCTTAATAACAAGCGAGTGTATAGCCGCATCCTCATCCGCCGCAAGCAACCCACGCCCGTGGCCTATATGTCTGACTACACGGTGACGATGGCGGCGGAAGGGGAGGCAGACACCGGTCGTCCCGAAGGGACGATACTTGAGTAACCGTAGGTCGCGACCTACGGCAGCACCCCGGCAGGCCCAGCCCCGTAGGGGCGACATATCCATAAGCAGGCGACGTTAGTCCCTGCGCAAAACAAATGAAATATGAACATCGAACTACACAAAATCACCGTCCGCGAGCTGACAAGCGGCTATGTGGACAACAACGAGAACGGCGTGCGGGCCTACGGTGGCCGCCTTGACGTGCGCCCGCCCTACCAACGCGAGTTCGTCTACAAAGAGAAACAGCGCGACGCTGTCATCGACACGCTCACGCAAGGCTTCCCGCTCAATGTGATGTATTGGGCCGTGCGCGACGACGACACCTTCGAAATCATCGACGGCCAGCAGCGCACCATCAGCATCTGCCAATACGTCAACGGCGACTTCGCCTTCAACTTCCGCTATTTCCACAACCTCCAGCCCGACGAGCAAGAGCAGATCCTCAACTACGAGCTGCAAGTCTACATCTGTAGCGGCTCCGACAGTGAGAAGCTCAAGTGGTTCCGCACCATCAACATCGCGGGCGAGGAACTCACCGAGCAGGAGCTGCGCAACGCCGTGTATGCAGGCTCGTGGGTGAGCGACGCCAAACGCTACTTCAGCAAGAACGGCTGCCCAGCCGTGAAAATCGGCAGCGACTACCTCACGGGTTCCGCCATCCGTCAGGACTATCTCGAAACCGCCATCTCGTGGATTTCTGACGGCAACATCGAGGTTTACATGTCGAACCACCAGCACGACGCGAGCGTGGCGCCGCTGTGGCAGTTCTTCCAGGCCGTCGTCACTTGGATTGACACCTCGTTCCGACCCACCAAGGAGCGCAAGAAGATCATGAAAGGCGTGGATTGGGGCGCACTCTACAAGCAATACAAGGACAAGGTGTTTGATTTTCAGGAAATTGACGACGAAGTGAAACGCCTCATCCTTGACGACGACGTGACCAAGAAGACGGGCATCTATCCCTACATCCTCACCCGAAAAGAGAAACACCTCTCCATTCGGGCTTTCACCGACGCGCAGAAGCTGTCGGCCTACGAGCGGCAGATGGGCTTTTGCGCCGACTGCAAGCAGCATTTCGAGTTGTCGCAGATGGAGGCCGACCACATCACGCCGTGGCACCTTGGCGGCAAGACCATTGCCGACAATTGCCAGATGCTCTGTCGCGACTGCAACCGCCGCAAGAGCGGGAAATGAAAACGCCAAAGGCGACCCCCAAAATCACGGAGTCGCCTTTGGCATTTCATGTGGTTTTACATCTCGTCCTTCAGCCGCTCAATCATGCGGCGTTCCTTCTTCGTCGGGCGGCCTGCGCCACGGTCACGCCACTCGGTCTTGTAGGCGTGCATGAACTCGATGCGCTCGTATTCCTCCTTGGGCGTGAGGTCGTTGTAGACCTCCGGCACCTGCTTGGCGGGGACACGGTTCTTCACCACGGTCTTCACTTCCACCACCTTGTGCAACTGCTCGATCTGCACTTGGATGACGTCGCCGACCTTCACCTCGCGCGAGGGCTTGACGGGGTTGTCGTCCACCTTCACCTTGCCGCCCTTGATGGCGTCGGCAGCCAACGAGCGCGTCTTGAACAGTCGCGCCGCCCACAGCCATTTGTCCATTCGGACGATGTTTTCTTCGTTGTTCATTTTTTATCGCTTTTGGCCCTTGGCATGATTGGCTTTTAGCTTATAGCCGTTAGCTATTAGCTTGGCCTCACTAGGCTAAAGGCTAATAGCTAATTGCTAACAGCCATCTGCCAGAGGCCAGAAGCTATAGTTCACTTCTCTTTGAATATCAGTTGAATCGGCACGCCGTTGAAGTCCCAAGTCTCGCGGATCTTGTTCTCCAAGAAGCGTTTGTAGTTGTCCTTCACGTCCTTGGGTAGGTTGCAGAAGAAGATGAACTGCGGCGCGATGCTCTTCAGTTGGGTGATGTACTTGATCTTCAGGAAACGTCCGCGCGAAGCCGTCGGCAGCGGCACGGAGTTGATGATTTCCAGCATCTTGTCGTTCAGCTCGCGCACGGGGACGCGCCGCTCGCGGTTTTCGTACACCTTGTGTGCGGTCTCCAGCACCTTATAGATGCGTTGCTTGTTGATGGCCGAGGTGAAAATGATGGGGTAGTCGGTGAAGGGCGCGGTGCGGGCGCGGATGTGCTCCTCGTATTCCTTGTGCGTGTTGGAGTCTTTCTCGACGAGGTCCCATTTGTTGACGACCATCACCAAGCCTTTCTTGTTCTTCTCGATGAGGCGCAGGATGTTCATGTCTTGGGCTTCGAAGCCTTGCGTGGCGTCGAGCATAAGGATGGCCACGTCGCAGTCCTCGATGGCGCGGATGGAACGCAGCACCGAGTAGAACTCGATGTCTTCCTCCACCTTGCTCTTCTTGCGCAGGCCGGCGGTGTCGACGAGCATGAACTCCATGCCGAAGGCGTTGTAGCGTGTGTAGTTGGCGTCGCGCGTGGTGCCGGCGATGTCGGTCACGATGTGACGCTCGGTGCCAAGGAAAGCGTTGATTAACGATGATTTACCCACGTTGGGCCGTCCCACCACGGTGAAGCGCGGCAGGTCGGTGTCGAAGTCGGTGGTGTCGTTAGGCAGCAGCTCGGCCACTTTGTCCAACAGCTCGCCAGTGCCTGTTCCCGTCATGGCCGACATGGGGAAAGGCTCGCCCAAGCCCAAGGCGTAGAACTCGCCCGCCATGACTTCCTTGTTCGGCTCGTCGATCTTGTTGACTGCGAGCAGGACGGGCTTCTTCTGCTGGCGCAGGATGGTGGCCACGTCCTCGTCCAAGACATGAAGGCCTTCGCGACCGTCGACCAAGAAGACGATGACGTCGGCCTCGTCGATGGCCAAGTCCACCTGCTTGCGGATCTCCTCCTCGAAGATGTCGTCAGACCCCACCACATAGCCGCCGGTGTCGATGACGGTGAATTCCTTTCCGTTCCAGTCGCTCTTGCCGTAGTGCCGGTCGCGCGTCACGCCGCTCGTCTCTTCCACGATGGCCATGCGCTGCTTCAGCAGCCGGTTGAACAGCGTCGATTTTCCCACATTGGGTCGCCCCACTATTGCTACGATGTTTGACATTTTTCCTTTGGTTTTGAAATTTGCGGCAAAAATACGAAAAAATCACGCTTCATACCCAAACCGCTTCAGCTCCGCCTCATTATCTCTCCAGTCTTTGTCGACCTTCACGAACAGTTCCAAGAAGATTTTCTTCCCCGTAAACTCCTCGATGTCGGCGCGGGCCTGCATGCCTAACTTTTTAATTGCACTGCCGCCTTTGCCGATGATGATGGCCTTCTGCGAGTCGCGGGCCACATAGATGACTGAGCGGATGTGGATGCGCCTTTCGGTCTCCTCGTAGCTCTCCACCTCGACTTGCACGGAGTAGGGGATTTCCTGCTGGTAGTTGAGCAGAATCTTCTCGCGGATGATCTCGGTGATGAAAAAACGCATCGAGCGGTCGGTCAGTTCGTCCTTGGGGAAATAAGGTGGACATTCGGGCAGCTTTTCTAAGATTTGCTTGAAGATGAACTCCACGTTGGCGCCATATTGCGCCGAGAGCGGAAACACCGTGGCGTTGGGCAGCGTCTCGCGCCATTGCTCCACGGCTTGCTCCACCTGCTCTTGGTTCGACAGATCGATTTTGTTGATGAGGACGAAGACGGGGATGTCGGTCGTCTTCAGCCGCTCCACGGTCTTTTCTTCAATCTTCTTGTCGGTGATGTCGACCACAAAAAGGATGAGGTCGGCGTCGATGAGGGCCACGTTCACGAATTGGTTCATCACCTCGTGCATCTTGTAGGCCGGGTCCTTGATGATGCCGGGCGTGTCGGAGAAGACGATTTGGAAGTCGTCACCGTTCACGATGCCCAAAATGCGGTGCCTTGTGGTCTGCGCTTTCGAGGTGATGATGGAGATTTTCTCGCCGACGAGCTGGTTCATGAGGGTCGACTTGCCCACATTCGGGCGTCCTATAATGTTGACATAGCCTGCTTTATGACTCATAGTGAAATTTTTTCGTTGATTTTGGCTTTGCAAAGAAACAAAATTATTATTTTTGCAGCCGATTTCGCAAGGAAAAAATTTTCCGAACGAGGTTTTCGCACGATGCGGGGTAGAGCAGAGGCAGCTCGTCGGGCTCATAACCCGGAGGTCGGAGGTTCGAATCCTCCCCCCGCTACCAAAGAAAAACGGATGACCTGATGGCCATCCGTTTTCCATTTGTAGAGACGGTGTACACACCGTCTCTACCGTGTTGTATTCATTCCGTTTTGTCCAAGCTGCCGCCAATGGTGCCGTCGATGGCGATGGTGCCGCTGTAGATGAACAGGTTGATTTCGCCGTCGCCTTTGCAGGTGCCGTCGAGGTTGAGTTGGCCGTCGACGAGCGTGCCGGTGATGTCGTAGGTCATGATCATGGTGGGCGAAACGGTGAATCCGTTCATCTCATAGTTGAAGGTGTAGGGCACATCGGTCACCACGAAGCTGACCTTGTCGCCTTCCACGGTGCCCGTGGCTGTGGTTTCCTGGTCGTTGATCTTGCAAACGGCGACGACTTCATACATCGTTGCGCCTTCGGTGATGGTGAGTACGATGGGC
>FLNV01000619.1_pt1 | contig 12158 bp, 5 predicted proteins | sample 1140351 | NCBI WGS metagenome assembly FLNV01 (sample SAMEA3878207, study PRJEB12797) | bioreactor metagenome | biome: Moose rumen | place: Sweden | collected 2011-10 | reverse complement strand
AACATCTACACGGACAACATGTCATATCAGAACCCTTTTGCTCTTGATGACGGTTAAATAAAACAACTTCGTGGATATAAGACAGCATAAAGCTCCTACAATGCTTAATGGGGTAAGGGGATGGTGTGCAAGAGAGTCCAATAATTACCTCTATGGCGGCGACAAAATCGACATAGGGAGCAACAGACAGCAAAATTAATCCACATGAATATTAGTTGCGGATTTTAGGATCACCAAAAATAATGGGAAATTTGTTTCATTTTGTAAAAAATTTACAAAAAAACATTTAGTAGACAAGTAGACGATTGGGCCGTGTGTTTTTTGGAAAGAAAATAGACGTTAATGGGCGGAAAATTTCATTCAGAAAATTAGTGTCCTTCGGACAGAAATATTAAAATATATTTTATTTCCAGTAATTTGTGTGAAAAAAAATATTATATGGCTCATTCATGGACATTCACGAACATTCGTGTAAAAAAAAGAATTATTAAAAGAAGCAATGCATAAGTGTGGTAAAATTAGTCGAGATCACGTTAATTTATATACATTCCATAATTATCATGGTTTATAACACTGAAACTTGCATCCGGATATGCTCTTGCAAAACCTTTTGGAACAGATGGCTTTTTGTGGTTTAATTCTTTGTTCTATTTCAGTTTGGAGTAGTCTTTTTATCATTGTGGGCTCTTTTTTAATTTTAATGCAAATATCTGATTTTTTTGAATTCTCAAATAAAAAAACATAAAAAAATTCATTTCAACTGAACGAATTAACGTTAATTCATTCAGTCCGACTGACGAATTTAACGTTTTTGTAAGTAAATTTCTCAAAAAAAACATAATAGAAGAAAAAGAGTGAGGGTGTGTCAAAGATTTTGACACACCCTCACTAACTTATAATGTGGAATTAGCTTTACCAGAGGTCGCTTCCCCAGATGTTGCGGTCTTTCGCAGCACCCCAGTCTTCTTCCTCGTCGTCGCCACCTTCACCTCCGTTGCCTGGGTTTCCAGGGAGGTTGGACGGGTCGTTAGGGTCGAGCGGTGATGCTCCGTTTACAAGCAAGTCGAGGTCGTAAGCGGCCAATTTCGTTTCTGGCTGTATATATATCTTTTTCATTTTTTCTTTCTTCAATTTATTAAACAATTGTTTTTTAATTGGGCGGGCACACCGGAGTGTGTGCCCCACCCTTTTAAGAATTTATCTGATAATATATTTCTTGCCATCAACGATGTAAGTGCCCGGTTCGAGACCTTCGAGGCTTGTAGCGTTCTGACGTACGAGACGTCCGTCGATAGTGTAGATGTTGCCAGAAGTGACAGTCATGTTTCCGTCTTCTTCAATTGCGATGATACCTGTAGGAGTGTCGTCGATGCTGAATCCCATGAGTTTCGCGCCGAGTATCGGCTCTCCTTCGGTGTCGAACGGAATGAAGTAAGCGCAAGTTGGGCTGAGGTTAGCCTTACCGGAAGACTTTCTGAACTCGTTGTTCTTGAGATACCATCCACCATTAGGAATCTTCATGGTTTGGTATGTACCTATGAAGTCGAACGGTTCTGCGTCGATAGTGAGGTTGTTCTCCACATGCTTGGTCACCATCTTGTTGAACACCTTATCTGTCCAGTCGTTCACCGGAGTTTCGGCGTTATTGAAGAAGAGGATAGGCACGTTGGCGAACACACCGGTCTGACGGGTCTCGAACTTGAGCTGGTAGTAGTCGTATCCCGGAGTGTCGGTACGCTCAGCACCTGTGTAGAAGTATACATTACCGTCGAAGTTCTCGCCGAGAGCTTCCTTGAGTTCAGTTTCGCTCAGTTTGAACGGCAGCACGAGAGAAGTGTAAGTGCCCTTCTGGAATGTACGTGTGATCTTCACTGTCCTACCTTCAAGGTGAGGAGTGTCGAGAGCGTAAGCGAAGTCGTGGCTGTCGCCATCTACAATGTAATCAGCCTTGTTGTTGTTTGCATCGGCTTCGTCCTTGTCGTAGTATCTCACGAGAGTGAGTTCACCGTAGACGATTGGTTCCGGATCAACGTTGTCCTTATCGAATAAAAGAACATAGTCGGCATCGAAGTGAGGCACGAATGTAGCGCGGTACATGTACCAGTTAGCCTGATCGTCAACACTTGTGCCGACAGGAGTGATTTCAGTGATGGTCAGCGGCTCGTCGAGCACGTCTTGCACACCGGTTCTCGGAGCAGAGAGTGAAATTCTTGTAGGAGGGCAAGTGCCATCGCCTGCATAAGCGCAAGTGAATGTGAGGATATACTTCACGCCTTTCTTGAGAGGGAGGGTGTATCCGGTTTCATTTCCGTAGTCGGTTTCGTACTTCATAACCAGACCAGTTGAGTCGGCTATTGCCTTCATACCCTCAGCGTCGGTGTTGACCCCGAGTTTAGAGATACCGGTGCTGAATCCGTCTGGACGTCCGATAAGATCCCATCCCTTAGGAGTGATACAGTCGTCTTCGTATTCATACCATACCACGTGTTGTACGTCGTCCTTGCTGTAGTCGCTTGTCCAGTAGAATCCGTTCATCTCGCATGGGTTCTTTGTCCAAGTGCCTTCACCGTTTTCGCCACCGTGGTTGTATTCATAGAGCTTGTCGTGTGCAGCCTTCACGAGGAAGTAGTTTTCCGATGCATCGTGAACCTGCTCAGCACGCTTGTAAGCGATGAGTTCGTCCACGTTGGTGTACGGAGCATATTCTTCAGGGTCGAAGCCGAGATAGTTAACGAAGTTCGTTTTAGCATAGTCAACCTCTGTCTGCAAGTCGGCAAGAGCCTGAGTGAGGTCTTCACCGTCATAGTTCACATAAACATCCTTGAATGACAGCCATGTGATGTTGGTTTCGCCCGGTTCCATGATGAACTTGATTCTGAGCTTACCATCCTGGTCTACATAACCCTTAGGCAGGTCTTCTTCAGCATAATCCCAGAGGTTGCATACCCATAGTCTGTACATGTTGTTGAGCACATAATAACTTGAAGAGTTGTCGACATACTGCCAGTTAGGCACCACCGGTTCACCGTCACCGATTTGTATGCTCATACCTTGTGGCTGTTGGTTATCTTCGATAGTACGTACACGTACGAACATCTTCACAGTGTATTCTTTACCTGGAGTTCCGTCCACGGTAGCGGTCATAGTCTTAGGTGCGAGCAGTTGGTCGCCATAGAGCCAATATTCGAGATAAGGGTTGAGCATGTTAGTGCCGTCATCAATACCTTCAGTAGACCAAGTGTTGGCATAGTAGTCGTCGCCTTCCTGCCAATGTCCTCCTTCTGGGAGTTCGAGTTCTTCTTTATAGCGGTAAGCATATCCATCGAATCCACAATCCCAAGCACTTGCTATGAACGGCACAGCAGGGATATCACCCATCCATGTCAAATCAGGCGGGTTGCTAAACGGATCCACGTAGTTGCGGTAGTGTCCGGCACCGAAGAACATACGTTCAAGGTCGTAAGCCACGTCATCTTCGAGAGTTTCGTAGCGATAGAATCCTTCTTCCGGTCCATACTTGCGGTACATGTCGTCGATAGTGAAGTAAGCGTCGAAGGTGTAAACGTTTGTCTTGCTCATCATAGAGATTACTCTGTCGAATGTTGCCCTTGCAGCCTTATATGCGTTGATACTGTTTTCTGCAATCAGTTTATACTTGAGGAGTTGATGCAGATTTTCAGATGATGGGTCATTATTGTAAGCATTGAGAGCGTCCAGATAGTATCCTCGTTCATATTGGTTCATCGGTTGGTTAGTGTCAACCAAATCAATTGTATTACTAATATACTTCAGCTGGAAGTTATCCACCTTGAAGAATCCGTTTGCATTAGCACCTATCATGAGGTTTCCATCGGAAACGTAGAATCTGATTGTCTTCACCAGACCTGTTTCAGGTCCATATGTTCCGTCTGTGTCCTTAGGCATGAATGAGAGTTTCTCTTCATCTGTAGTTTCACCATGGATATTACCAGCAGTGAAATTCACTGTATAGTCGTTGTATGTTGCAAATGTTGCGGTGAGTTCATATGTACCAGCCTTCAAATCTGTAAGCAACTGTGCTATATGCAGGTTTTCAGCACCGTTTCCACTCCATGTGTTGAACAGATAAGAACCGTCAGAATTTGACATGTTATATGTGTCATTAGGAAGTTGCTTAATTCCTGTATCACCGCTTGTATTATATTCCCATCCATCGCCATTAGCGAATTCGAAGCTTGGGTTGATGATGAACGGAGTCATATCGGTGCCGTCTGCAGGGTTAGCAAGCGCTTCCTTCACGATGTCGTGATATGCAGTGAACACATCATCGGCTTCCACATATTCACCATCATTATACTTAGTGGTAAGAGCTGTCACGTCGATTCCGCCACTCTGAGCAGCGAGCTTAGGTATGCGCTCGTTGATGATGACATACTTGGCTTCACTCTGCTTGGCGTTTTCAATAGCTTCCAAGAGTGCGTTGTAGTTTTCAATAGACTTGTTGGCGTTCCAAGTGTCAAAAGCATTCTGCTGAGCAGTGCGGATGTCAGCGTTCATCGGTCCGTTTTCAAGTTCCGGAACATTTGACAGTGCTTCATCGCTGACGTATTTCAGTCGGTAGTTGTCGACTTTGAAGAATCCGCCATTGTGTGCACCGATTCTGATTCTTCCGTCGGTGATTACAACCTGTACGGAAACTTCCTTTCCTTCAGTCTGAGAGTTGTCGGTAATTTCAACCTCAGAAGTTCTTGTCACTGCGTCGTCCTTGACATTCTCAGCAGTAAATGTGATTGTCTTGTCGTTTGATGCAGCAAAGAGTGCAGTCACTTCATAGGTACCAGCAGGGAGGTCGGTGATATCCTGCATCATCCAACGGAAACCATTGTTGCCTTCCCATGTGTTGAACACATAGTCGCCATCAGCACCGTTTGTGGTGTATGTAGGATTGTCGTTACGACGTGCTCCAGAGTCACCGTCACCGCTATAAATCCATCCGTTGGCATCGCCAGTTTCAAAGCTGTTGTTAACTACAAGAGCTGTAATGTCGCTTCCCACGCTGATTCCGGTATTAGCCCAATAGGCCTTCACATTGGCAACGTATTCAGTCATAATCTCATCGAGGCTGGTATAAGTACCAGTTCCTTCGAGAGAACCGTCACTGTATTTAGTGTAGAAAGCCATTGCCTTCATGTCGTTTTCCGAGATGTCACCACGCTGAGACTCGCGAATGAATGCGTTCCTATAGGTGTCAATCTGCTGATAGATAGCAATGCTCTGGTTAGCAGCATCGATTGCAGCGAGCAGAGCGTTGTAGTTGTCAAGCGTCTTGCTTGCCAAATATGCTTCATTAGCAGCATTCATAGCAGCCTTAACGTCAACGTTCATTTGACCTGTAGGGAGTTCAACATCCACGTCAATTCCAGAACTTACATAAGTAAGGCGGAAGTTGTCAGCATTAAAGAAAATCCATGGATTATTAACATCGAAAGAATTGTCTTGTTTTCCACCTACAGCACCAATTGTAGCAGTTCCGTCGGTTACAATAAATACAAGGCTTTCAGCATCTTTCCAAGTACCGAAAGTATTTGCTTCATGAGTAGTAGCGATATTCCTGTCATTGGCATACAGATAAACTGTATGTTCATCATTTGTGTCATTAGTTGCAAATTTAGCAGAGAGTCTGTATGTACCATTTGGCAAATCACCAAGCACCTGTTGTACAGGTTTTCCTGTCCACCATGAAGAATAGTAATAAACTCCCTCAGATGCGCTCTCTGGTCCATGATCTCCATTAGTGATAGCCTTTGAGCCTGCACCACCAGATTCACCTTGTGGAAGATCCCAACCAGTCAAATCACCGAATTCAAAGCCTTGGTTCACGATGAAGGCAGTGAGATCAGCCCCATCAGCCGGAGCGTTAGTTGCCCAATAATTAGCAATATTAGTCTTATATTCAGCAACAACCTGATCTAAACTGGTGTATGTACCAGTGCCTTCAAGTGATCCGTCGTTATATTTGGTGTAGAATGACATGGCCTTCACTTGTTCCTCAGTCAATCCACCACGTTGATTAGCAGCAGTGAGGAGAGCAAGACGCACATTGATTTGCTGGTAAAGTTCTATGCTTTGATTAGCAGCAGCTATAGCTTCCAATACAGCATTATAAGTAGCAGAGTTTTTAGTAGTCTCCCATGTAGCATAAGCAGAATTAAGAGCGGACTTAACATCAACATTCATTTGTCCTTCTGGAGCCGCTTCTATTTCAACAGGCAAAATAGAGAAAGACTGTGCACTATTAGATTTAATATAATATGTGCCAGCTTCAAGTTGAATCATTGAATCGCTGAAAGTGGAAGGATTATTTACTTCGCTAAACACAAGAGTTCCATCTGTGACATACACCACATCTGCAAGATTATCAGATGTTATTATACAGTCGGTAGCGTTGTTAAGGGTGAAATAATACCATTGATCAGCATTCAATGTACCATCAGTCGGTATAGGAATAGCCACGCCAGCAATAGTAGGAATTGAGAAAAACACAAATTGACGTTTTCCTGCATTAGCTGCTTTATTAGAAGCCAACCCTTCCTCGTTAAAAGGCTGATAATTAGTATCACTATATGTTCCCACAAATTCTCCCGTTGAAATGGAATTACTCAAAGTCCATCGTCCATTACCAATTAAGTTAGGAATATAATCTGTATGGTTTGTGTTAATATCATCAGTTGCTTGCATATTCCAACTAGCAGCACTATAAATATACTTGTTGTTCTGCATATTTCTGAAAGCATATCCACTTCCATGTGCTTCAGTGGTCCAAAGCTGAGTCTTATTAACTAAAGGATTATCCAATACAGTATATATAGGCCTTCCATTTGTACCCGTCATTGCATAACCGGAAAGAATTCCATTTTCAGAAGCGTCAAGTGCTATATAATAGTATCCAGGAAGTCCTAATCCTTCTGCATCTTCGACAAGGGTCCAGCCTGCAGAAACCAAGTTTGTACGAGAAGCTTCGTATGTGCTACGAGCCATTCTATATATGTAAAATCCAGGTGCTTGCTGAGCAGATTTGTTTGCGGCAACTCCTTCTATATGATCTCCACTAAGCGACACAGAACCATCATTATTCCATGGTCCAACATAAGAATTAGTACTATTGCTTACAATACTATATTTCCCATCTGAAATTGTAAATGTAAACAGAGCGTCAGTTTCGGTTTGTGACATATAGTCGTTCCAGCCAGCACTTCCGCTTGAAAAATAATAGTCATCAAGGATACTTTGCATGGAAAAAACATTGTTGCTTCCATTTAATTTCCATACTTCACCCTCAATAACCATAGGGTTAAATAATTCATAATAAACCGGTCTATCGGTTTTGTTTGAGGCACCATGGGTTACAACGTACTGTGAAGTACCAGCATCGACCAAGACATAATAATATTGGCCAACATCAGTAAGCTCAGTTACTTTTTCCCATCCTGATGTCTCAAGATCATCTGTACTATATGCATTCGCATTATGCACAGTTCCTAAGGCTACGAGCAGCGTAGCCATCCAGAAAAGTAATGTTCTTTTCATAATTTGTTAATTAATCGGTTAATTATTTAATAAAATGTGTAATAATCCTAAAAATCCGTTACATTTTCATCGTTGCTGATTATCATTAGCCAAGGTTCTATCATACTTTAGATGCTGCAAAAGCATGATGTATGAGTATTTTTCCGTTTCATTCCATTCATTTTGTAACATTTCGTCAGCACTCTGACATATACGCAAAGTTTTGTAAAGCAAAATTACAATGTTTTATTTAAATGGACAAGCCGAGCCTGCCGATTTGCAACAAAATGACCGATTTTTTTCAAAAAATGACACATTTGTGCTATATTATTATTGGGATGTCCTCACAATCTTATTTTCCAAATAACATTTATTTCGGAACAAAAATACAATTTATCAGCAATATAGACAAATAAAATTTCAAAAACTTACGAGTTGTCGTATTTTTGTTGCAATATGTAACAAGATTGTAAAAAACGGGCTGAATTTATGCGGATTTTTGGGGCGAAGTGATAAGATTTGTGCGTTTGTAGGTTATGCAAGATGTGGATAAAAGCACAAAAAAACTTCTTTTTATGAGTTAAAGGATTACGGATGTCGGAAACGAGTACGAATGCTCGGGCTGCGCTTAATCACTTGACGAACAAGTCATAAAAAGAAGAAAAAAACAGTTCATGGTATGAACTGCAAAAAACCGCTTCGCGGAAAAAAGGGGGAACCGGCGGGCATTGCTTATTATAATAAGGTTGCAGAACAAAAGTAAAATTATGATTTTTTATCCACATTAAAACACATTGTCATTAAAAATTTGTAAATTTGCAATATATTTGTAAAAAAAGAGTATAACCAATAAATTATTTCTGGATGATACCTTCCTGGATGTTAATTCCATTCGTGTTGCAGTTGCTGTGCATAGCAATACTGCCACTAACCAAAGCCGGTGAATGGTGGGAGAGCAACACTCATAAACTTTATGTGTCGTTAATTCTGGGCGTTCCCGTTGGCATATGGCTTTGCACACAGGGTATGTCGACTGAGCTGACCCATCAGATGGTTTACGACTACGTGCCGTTTATCCTTCTGCTGATGGCTCTGTTCACCACGACAGGGGGCATATGCATCAAAGGCGATATGAAAGCCACGCCAAGCACCAACACGCTGATTATGGCCATCGGCTGGTTTCTTGCCTCATTCATGGGTACGACCGGAGCAGCCATGCTGCTTATACGTCTCTTGCTTCAGACCATCAGCCAGCGTCAGCATAAGGCACACACCGTATTGTTTTTCATAGCGATAGTAGCCAACTGCGGCGGTTTGCTCTCGCCTCTTGGCGACCCGCCCCTGTTCCTGCTCTTCCAGAAAGGTGTGCCGTTCGAGTGGTTCTTCCAGAACATGCTGTCGGAATGGTCGGTTACGGGTGTTCTACTGTTGGCAATATACTGGTTTATTGACAGTTATTTCTACAAGAAGGAACCGGCACATGCCCTTGCAGCCGATGAGAGCGAGCAGGTGAAGGTGACCGCCACCGGGCTTATCAATATCTTCTGGCTGCTCTGCGTGATTGCCAGCACTATGTTCATCAACTCGACTTATATTCCCGCCATGGGCGAAGAAGGTGCTCCTTGGTACTTGAAACTCCTGCGCGAATGGGTGTTTATAGCAATCATCATATTGTCGGTTGTGACCACGAAGCGCAAGGTACGCACCGACAACGAATTCTCGTGGACTCCGATATTGGAGGTGGCATGCGTGTTCCTCGGCATATTCGCCACGATGACTCCGGCGCTTATGTATCTGCGACAGAATCCGATACCGGTGACCGAGCCTTGGCAGTTCGTCTACTCCACCGGTGCCTTGTCGTCGTTCCTCGACAACGCCCCTACAGCAATGGTGTTCCACACCACTGCCACCACTCTTCCTATTGAAGGCAATGCGGTAGCGGGCATCAGCGAAGTGTTTATGCGTGCGATTTGCATGGGAGCAGTGTTCTTCGGATCGATGACCTATATCGGCAATGGCCCCAACTTCATGGTGAAGAGTATAGCAGAGCAAAGCGGAGTGAAAATGCCGTCGTTCTTCGGATATATAGTGAAGTTCTCTCTCATCATACTCCTACCGGTATTTATCCTTGTGCAACTGCTGTTTCTGTAAAAGACGAGAGGCGAGAGTTTTTTTAGTTGAAAGTTGAAATCTGCGATTAAGCCGAACACAGAGCTAAGCTTGCTTATGCTATGTTGAGGCGTAGCAGATACGGCGAAGCCAAAGTTGAATGCAGAATGTTTTGAAAGACGAGAGCAGTTTGAAAGTCGAGAGACGAGTGCAGAATGTATTGATAATTAAGTCGTAAAGAGATAATATAAGGTTTAAAAAATCAGCCGTTTTGAGAATTTTTCTTCAAAATGGCTGATTTTTACTTTGCAGTATGAATATAAAATTATACCTTTGCACCATCAAAACTTGATATTATGGTGTATAATAGTATTATCGGCAGAACAGAGGAAATCAAGAAGCTTGAGAAGTTTCTTAAATCTTCCAAGTCGGAGTTCGTGGCAATCTATGGACGCAGACGTGTAGGCAAGTCGTATCTTGTGGAAGAGGTATACAAAAATAAAATTGTTTTTCGTGCCATAGGCTCCTATATAAAGGACAAGGATGAAAAGACATACAGAAAGATCCAGCTTGAACACTTTTATGAGAGCCTTCTGGATGTCGGCATGTCGGAAGAAACATCTTGCCCCACCAACTGGCGTGAGGCCTTCCGTCTGCTCCGACACTATCTTGATGGATTGAGTTCAAAGCGTCGTATTATCTTCCTTGATGAACTACCATGGCTGGCAGGCCCCCAGTCGTCAGAAATGATAACAGAACTTGGATATTTCTGGAACTCATGGGCAGACCGCCAGCGAAATGTGATACTTGTGGTCTGCGGCTCTGCAACAAGTTGGATGCTTGACAACGTCATCCGCGACTACGGCGGCCTGCATGGTCGTCTGACGGACACCATACGACTGCTGCCATTCACACTGAAAGAGTGCGAGACATATTTCAAGAGTCGAGGATTTCATCTCTCCCGTTATGAGACATCGGTTGCCTATATGGCATTTGGCGGCATACCCTACTACCTTGACCATATAGATAACGAGAAAAACCTGTCGGAGAATATCGACTCATTCTTTTTCAAGAACACAAAAATCGATCAGGAGTTTAAAGATGTGTATGCAGGCCTATATGCCACTTCAGAACGTTATGTGGATGTTGTAAAGGCACTTGGCACGAAGTTTTATGGCATGACTCGCCGCGAACTTGCCAAAGCAGTCGGCATTGAGCCGGGTGGATCTTTCTCAAAGATTCTCGACAATCTCCATGAGTCTGGTATCACTCGCGAATATCCACGTTATGGCAAGGAACGTGTTGAGACAGTATATCAGCTGAAGGATTTCTTTTCCTTGTTCTACCTCCACTTCATACACGGAAAGGGCGCTAACGCAGGTAATTGGCGTAGCATTCAGCGCACCCCGAAATTCTATACTTGGGCCGGCAATACGTTTGAAATGCTCTGCATTGAACATCTCCCACAGATAAAGGACAAACTACGCATCGCCACCATCAATCGAAACTACTGCTGGAGAGGTCAAGGACCTAACGGAAAGATTTCTCAGATTGACCTTGTGCTGGAATGGAAAGGCGAACGAACCGACTATATCTGCGAGATGAAATTCAGTGAACACGATTTCATCATCGACAAGTCATATGAAATGGAATTGGCCAATAAGATTGACGCTTTTTTAAACAGCAAACAGCATACCAAAACACACTCCATCCAACTTGTCATGGTTACCACAAATGGCGTAATCCCAAACGAACACTCCAAGGATGTTAATCAGGAAGTTTTATTGGATGACCTTTTCACATAATGCCTTTTTTTTGCAATAAGTGGTGATAGTATTTTGAAAGACGAGAGACGAGAGACATTTGAAAGTCGAGAGACGAGAGACGAGTGCAGAATGTATTGAAAGGCGAGAGACGAGTGCAGAATGTATTGATAATTAAGTCGTAAAGAGATAATATAAGGTTTAAAAATCAGCCGTTTTGACAATTTTTCTTCAAAATGGCTGATTTTTACTTTATGGTCTGAATATAAAAATAGGTGTTTACACCATAAAACCTTGAAAAGATTCCCGGATGCAGGAAGCGTCCGGGAATCTTTTCGTAACGTAGGGTTATATCATTTGATTTTGTGGTTCTATTTAATATCTGTGATATCCGTGGTGATGATAATATCCGTGATGCGGTGGTGGTGGAGGTGGTCCGTATGGATCATCAAAGATGTCGTACCATCCATAGCAACTGGTGAGCATAGCGAGAGCGAAAGCTGCAATTGCGATGATTGAGAGTAATGATTTATACTTTTTCATAATCGTATGTATTTTGAAGTTGATATTTTTGAGTTTACTGTTTTATTTTTGACATTGCAAAATTAGGGATAAAAAAGGAATTGAAAAATGTGATATGCCTAAAAGACAATGGGAATATTCCTAAAGTTGATGGGGATATACCTATAGGAAAGACGAGAGAAGAGAGAAGAGAGACGAGTGTTTTTTAGTTGAAAGTTG
>FLNV01000293.1_pt1 | contig 12166 bp, 10 predicted proteins | sample 1140351 | NCBI WGS metagenome assembly FLNV01 (sample SAMEA3878207, study PRJEB12797) | bioreactor metagenome | biome: Moose rumen | place: Sweden | collected 2011-10 | reverse complement strand
GACGGCATTCGAGATGGCCACGGAGTTGGCTCCGCTCTGCTTCTGAATGATGACCAGACCACCCTGCCGGCCGTTGGTGAAGGTTTGCTGAGAGCGTTCCTCAACGTCGTCCACCACTCTTGCGATATCCCTCACATATACCTTACCGTCACCGTTGCTGGCCACAACGATGTCGTTGATTTGTCGTGAGTCGTCGAACTCCCCCTCAGTACGTACAGTGTAGGTGAGTGTACCGATGTCGACCGTACCGTTCGTCGCGTTCTGGTTCTCCGCGGCGATGGCTGAGGCCACCTGAGCCGCACTGAGGTTGTACGCCTCCATCTTGACGGGATCCATGTAGACATTGATCTCACGCTCCGGTGCACCGATGATGGAGACAGTACCCACACCGTCAATTCGTGCCAACGGGTTCGCCACGTTGTCGTCAAGAATCTTATAGAGGGCTTTCTGACTCTCCTGTGCCTGCACAGACAGAAGAAGAATCGGGATCATATCTGTGGAGAACTTGAAGATAATCGGCGTGTTAGCATCGTTTGGCAGTGAGTTGCTGACCATGTCAAGCTTGTCACGCACGTTGTTTGTGAGGTTATCGATATCGTAACCATACTCAAACTCAAGCGTGACGACGGATACACCGTCCTTTGAGTTGGAAGTGACGTGCTTGAGGTGCTCCACTGAGTTGAGCGTGTTCTCAAGGGGACGAGTGAGGTTGTTCTCCACGTCCTCCGCCGACGCTCCGTTATAGTAAGTGAACACCATGATGGTGTTGGTATCGATATCCGGATAGAGGTCGATAGGCAGTTTCATCAACGAGAACAATCCGAAAATGATGACCGCCGTAAAGACAAGGCTGGTCATAATCGGTCGTCTGACCGCTCCTTCATATAGGCTCATATATAATTAGAATGAAGAATTTTAGAATGAAGAATGAAGAATCTCTTAGCAAAAGAAAGTGTAATCCTACTGTACGACCTCCACTTCTTTGCCGTTGACCAGCTTTGACATACCCGCGATGACGACATCGTCTCCATCGTTGACCCCGGAAATAATCTCAAACTTGTCGCCCACGTGCTGTCCGAGTTCCACCTTGTTGTAGGATACTTTCCCGTCCTTGTAGACATAGACATAGCGGTCGCCTGCTCCGATCTGCTTGACGATGGCGATATCCGGTACGAGGACATGTACAGATGCGGTCATGTTGATCCGTGCCCTGGCATACATTCCCGGACGAATTTGCTGCTTGTCGTTCGACATGAATATTTCCACGGGGAAGGTGTGCGTCTGCTGGTCGATGGTAGGATATTTTGTGACGACCGTACCTCTGAAGAGCTGGTCCTGGTAGGCGTCGAGGGTGACATCCACTCCCATCCCCTGCTTCACGATGTCGTAGTAAGCCTCTGACACCTTGATGATAAGCTTGACGGGGTTAGTCTGCTCGATGGTGAGAATTGGCTGCGCCGCATACATATCGCCGTCGTCGTAGTTTCTGGCAGTAACGATCCCGTCCATGGGTGCTACGAGCCTTGTGTTGGTTGAGAGTAGGTCGAGTTGTGACTTGAGTACGTCGAGCTGGTGCTTTGCATTGTCATACGCGATGACCGTCTGGTCGTACTGTAGTTTCGCCATGTCGTACTCCGACTTGGAGATACCTCCTACATTGAAAAGTTCCGCAGTACGGTTGAACTCCACCTTCTGGTTCTCCATCTGGAGCCTGGCGTTTTCGATGGCTAGCTGCTGGTTCTGTATTTGAATGCTGCTCTGAGTGATGCTTGACTTGTCGAGGTCGACGACGACCTGTCCCTTTCGTACATAGTCGCCCACATCGAAATAGATTTTCTCGATACGGTAAGGCGCGTTCGGCGAGATGTTGTTCTTCAGGTTACTCTCCACGGTTCCCGTGTAAGTCTCCGTCTGAGCGACAGTCTGCGCCATGACCCTTTCGATTTTCACCTGTGGTTTTTCCTGCTGAGAAGCCGCGGCGGGCGTAGCAGCCGTCTCCTCTTTTTTCTGGCCACATGCGACAGCCGTCAAAGCCATCGCCATCGCCATTACGTTTCTGAAAAATCTATTCATAACTATAGTTGAGAGTTTTTTGTTGAATGTTTATAGTTTAAAGTCGAATGATGCAGTAGAGACGCCCCGCGGGGCGTCTTGTAACTGAATCCATCCGCATATCCGCATGATAAAGTTCAAAGACTCATTTCAAGTAAGTTTCTTTTCCGAGCGTGTAGTCGAAGTCGGACTTATTGGTAAGATAGTCGTAGATGGACTGGTTGTAAGTGAGTTGAGCCTGCGTAAGTGCGGTCTGGCTCTGGTTCACCTCAAGAATGGTTCCACGTCCCACCTCATATCGCTTGTTGCTGATAGAGAGCGCTTTCTCCGCCTGTGCCACGGCGATGCTGTTGCTGTTGACCTGTGCGAGGCTTGACATCATGTTCGTCCTGTAGCTGTCCGCCGCCATGTTGAGGTTTCTGAGCGTGTTGGTCCGGTTATCCTCAAGTTCGGCCATCTGCAGCTTGATATTCTTGAGTCTTGACCAGTTGGATGCCCTGAAGATAGGAATGGAGACGTTGATGGTGAAAGACGCACTCGGCGAATAGCTGTAGTTCCAGAATTCCCAGTTGTTGTTGTAGAGCGACTGGTACTGTGCAGCCAGCGTAAACGATACGGTAGGGAGGAACGCTGCCTTCGCCACTTTGTATGACCTGTCGAGCATGCTTTGGCTGAGGTCGAACTGTCTCATGGCCGAGTTGTCGAGCAGCTGCCGCTCCTGGTCGAGCAGTTGTGGTATGACGAGCTGCGGCTCATAGTTTTCGAGTCGGTCGTCGATGGCCAGCCGGATATTGGCAGTCACTCCCATGAGCACCTTCAGCTGCAGCATGGCGAGCGTCTCGCCGTTCTCAGCCGACACCATAGATGAGTTCATGGACCGCATCTGCACTTCCGCGGACAGTTTGTCGTACTCACTCACTTTTCCTACCCTCTCCCTCTCGCTGATGACCTCATAGTTGAGCTTAGAGGTCTCATAGCTTTGCTTCATCACCTGATATGAGTCCTTTGCGAGGAGGGCCTGATAGTAAGCTTTTGTCACCTGGTTGATGAGTTCGAGTTTAGACCCTCTGGCCTTTTCCTGCGCCAGCTTGATATCCTCCTTGGTGAGTTTCATGTTCTGGTAGACAGTCGGAGCGAAAACCGGCACGTTGAGGGATGCGCCGACGTTGACGGTGTTGGTGTTGTCGCGTCCCATCTTGAAGCTGTTGTCTCCCAGCTTCATCTCCGCAGCGAGCAGTGTGTGCTGGAGCGATCCGTTCACAGCAATCTCGGGCAGCAATGCCTGCCATGCTTCCTCATCTGCCAGCACTTTCAGTTCCACCTCTTTTTCCGCCACACGAATAGTCGGGTTCTCATCAAGAGCGATGTCGATTGCCTTTTTCAGGTCGACGTGCAGCATGCCGTCGTTTGACGTGTAGGCAGACTGTGCCGAAACATTCAGTACGGATGCCGTCATCAGGATTCCAAATAATAAATATTTCATTATTTTGTGAATTGAGAGTTTAGAGTTGATTTATGTTGAGAGTTTAGAGTTTCTGTGAGCATCTACATATTTTTGATTGTTTCGAGATGTGCGTCGAGCAGTTCAAGTCCCTTCTTGGTGCAACATCCTCGGAAAGTGATGATTTGCAGCGTATTAATCATGTCGCTCAGACTGTACTTCTTGTAGAGTTCGAGTTTGACGATGTTAAGGAACTGCACGTTGTACGCCTCAAGGAGCATGGGGTAGTTGAAGTCGGGAATAAGATATCCGTCGTGGACACATCGCTGTATGATGTCCATAGCCATCTTGTTTCGTCGTTCGGTAGTCTCGTCGAAGAACTGCATGAGCTTCGGATACTTGAAAGCCTCCGCGAAGAAGACGGGGTTCACCCCTTCCGACTCCTTCATTCTCTCTACGAAGAGGCGGACGTAGGTTTCGAGGCTATGGGTAGTCTTCCGCTGCAGGTCCTCTACATTCCTGCTGCTCTTGTCGAGCTGGTACTTGAAACATTCTACAATAAGGTTCTCCTTGTCCTCAAACATCTCATAGAGCGTACGCTTGGAAATAGAGAAATGTGAGGAGATGTCGTCCACCTTCACTTTCTTTAATCCCAACCGCTTGAACTCGGTCCACGCATATTCCAGAATGGAAGCACGTAGTTCCTTCTGATTGTCAGAGATACTTTCCAAAATGAAAAACCTTCTTTTTCTACATTAAAAAATTAATACCCGTTCCTGTCAAGTACAAAAAGGACTGAAAGCCCCATGATTTTCTATCCCGAAAGGCTGAATAAAATCAGTCCGTCCGGCAAATTATTTGCAAATTTACTCAGAAAACTTTTAACATCAAAAAAGTTTTCAATGTATTTACTAGGCCAAAGCAAAAATTAACGTTCGTTAACAGAGACATATCGCACTTCTTCCGCAGCCCTTAGCAAAAAACGAGCAGTTCAGTTGTTTCTGTCCACAGCAGCGATTTTTTTCTTTCATTGATAAATCAGGACTCATAAGCACAGTCTGTCCCTGCAGCTTATGAGTCGGGATAAAGATTAGAAATAGCGTATAATGGGATTATGCGTATCACTCTGGGTGCATCATTGTCGAGTTTATCAACTGAGTTGAGAACAGAAAAATTCTCAAGTGAACAACGAATTGCATTATTGAGATGCTTCTTACGCATAAAATAATAAAGGCTTTTCATTTTTCCCGTTGTCCCGGCCTTACACTCAACAGGCAAAACGGACAGATCACGTACAGTGACATAATCCACTTCCGAGCAAGTACCCTCAGCAGTGTTCTCCCAATAATACAAGTCATGCTGCGACCGTGGTGTGTTATATTTAATCATCTCCCATCCAAGTACCATCTCAGCAAGCCCACCTTTATTGACAAGATCATCAGCAGTTCCAGAAAGTATCAGTTCCGTCAATGTTCTAGCACTCCCAAACTCAAGGTCCAGAATGCGCAAAAGTAATCCAGTGTCCAAAAAGATGTATTTTCGGAATTTGTCATTAACCTCGGCACCTAAAGGCAATCCGTTGGCTGCAGTCTGACTCACGCGCTTTATGACACCTGCGTCACAGAGCATAGCCAACGCCCTTTTCACTTCCTCAGAACGATACTTACCTTCCACCTTACTGAACATAAACTTATTACCAATCTGCAAAACAACGCTATGCAACGTGTTACGCAAAAGCGTGGGTGAGATTTTTCCTGCATATTTCACAAAATCATCATAATAGCTGATTTGAATGTCGTCGAGCTCAGCCTGACAATTTCTATAATCATGGGTATTTATCCATGCAACAACACTTGCCGGCATACCGCCAACCATCAAAAAAGTCCGGAAGTTTTGAACCAAATCATTGTGCAATATTTCCAGCAGTGGATGTTGTTCATCAGCCAGGCGTTTTGCCTTCAACCATGAGCTTCTACCCTCAGCCATCAGAAACTCATCGAAAGAAAAAGGAAAAACGAATAATGAACGAACACGTCCAACCCCAAATGATGTCAGCTCTTTTAATGTAAATTCCAATAAAGATCCCGCCGCAATGACATGGAGTTCAGGAAAGTCCTCTTTGAATGCCCATAAACTTTTTATAGCGTCAACCGACACTTGAATCTCATCGAGAAACAAGAGCGTCTCACCAGGTATTACAGGCACACCGTATATGAGGCTTAGCCTGTTGGACAAATCATGTACATCATGGAGCTGGGCAAACACATCTTTCATTTCGGGACGTTTTTCGAAGTTCACCTCTATATAATATTTGAATGACTTTGCCAAATGCTGAACTGCAGATGATTTTCCTACCTGCCGTGCCCCACGCAAGAGCAATGGCTTAAGGCTATAACTGCTTTTCCACTCCAAGAGCAACGCATCGATTTTTCGTTCTAAATACATATAAGACAAGAATATTGGAGTCAAACCATTAGTAATCCGACACAAAGATAATAGAATTTGTTCAAATCACCAAGTACAAAGGGCATTTTTGATAAAACCGAGAGAAAAAAATCCTAATTTTGATAAAACCGAGAGGAAAAAGCGGCCTGTTTCTGACAAAACCGAGAGGAATAATCAGCCGCTTTTTGATAAAACCGAGACGAATAATCGTCCATTATTTGATAAAACCGAGAGGAATTTGTACTGCTTGCTTTCAGTAGACACGAAAAATATTTGTACTGCTTGCTTTCAGTAGACACTGCATGCATTCAGTGGAAATAAATCCTTGTTTTATTTTTCAGGCTTGGATTTGTATTTCTCAAGATAGTTTCGTAACTTTGCACAAAGACAACACCTAATTATCCACCAGCAGGCGTCTGCATCATTTTTCCGCCACCTGCAAACCTCACAGCACTATGATCAACGACATCAACGCCAGCAACATCATGCCCGTGATCGACTATCTGAAGGGCGTACCATTCAACGTGAACCGGAAGCAACTTTACACTCCCTATGAGCTATACGAAGGTTTTGCCCCCGATGAAGCGTCAAGTTTCGACACCTGTTACGACACCCGTGTGTACCGCCATTTCATGGAGAAAGGCAAACGCGCCCAGAGCGTAGAGGAATCGTTGGCTCGTACGCTGCATGACCACGGTATCCACACAGCGTTGGACGCATTCTTCCGCGAGCACGACCACCTGCTGTGCATCGGCGTGATGGGTGGTCATGCGCTGCAGCGCACAGATCCGATGTTCCGCAGCGTAGCCTTCCTGAGCAAGCGCCTCACGCAGATGGGTTTCTTCATGCTGAGCGGAGGTGGTCCGGGCGCGATGGAGGCCACCCACCTGGGCGCCTGGATGGCAGGCTTCCATGACGAAGACTTGGAAGATGCCTTACAGACCCTCTCTTCAGCTCCCAGTTTCAAGGACGAGGGCTGGCTGTCGACCGCCTTCCGCGTGATGGAGAAATACCCTCAGAAGAAATACGTGAGCCTTGGCATTCCGACATGGCTCTACGGCCATGAGCCTTCCACCCCGTTCGCCACCCATATCGCCAAGTTCTTTGAGAACAGCATCCGGGAGGACAGCATCCTGACCCTGGCCTACGGCGGCATCATCTACACGCCCGGCAGCGCAGGAACGATGCAGGAGATATTCCAGGACGCTGTCCAGAACCACTATCTGTCCTTCGGGTTCTCGAGTCCGATGGTATTCTTCGGCCGAGAGTTCTGGACCGACGAGATGCCAGCCTACCCCCTGCTGAAAGAGCTGGCAGAACGCGGAAAATACAAGAACCTGCTGCTGAGCCTGACCGACGACCCAGAGGAAGCGATAGCAGAGCTGCTCAAGTTCCAGCACAAGGCAAACGTGAGTCCGGAGGAATTTAAAGTTATTTGAGGTATGCAATTCGGATTTCAGCCATGCAGGCGGTATTCCCTTGAAATTTCAAGTTTGATATAGATAGAAAAAAGAGGTACTTTCACAAGCACCTCTTTATCTCAATAAGTATTAATTTTTTTAAGGTAAAAAGATTGTTTTTAGGATACTGCAAAGTTACGTCAAAGAATTGAGGCGCACCAATGTTTTTTTGTGTTATAAAACATGTGTTTTCGCACACAACGAAAAAAAACATTACTTTTTTAACCTTAAATCACTTTTTCTCGATAAAAATTGTCCATGCATCTTCGCCAAGCCGCTCCAAGGTGGCACGTTTCTGCTGGATGTCGGACTCGAATCGTCGCAGTTTGCCTTTTTGTGACTGCTGATGGAATCCCGCACGCGCCAAGTCATAAAGAAAGATATTCTCATCGCAATGGTAAATGTTGAGCCGTGCGTTTTTGACCATAGCCCCGTCAGCATTTAGGATGAGAGCCGAATAAGGGATATCCTCATTACCCTGCAACGGTTTATATTTATAAGGAGAGGTTTCTCCCTCAAGCTGGCATCCCAGGAGCAGGTAGTTCGTGATGCCGTTAGTAAGCACATGCTGATACCCCGTGTTCATGGCATTCTGCTTCGCCTCTTCAAGCGGCATCCCCACCATTGCGATGACATCAGCAGGTGCGAGCATATCCGGAGCGACGGTAGGAAGAGCGACCCGATAGGTGACGGTTGTCACTCCGCTTTCCCCGTCTGACGAGATGAGGAAATCGTCCTGTCCCCCCACCTGAACAAACACCTCCGGCTTACCCTCGTGAACGGGGTTGACGAAACCGGCCAGCGGAATAGCCTGCCGGAAATAATCCTTCATTCCGCTATTCTTAAACAGCAGGTCAGCCGTCACCCTTCCGTATGCCGCCACCTGAAGCACAGACGCATCGTTGGTCTGGAAATCATAGATGAAACCGCCCGGAATTTCCTTCAGGGCCACATCTTTACCATATACCCACTCGGTCTCACTGGTGCTGATGCGCTTGAATCCGAGGGGTGTGAGCACCTGCTCCAGATACCCCGTGACAGCGTACATATTCGCATTATCCCCCATAAGTTGCACCCTCTGGCATATAGTTCGCATGAACTGGGGGCTTACCGGCGGGTTCTGAGCCCATGAGGCAAAAGGAGCCATCAGGCATAGAAGTAAAAATAAAAGTCGTGGAATCATAGTTTCAAAAGGGTTTGTATACACAATATATGTCCATTCTCACATCATCCCCTCAAAGAGGTCGTTCATCATCGGCTCAGCCGCCTCCTGACGTTTTGGCGGCTGCAGTCTTTCGGGATCCAGTCCCTCGTCGTCCCAGTCGTCGAAAGTCAGCTCCAGCTGTATGACGAAATGTCGCTTGAGCGCATAGCGCCCCCACCCTTTCCGTTCGAAAGGCGAACGTTTCCGCCGGCTCTGAGTCCAAAGGAACCGGGCCAGGGAAGAATGGATTCTGCGGAACTTCTCTCCAGCATCGAGGTCAAAAAGGCTCACCTCCCCGTTATAGATGTAACGGGCGATTTTCCTGATCCGCAATCCGTCGGGATTATTCATGAGCAGACGGACCATTTCGTTGTAATGTGCATTCTTCATCACTGCAAATTTAAATCTTTTTATGCAAATCACAAAATATATCAAATAAAAGATGTAAATTTGCAGAAATTTTTTAGTCTTGCTTAGTTTTTGGCTGTCAGATTTCAATAAGTCGGACAAGTCAGACTAGTCAGACAGGTCAGACGGGTCAGACGGGTCAGACAGGTCAGACTAGTCAGACTGGTCAGACTGGTCAGACAAGTCGGACAGACAATCATCCCTCAACACCAAACAATATGAAACAAAGACATATCCTTTTCTGCCTGCTGGCATCAGTGAGTCTGATCTCGGCAGCCCAGCACAACGGACTTCCGAAGTTCACGACAGTGAAAGCCAATCCTATCACGAGCGTGAAGGACCAGCACCGCAGCGGCACCTGCTGGTGTTACGCCACGCTGGGCTTCATCGAGAGCGAGATTCTCCGTCAGAGCGGAAAAACCTACGACCTGTGCGAGATGTTCGTGGTGAACCACGACTATATGGACTGCGCCACCCACCACATGCGCATGCACGGCTTGAGCGACTTCACGGAAGGCGGCTCCGCCGACGACGTGTTCGACGTGATCCGTCAGCACGGCATCTGTCCCGAGGAGGCCATGCCGGCTCCCGGTTCTCTCTGCGGGGACACACTGGCGAACTTCACCACGTTTCATCCGGCACTGACCAAGATGGTGAAGGAGTATGCATCCACGAAAGCGGACCATCCCGACCCACAGTGGAGAGCCACCGTGCAGAGTTTCATCGACCAGCACGTGGGAGAATGCCCCAAAGAATTCGTCTATGAAGGCAAGACATACACCCCCCAGACTTTCGCCCAGAGCCTCGGAATCGACTGGGACAACTACGTGAGCCTGACCAGCTTCACCCACCACCCCTTCTACCAGGAATTCGTGATTGAGGCACCCTACAAATGGAGGTTGAAGCCCAGCTACAACATCCCCGTCGACCAGCTGATGGAGGCGCTCGACCACGCGCTGCTGAACGGATTCTGCGTGGACTGGGGCGGCGACGTGAGCGGCGACTTCTACGGGGAAGGTATCGCCATGCTCCCGGACTCAGTGGAGGTGACTCAGGAGAAGCGTCAGCAGCAGTTCGACGACTGGACCTTCACCTATGACCACGTGATGCTCATCTACGGCATCGCACATGACGAGCAAGGCCGGAAATACTATATGGTAAAAAACTCGTGGGGCAAGAGCGGCTATGCCGGCACGTGGTATATGTCGGCCGACTACATCAAGCTCAACACCACCTACCTTTATTTGTGTAAAGACGCATTAAGCGAGCGTTTGAAATTGAAAGTTCAATGATTAACAGAGATTGTCAGACAAGTCGGACAGGTCAGACAGGTCGGACAAGTCTGACTAGTCGGACAAGTCTGACTAAAAAAAGCAAAAAAAATGAGAAAAAGACTTTTAGCCGCAGCGCTGCTGACATGCAGCCTGGCAACGCAGGCACAGAACGTGCAGCTACACTACGACTTAGGCCACACACTCTACGGGGAACTGAACGGCCGGCCGAACGTGACCACCACCATTGAGATGTTCAAGCCGGACAAATGGGGTTCCACCTTCATGTTCACCGACATCGACTACTATCAGGACGGTGCCGCCGGCGCATACTGGGAGATTGCCCGGGAGTTCAACCTGACGAAGAACCGCCAGTGGGCCGCCCACGTGGAATATAACGGCGGTGCCACGAGCATCGAGCATACCGCCATCGCCTCCCGCTTCCAGCATGCGTTGCTGGCCGGCGGCGCATGGAACTGGGCAAGCAAGGACTTCAGCAAGACCTTCTCACTGCAACTCATGTACAAATATTACTTCAAGGGCATGGACCGAGGAGCATTTAACGGCTTCCAGACCACCTGCGTTTGGGGCGACACGTTTGCCCACGGGCTGTGCACCTTCTCCGGCTTCGTGGACATGTGGTACGACAAGGACGTGGACGGCAAGCTCATTGTCCTGGGCGAGCCACAGTTCTGGTTCAATCTCAACAAGTTGCGGAAGATGAAGGGCGTGAACCTCAGCCTGGGCACGGAGCTGGAGGTGAGCAACAACTTCGTGTTCGATGACAAGGGACAGAACCACAAGTTCTATGTCATCCCCACCCTTGCCGCCAAGTGGACATTCTGAGAAGCAGAGACATAGAAACAATTTACAATCTATAACACATCGGCCTTATGAGAAAGATCATCATCACCTTCATGCTACTGCTCACCATGACAGCAGCCAGTGCGCAGAAGCAGCGAGGATTTGTATCCACCGGAACCAACGTGAACGTGAGGAAAGGTCCGGGGAAGAATTACCCGGTCATCATGTGGGAAGGTCAGAAACTGCAGCTCGAAAAAAACGAAGTCGTCTACGACAAAGGCAAGCGCCGTAACGGTTTCTGCTATGTGACGGTAAACAAAGTGATACCGACCGTTGCGGTGTTCACCTATGACGGATGGGTGTCAGCCCAGTATCTCCGTCCTGTCACCCTCTGTCCGGAATGCGGCGGCTCAGGCTGCGTGGGCGACATAGAGGAGCTGAAAGACTGCCCGCGATGCAAGACGAAGGGGTACATCCAGTGACGGTCCACGCTGATAACATAGCAGTGAAACCAAGAAAGAGAAGTGCGTCCACCGGGCGCACTTCTTTATTTTTCACAGAGGCATTTAATCATCATGGCAGAGAATGAGCAGAAAACAGCTGATAATCAGCGGTCTGCTTTGGAAATAAAAACAGAAGGCCGGGTAATTCAGACATTGTCGAGATACTCTTCTTCCGTGATTTTGCTGGAGCGGACAGCATCGGCGATGGCATTCTCCATGACGATAGAGGCCAGGATGCCTACCGTGTTGACATCGGTCTCGATATTCTCCTCCCCCACGGAGAGGGCATAGACGGTGTCACCGTCCGCCATCGTGAAGACTGGGCGGATGGACCGCGCCATACCCGCCGATGCGATGTTGGCGATTTTCTGGAGGTCCGCCACTGAGAACCGGGCATTGGTGAAGACAGCCGCGACGGTGGTGTTGCCACTTCCCTTGATGAGGTCGGCATACTGATTCTTCAGCACCGCCTGCTCCGCACTCACGAAACCGGAGCGGTCGGCAGAGGTCATTCCAGCGATTTTCTTCCCATCCTGGAAGATGTCGCCAAGCGCGTTGACCACCACCGCCACGCCTAC
>FLNV01001686.1_pt1 | contig 12249 bp, 8 predicted proteins | sample 1140351 | NCBI WGS metagenome assembly FLNV01 (sample SAMEA3878207, study PRJEB12797) | bioreactor metagenome | biome: Moose rumen | place: Sweden | collected 2011-10 | reverse complement strand
TATTTCTTGGTAAGTGTAGGTTAGGCAAATACCTTGAACAGCGGGAAGCAGTCGAGCTTCACGCTTTTTTTGTAATTATTCGTAAAATTGAAGAGGAGGAGAAAACACTATGAAGACAAAAACACTAAAAACGATGATTTGGGGAATTATGGCTGCTGTAGTTGTGTCCCTGTTTGTATCATGTAGTGGTGATATCAATAGTAACGGTGATTCACATTTTGATCCCGATGGGCATTATCTTGTTGATTCGTCTATTACAGTCACTAAAGCAGTCCCGCTTTCACGGGTGAAATTTTATGTTGAAGTTTCTGGAAGCATGAATGGCTTCTTTAGGGCAAATCAACCTACGGATTTCAAACGAGACGTTTGGCAAATCATGAGCTATTATTCGGCATTGACACCAGAAATAACCATTCTGACCAACGATGGTAGCCAAGGAGCAAGCTATCAGCCTAAGGATTTCCAGACGAGAATGAATACGGGGTCGTTTGTCTCTACGGCTTCTACCAAAGTCCCTTTGATGCTTCAGTCAATTATTGCCAACTTGGACGCGGATAATGGCGAGGTGGCCGTCCTTATTTCGGACATGAAATATAGTCCAGTAGGGCAAGCTGCCCCCAAGGTACTATTGACACAATACAGCACTGATGTCAGCAAGATCTTTGGCCAATATGGAAAGGCAATAAGTCTGGTTTGCGCTACATCCAATTATCTGGATAGAAGGGGAGCATCGGTCTGCGACACTTCGCCTTATTATTTCCTAATCATAGGCGACGACAGTGGTGTTGCAGAAATGCGTGACGGTATTTCTACCTTACTAACCAATGCCGGCAGATTCGTTGACAACATTGAAAGCGGGTTTGACTATGGCAAAATTAAGGAAGGTTTTGGCATTCCGAAAAAATGTTTCCAGATGGACACGAACGAGCCAACATTCGTTGAGTACGAAGAGGCCGATTCTTACGATACCTGTATCATCAATCTAAAAGTGGATTTGGCGCCATACCGATGGATTATGACTGATAAAAGCTATTTTACAAATGCTTTCAAAGCAGAGACGCTTTATGGGACAACCCTTATTGTTGATGACGTGAACATTGCAGCACAAAACATCACTGACAAGCAACTGAAACGTACAGCAGAGGCCACGGTAAGACTAAAGCTGTTCAATATGCCGACAGACTCTGATGTCATCGTATGGACATTAGAGTTGCCAGACACGGATTACACCTTGTTTTGGCAATTCTGTGGAGCAACTGCCGAAGAAGATGTTACCAAATCATATTCCATTGAAGATTTCCTTGTTGGAATGTTCTATGGTGGTGTGGTCAATACAACGCTTAAACCCAATTACATTTTAGTATCGAAAAACAGTTAATCGTATGAAACTACTGAAATTATATCAATGGATTGCAGGAAAGATGACGGATTTTCTAAGTCAATTCCAAAACAATGAAAGTTTTTATCAACAAGCCAGGGCTTTTTGGAATAAGCTGGAAGGTGTCTCTGTCATTATGTTGATTATTTTTGTCGTAATAGGGATAGCACTTGCTTTTTCCTATTATAAGCCTTACAATAACAGACCGGGGCGACACTATGCTCCAAAGCACTGGGTTGTATTCTTGTCTCTAACATTTCTGGTGACTTTTATATTGACTTTGGGATTTGAATATATTGCCGTGACACCTCATCTTGAAGGAGCATTGTGGCTTGAAACTAGAATTGCACTTGGGAATGGAATCTATGCCTCGGCATTGTATTTCTTGATTTCGGTTTTGTGGTGCAATGTGCTACCGACTAACGCTTATCGATTGTTTAAATTCTAAACTCTACCCGATATGAAAAAAGTTTTTGTTTTTTGCATTGGTGGTACTGGCATTCGCGTGATGAAGAACATCACGATGCTGATGGCAAGCGGAATGAGTACCAACGGATTTACCGTTGTTCCTGTCATCCTCGACCCACATTTGGATTTAGAGGAAAAGAAGAATCTGCACTCTTTGATAGAATCATACGAGGAAATATATCGACACTCGGTCAACAATGGGACATCTACGTTGAATGCCCTTGACGGCTTTTTCAATTCTGAAATGCTTACCATCGGAGAACTCAATGAACAACTCAACGATACCCAACAAGCGGCTGGAAACAAGGAAAAGTTCCGCTCATATATCAACGTGGCCAACCTTGGCGCTGATAATGTGAACAACTATTTCGTCCAGACGCTGTTTTCAAACAAGAATCTAAACAACCCTTTGTCGGTCGGTTTCAAGGGTAATCCCAATGTCGGTACCGTAGTGCTCGGAGAAATGATTGAGGGTGCGGATTGGTTCAAAGCGTTTAAGACGCAATGCGAAAAAGACGACAGGGTGTTTATCATAAGCTCCATTTTTGGAGGAACTGGAGCATCGGGCTATCCGTTGCTTGAAAAAAAGATTAAGGGAGCAGATGATATTCCCACAGTAAAAAATGCCCTGATGGGTGCTGTGACCGTTTTGCCGTACTACGGCCTAAAGGACCCTATGACAACGGGTAGTGACATAGATTCAGCCAACTTCTACACCAAGACGAAGGCAGCTCTTGCCTATTACCAGAACACTGTGCAATCGGATTATCTTTATTATGCCGGAGAAAAGACTTTGAGGCAGGTCTATGAGAATGATGAAAAGAAGCAAGAGGATACTGCCAACTTCATTGAACTGGTGGCCGCATCAGCCCTGTTTGATTTTCTGAAGAGAGAAAGACCCGACAGGAAACAATATATGACCAGAGCGATTGACGACGATGTGGAGTCGTTAGACCTTGTGACAATGGGCAGTGGCTATAAGGAAATTGTCAAGTGTATTGCCGACTATATGGTTTTGAGGACCTTCATTCAAAATCTTCCCAACGAGAAATACTTCCCATTGAAGAAGAATAGAGGTCTTGACGAAGGCTTTTATAGAGATTCGGCATTCCAATCATTGGTTCGCTTTTCCGAGAAATATTATCAGTGGTATTATGAACTATCGACGAACAAGCGGGCGTTTGCTCCATTGCACTACGACGACATTAGGCATATGGATGGATGGGTAAAAACCATCGACCTTGATGCGAAAGACGACTCCTACTATTTGCTTCGCATGATTGAGGCAAGCAATAGATACACAAAGAAGGATCATAGCAACAAATTCAGGTTCTTCCTGCAATTCGCCTATGAAGCAATAAATAGTTACACACAGAAAATAATGAAATAAGGTATGGCAAAAGTTGATTTAAATATTGTTGACCGTGGCACATCGAAAAGCGATTGGTCAGCAGAAGATGTTGCTTTGACCGCAGAACATCTTGACGATGTTATGGAACAGAAAACCGACAATAGCGGCGCTTTGAACTCATTGCCCACACCTTTTGCCAGGTTTTTTGTCGCTCGCGAAGCTTTTAGAAGAGTCAATGAAGAGAAGTTGGACCCAAAGAAAGCGGCGGGCTTTGCCTATACACAATTGGTCTCAGACATCCTTGATATCTATGAACTGTTGTTTAATTTGAAATACCACAAGAACAACACTTGGAAAGATGGTCAGAAGCTCGAACTGAGAGAATGGGATAGCAAGGAGAATCTCGACTATCTCAAAACGAAGATGCCTGTTTTATATAATTCTGTTGTGGATTACTACAAGACAGATATCATCGAGGACAAACTGTATTTTCTCGTCTATACCGAGAATGGCAAAGAAGTGTTGTTGGCTTGCAGTTCCCCTATTACAGGATTTGTCACGCCTCCAGATATGGACAAGGCCATCCTGAAGAAGGATAATACCGCTACTATCTGTTTTGCTGGTGAGCAATATCAAAACCTGCATATTAGGAGAAAATCAGGTGGGGAGTATTTTAGAGGCGATGTCAGACTGTTTGACAAGAGGGAGGCAGAGTTCAAGAATTACATGTATTCAATGTTGTTTGGCACAGATACTCTTGATCAGAGATTTAAAGCGATTAAGGAATATGTGCGTAGTTTCAAGAACGACCCTGAAATACGCAATGACTTCAGATTAAAGACAACTCCGGTGTTGACCGACCAGAATGACGGTTTGGTGATAAACGGCCTTCATATTCAATCTTCTGATGAGATTGACATCAACAGCTATTTCACTGACACCATGATACGGGTGCCTTATCGCATTTCGAGAGACACCTTCAAATCTGTCGTTTATCAGAATGATGTTCAAGGAAGAGACTATGACTATCTGTTGCCTTTCAAGCCAGAGGTTATGAACTTGTTTGATGGAAATGACTTGGACTCTGATATTCACATCAACAGAAATTCAGTAACGGTTACATTGCGCTATAATGGCAAGGAATACTCGAAAGAATACTCACAAGACACCTTCCGTGCTGGTCACGGAAGAATTGTTGACCTACAAGGTGCAAAGATTAGTTTCGACCTTGGTGTTTTCCCCAATATCCTTTCCTATAAGGATGTCGAAAACAATTACTTCAAGGTGCTCGTGGTAGCAGCCGATGAAGATGCTGATGCCCCCAACTTCAACATCGACCAAATCAATCTTGCATTTTTTAAGCAAGCAGAAAATGGTTTCAAGCAAATAAAAGAAGTCGTTCCAGAAGACATGGCTGAATATGGCGTGGAGCCTGCTGCGGTTCGCTCACGGCAAAAGACAGATGTGGAAGAAAGCGGAACCAAGTTCTACGAGCTGTTTAACACGTCGTTTGACATGATTGAAGTCAATGTAATGGGCGACACTGGTTTGCTGATGCCAGTTTGGCAACACAGTCAGGCCAGTAATGAAACCTTTACTTATGCGATTGACCTTGGAACGTCTAACACGTTCATGTCGCGTTGTAAGAACGACAGCCAAGGTAATCCAGATCTTAGCAAAAAGCCCGAACTCTTCAGGATGGATAAGACGATGGTGAATTACATGCATGAGTATTCAGACGACACTCAGTATTCCATCACTCGACGCATAGAAGATTCGATTTTCGACAAGGCGAGAAAGAAAATCAAGACGGAATTTGTACCACCTGTCATTGATGGCAAGGAGTATAGGTTCCCTATCCGTACTGCTTTATGCGGCATTCACAATAAAACCAAAAAGCCGAAATTGTTTGACAACCACAACATCGCTTTCTTCTACGAGAAACTTATGGCGAACGATGACCAGGATGTGAACACCGACATCAAGTGGGAACAAGACGAGGACAAACTGCGCGTCTTTGTCAGGGAACTGCTGCTCATCATCAAGTGTGACATTTTGCAAAGGAATGGCGATCTTGACAGAACCAATCTTGTTTGGTTTAGTCCTTTGAGCTTCATGGGGAACACGAGGGAAGTGTATCAGAACATCTGGAATACTGAGCCAAAGAAAATCCTATTCATCCAGCCACAGCAAATCGTTCGCTATTCTGAATCCGAGGTTCCCTATTACTACTACAAGAAGATGGACTACATCAAGAATTCTGATTCAGTTACTGTCATTGACATTGGTGGTGGTTCGACTGATTTCGTGTACTTCAAGGATAATGAGCCGCAGGTCGCCAATTCCGTCCATTTCGGATGCGATGTGCTTTGGGAAAACGGTTTTAATGCTTATGCTAATGTGCGCGAGAATGGTATTTTCAAGAAATATGTTGACATTATTCGTTTCCAAAGGAAAGACCTTGAGGACTTGAACGAGTGCTTTAAGAATGTTGATTCTGTGAAGACCAAAGATGTCATCAATTTCTGGCTGAGCAATGCCAAGGATTGTGACATCGTCAAGTTCATGAGCCAGGACTTCAAGCCTGTGTTTGTTTATCATTTAACCAGCATTCTTTATTACATGGCCAACATGTATAAGGATAAAGGGCTTGAAGCACCGAGAACCGTGGTGTTCAGCGGAAACGGAAGTAAGTACATCGACAACTTCATTTCGGGCGAAAGCGGTGTGTTGAAGAAAATCATCGACTTGATTTTTGCAACAGTCTTTGGTGGAACGCACGATATAAACATTAAGCTTCCCGAGGAGCGCAAGGAGTCAACCTGTTATGGCGGATTGTATCGCGACAAGAACGCTCCAATAGTTAAGGATATTGTTTATCAAGGCGATGTGACGAGAAGCTATGAAAAAGTCGGCGACATGAACAATAATCTGGATTCCTTAAAATCGGCCCTACTGAGCAAGTATAAGGAACTTGCTGCCTTATACAAGTCCGTACTTGATTTGCTTAAGCAGGAAAAAATCATCGACGGGACTTCAGATACTCGTCGTTATGTCGGCAAGGCAGAGGAAGATATGGGTACACCTTTCACCACTTACTACAAGACACAAGTCAAGGAAAAGTATGGAGAAGAAGTTATCTATAACGATTCCGTGTTTTTCTTGCCTGTGATTAACAAGGTTTTTGAAATGACTAAAATCTAAAGAAATGCATGTTGTAAGCTGGATAGTATCGGCGATTGCATTCGTCGTATGCTTTATCTTTCAGTTGAGATATTTTAAGGAAACCTCAAGGTTTCGGGATTTGTTTTCTGGCTTTTTTGACAAGTCAGAAGATTATGGAACCGAAGAGAAAAGCACTGAAAATGGAGAAACCGTAACCCAACTGAAGCCGGTCGGGAAAACCAGTTCTGATTTGAATGTGTTGATTGAAGAAATCAACCATTATGTGATGAAGACCAAAGGCACAACGGATTTTGCAGTCATTCAGAACAAAGTTGAACGCAAATTGAACATGAGGTATGATCAATCTGTCGCCAAATTGTCTTTCCCCACCTACATCGGTTTGATGGGAACCTTCCTTGGCGTTTTTATGGGTATTTTCATGTTCATCTTGGGCTTCGATACTGCAGGAGGCATTTCTGACACTTCCATCAAGAATCTGCTCATCGGTGTCCTTGTTTCAATGTCAACCAGCTTGGTCGGATTGTTCCTAACCACATGGAACAATGCCAGGGCTGGAGAAGCGAGAAAGAAGATTGAAGAAGATAAAAACGAGTTTTATGATTTTGTTCAGACTGAGTTAATGCCCACGCTGGATGTCAGTATGGTAGCTGCTATCACCAAACTACATGAAACAGTTGACCGTTTTGAGCCAGCATTTGACAGGGTCATTAACCGTTTCCAAGACACGTTTGATACTTGCACAAAGGCATTTGGCGATAGCTTTGAAAAGAATGTTAGGGCAGTTGCTAATGCGGTGGATGTGATGGGTAAAAACATGGATAAGATCAATGAGAACATTGACCTCCAGAAGAAATTGATAGATACATTCAAGAGCGGTGAACTTGTGCAAGGTCTTGACAGATACATTGAAGCATCGAACAACTTTGTCAGTATCACACAGTCGCTCAACAAGTTTGAAGAGGCTCGCAGGATGATGTTGGCAGCCACGCAAGAAGCCATCAATCTTCAGAATGCCTATAGTGATTCCATGCAGGTTCCGCGTGAAGTTGCCGTGCGTATCAATCAGATACTGGATAGAATCAAAGAATTCGAAGAGAATGTCAATCGCGTTGGTGGCATGATGAACCGAAGGGAAATCTTGGGCAATGATGTTGTGAATGCCATTGAAGATCAACTGAAAGGCATTTCAAAGAAGGGTAAGATTGCAGACAAGTATCTGGAAATGGCCGATGGCCGCTTAGAGGATTTGTACGCTCAACAGACCAAGGTTATCAGTGAAATGAATAGGCGTTATAAAGAAGCTCTTGAAGGCCACATGGAAGGCTTTGAAAAGATGATGGAACGTCAAACCGAAGAGCTTGAAAAGCGCCATGATGAATTTATGAAGGCTATTGAGGAGCGACTGTCCATTGAGGATGTGCGCCAAGAATTTGTGAATTTGGGCAAACTGAAGGATATAGATGGAAAGATGGCCGAAGTTTCAAAGCGTGTGCCCACCTCTGACGAAATACAAAAGGCTGTTCAAAAGGCCATGCAAGATGCAGTTCAACCAATTCAGAAGGAATTGGATGAAATGAAGAAAGACTTTAGAAAGCAAATGGAAGAATCCAAATCTGGCGTCTTTGGAGGCTTGTTTGGTAGGCGTTGATACTGAGCGTTATGGACGGGAACAATAATGGTTCGTTTTGGCCGAGTTACGTGGATGTTATGACAACATTGTTTGCCATAATGCTCGTGCTGTTTGCCGTGTCTTTCAGTCGATTCAAAATCAAAGAGAAAGAATTGACAGAAAAAGTTGAAGAGCTTAGAAATACGGAAACAAAGCTTCAGGAGATTGTGGATGAATATGATGATATTCTGAAAATATACTCCACTGTTGGAAAAATCGACGCGACAGACTATTTCGGTTACAACAAGCCCTATTTGAAGCATTTGTTCCAGATAAATGTGGAGTATCAGACGAAGGAATACGCCATCAATAAGCTGAAGCTTGATTTGACTGATGTGAATGCAGCCAATTTGAAAAGAGACAGCATCGTGGCTGCAGGTGAATTGGTCAAAAACACAATCATTGAATTGAACAACAGTCTCCCAGACACTGAGGATAACAACATCAAGTTCCTTGTTATTATCGAGGGTCAATCGTCAAGAATACCTTTCAATGAAGGGCCGTGGAGAAACAATTACACCCTCTCCTATTTAAGGGCACAGTACTTGAATGCGTTTTGGAAAGAACACGGCATCGATTTAAATAGCATTCCAAGATGCGAACTCATTATTTCAGGTAGTGGCGAGGAAGGTGTGCCGAGAGAGGTACCAGATGAAGATAGGCTTACACAATTATTCACCAATAGCATTGATTATCAAAGACAATGGCATAAGATAGAAGAAAGAAATCAGCGTTTCTTGATAAACATCGTGCCTGTGTTGGGTAATATCGATAGCACAAGAGAAAAGATTGAAAAGATAAAAGGCAAGTAGGATGGGTGCGTTATGGTCTAAAGATTACGAGAAAGTGTTTGGCAAGCCAACAAAGTGGTCGCTTTTTTCGGAGGACGAAGAGGCGTATGAGGCTTTCCGTAAGACCATCATAAACTCACCTCATTACATGTACGATAAGGATAAGCTGCCTTTTACAGGTGTGAAAGTCTATGGTTACGATTTGTATTTATTGAAGCTTATTGTCGACCAGAAAAAAGCTGAAGGCAAGAGATTGTTTTATATCAAGGATGAAACACCTGGTTTAGCAAAGGTATTGGCATTTGGCTATTATAGCAACAATACTTTTTATTTAATGGCTAACAGCTTAATAAGGAAAACTGAATTTCAAAAAAAGATGAAGAAGATTTCTTCTCTTTATTGGCAAATTCATGAGTTGCAAGCTGATAGTGCAATAAGAAAATGTGATGTAGAAACAAGGGGCACACAAAGTAAATCCAAGCAATTAGAACTGTTTTATCCAGAAGGTTATCGTATTGTTCAGGATGTAGAATGTTCCGCGTCTATTGCAGCTGCATTTGTTCTTGGACAGGAGGCTGATTATACAAAGTGGAAAGGGATGGATGGAAAGCCTCTCGCTGAGGTCTATACCTTTTACAAAGGGCGTACAGAACTTGCAGAGATACAAGGCTTTTGGAACAAACTTCATATCCAGCAGGAAGAGTCAACGCCTATTATTGAAGTAGATAATGGTAGTCGTTTGTTGGCCGAGAAAATAATTTTGCCGCTAAAGCAGTTTTTATCGGAGAAAATAATCGTGCCATTAAATCAATTGTTATCAGAGAAAATCATTACTCCTCTTGTTCGCTTGAATGAAAAAATTAAAGACCCAATCCATGAAGAATTATCCGAAATACACTGTTATTTAACTGGTGAAAATTATCGAGCCGAAGGTTGTTATTATGTTAAGGAAAAAAAGATAAAGGTATTTGCAGGAGCGGAGTTTTCCATTGACGTGTCTTCAGCTTTACGGTATTCTGCAACCGATTATAAACGTAGAACTTTTATTAATGAGCATTGTTCAACAAGAAAATCGAAATATATTCTTAAAGAAGATTTTTGTTTTGATTCGTTAGAAACAGCCACGGTCTTTATTATGGGACAGCTTGTAACTGGATTATGGGTATGGGCAACCGAAGATTGTAGAGCTTTGGGAGAAATAATTGATGAAAAAGTATATTAGTCTTGCAATGGTTTTTGTGGTTGTGCTGTTTATTACGGCAATGATTATTCGAGGTTCGAATGATTCAGAAGAAGTGTATGATGAATTTGTGCTGCCGATTGAGCACAACGATTCGCCTGTGGCGGACAATTTTGTTGGTCAACAGCTGCTTGGGTTAGAAATCCCTCGCTATGATTTTGAGGTAATTGAACAGATAATGGTAAAGCGAGGATTTGCGGTTTCGTTTAATCCAAATACCAAACTGCCCAACTGGGTCGCCTACGAGCTAACAGCTGACGAGACCGACGGCCCTTGGGCGAGGAAAGGCTTGCGGTTCGTCCAAGACCCGGATTGCCCGCTGAGGCAAGCCGACAACGAGGACTATCGCAATTCGGGCTATGCGCGTGGACATCTTGCCCCTGCTGGCGACATGAAATGGGACAGCCTCGCAATGGTCGAGAGCTTTTATTTCACGAATTGTATGCCACAGGACATCAAGTTCAACAACGGCAAATGGAACCAGTTGGAGAACAAGGTCCGGCAATGGGCACGGAAATACGGTAGGGTGTATGTCGTTTGTGGCCCCGTTTTCACGGAGGAGGACACTTTGCGCATTGGCGCCAACGGCGTGGCCGTACCCGATGCGTGTTTCAAGGCCTTGCTTATTCCCAAGGAAGACACTTTCTCGGCCATTGCTTTCTTGATGTGGAACGGGGGAGAGGAACGTCCTTTGAAGGACTGCGCCTGCACGGTTGACGAATTGGAGGCTATGCTCTCGATGGATTTCTTCTACAATCTGCCCGATGGGATTGAAAACGCCGTTGAAGATACCGTCGTTGCGAGAGATTGGGGCTTTTGAGGCTGCCGCCTCCCTCACATCTCTTCCATGCTCAGGCCTTCCATCTTCACCGTGCGACCGCGATGCATACAGCTTTTGCGATTCCGTCCCCACATTTCTCCCCACAAACTTGCAATCCATCTTCTTTCTTCGTACTTTTGCCGTCTGAAAACTGACGCTTTATGAGGAAAGAGTTCAACGTTACAGGCAGTTGCAGCCCCGAAAGGCACTACATGGTGGACACTTCAAAACGGTTTGAGGCCGTTGAGAATCTGATTGATAAGGGGAGTTATTTCACCATCAACCGCGCTCGGCAGTATGGCAAGACCACGATGCTGCAAATGATACGGCGTCGGCTATCCGACAAGTATCTTGTCGTCAAGACGAGTTTTGAAGGGCTTGGCGACGAATCGTTCAAGGACATTCCCGAATTTGTGAATACTTTCTGTGGCTTGGTGTCACGCTTTCTGCAAGAGATTGGGGCGGAAAAAGATGTTCGGAAAGTGTTTGAACGAAAGGATTTGACTTCTTTCGAGGATTTGTCGGAAGTGATTACAAGGTTTTGTGAATCAACCGAAAAGCCAACAGTCCTACTGATTGACGAAGTGGACAAAAGCTCAGACAACCAACTGTTCCTGAATTTCATAGGGATGTTGAGGAACAAATACCTTGAGCGGAATGAAGGCATTGGCAAGACCTTCCACAGCGTCGTCCTGGCTGGCGTTTACGACATCAAGAACCTCAAGCTGAAACTGCGTCCCGATGCGGAAAAGAAATACAACTCGCCTTGGAACATCGCCGCCGACTTCAACGTGGACATGACTTTCCATCCCGACGAAATCGCCCAAATGCTTGGCGATTACGAGAACGATGTGCATACGGGTATGGACATCAAGGCGATTAGCGAGGAGGTTTACAAATACACGACGGGCTATCCTTATTTGGTGAGCGCGATTTGCAAGATTGTCGATGAACGTTTGGAAGCGGAATGGACATTGGACAACGTGCAGAAAGCGGTGAAAATCATCACGAAAGGGGAGAATGTCACGCTGATTGACGACCTTTCGAAAAACATCGAGAACAACGCCGAGTTGCGCGATTTCCTGTATTCCATCGTCGTCAACGGTCAGGAATACAGCTATTCGATGGTTGACCCGATGGTGCGGATTGCCAACATGTTTTCATATATCCGAGAGAACCAACGTGGCAAGACGATGATTCACAACCTCATTTTTGAGGAAGCCTTGTTCGTCTATTTTGGCAACAAGACCATGCGCGAGCAGGGCACCAAAATGTCGCCCTACTTGTTGAACTATGTGCGCAACGGCAAACTCATCATGGAGCACGTCGTTACCCGCTTCCGCGAC
>FLNV01001151.1_pt1 | contig 12254 bp, 7 predicted proteins | sample 1140351 | NCBI WGS metagenome assembly FLNV01 (sample SAMEA3878207, study PRJEB12797) | bioreactor metagenome | biome: Moose rumen | place: Sweden | collected 2011-10 | reverse complement strand
CTCTACGGGCAGTTCTGTCTTCGGGGCTTCCACCTCCTCGCAGAACACCTCGATGCCCTGCGGCTCGATGAGTTTGAACTCGTCGTTGAACGTTTCCTTCCAGTCCTCTACCATTTCGGTCAGGGCGGCGACATTCTCCTTCGGCAGTGTGACGACGGTCTCGGCCTTGAAGGGGATGGCATTGCGCATGTTGCCGCCGTGCCAGCAGGCCAGACGGGCATCGAGCTCCTCGATAGCCTCGCGCATGATCTGCACCATCAGTTTGTTGGCGTTGCCGCGGCCCTCGTTGATTTCCAGACCGCTGTGGCCACCGCGCAGCCCCTTGACGGTGATGCGCACGGCTGCATCCTGCGGGTCGGTCTCCACTTCCTTATATTCGAGTGTGGCGGTGACGTCAATACCACCAGCCGAACCGATGACGAACTTGCCCCACGTCTCAGAGTCGAGGTTGAGCAGGATGTCGCCCTGCAGTTCGCCTTCTGGCAGGTCGTTGGCGCCATACATGCCCGTTTCCTCGTCAGCCGTGATGAGGGCATCGATGGGACCGTGCTTCAGGTCCTTAGCCTCCATGACAGCCAGTATGGCAGCCACACCTAAGCCGTTGTCTGCACCGAGCGTGGTGCCCTTGGCCTTCACCCATTCGCCGTCAATCCAAGGCTGGATGGGGTCGGTCTCAAATTTGTGCTGCGACTCGGGTGTCTTCTGCGGCACCATGTCCATGTGGGCCTGCAGGATGATGCCCTTGCGGTTCTCCATGCCGGGCGTGGCAGGCTTGCGCATGACGATGTTGTTAGCGGGGTCTTTGAAGGCTTCGACGCCTGCCTGCTTGGCAAAGTCAAGCAGGAACTGCTGTACTTTCTCGAGGTGTCCGCTTGGACGGGGTACTTGTGTCAGTGCATAGAAATTTTTCCAGATGCACACAGGGTTCAGGTTCATGATTTCACTCATAGTTGTTATTGTTTTAGGGTTAAACGTTTAGTATAATTCAGGCTTATCCATCCCAAGATGCCAAGTACGATGACCAACAGCGTCTGGACTGAGTGGACGATGAGGACGAAGTAGAGAGCCTCAGTTTCGGCCACTCCGTAGAGGATGAGCATCGTCTTCACTGCAAAGTGCCAGGGACCGGCACCGTTCGGAGTGGGCACAATGACGGCAATGGAGCCGACGATGAACGTGACCAATGCGCAGCCGATGCCCAGCGAGCGGGTGAAGTCGAAGCAGAAGAATGTCATGTAGTAGTGGAGGAAATAACAGAGCCAGATGGCCAGCGTCATCAGCGCAAAGAGCCATGTACGGCGCAATCGGCGCAGCGATATAATGCCTTCCCAAAGTCCCTTTAGGGTTGTCTTCACCTTATTATATATAGATAGGCGTTGCAACAGGAAATGAGCCAGCACTCCGATGGCAATGATGCAGATGGCCGACACCAGATAGCCCGCCCATGAGAAACCGTGGAGAATGCTGCCGAGCGAAGTGCCCGTGCGCTCGAAGAACGTGCCGAAAGTGCTCATCTGGAACAGAAGAGTGAACCCCGTGATGAGCAGCACGAGCAGGGTGTCGATGGCACGCTCCGTCACCACTGTTCCCAGCGCCTTGGGGAATGTGATATCATCCCATCGCTTCAGCACTCCGCAGCGTGTGAATTCACCGATGCGGGGCACCACTAGCGAGGCGGCGTAAGAAAGGAAAATGGAATTTACGGCGACGCTCGTGCGTGGATATTCGCCAACGGGCTCCAACGTCTGCCGCCACCGCCACCCACGAATCATCTGCGCCAGGATGCCGAAGGGGAATGACAACAGCATCCACGTCCATGACATCTCATGGAACATGACGTGACTGACCTGCTGGAAGTCAAAGCCGCGATACATCCAATAGAGAATCGCACCGCCCAGAAGGAGGGGCATGATGAACCTCAGAATGTTCCTCAGTGTCTTCATATACCCTGCAAAGATACGATATTTTGGGCAGCAAACAGGCTTCGCGACGCTAAAATCTGTCGTGCTTTAACTCCCTTTAACTCCTTTAACTCCTTTTCCTCCATAAAAATCAGTACCTTTGCCGACAGAATGAAACAAGTAAGACCAAAGAAGAACCTCGGTCAGCACTTCCTGACCGACCTCACGATAGCCCGTCGCATCGCCGACACCGTTGACGTCTGCCCTGACCTGCCCGTTCTGGAGGTCGGACCCGGTATGGGTGTGCTGACGCAATATCTGGCTGAAAAGCCGCGGCCGCTGCGTGTCGTGGAGATTGATGCGGAGAGCGTGGCCTACCTGTATGAGCATTTCCCGCGCCTGCACGACAATATCATCGGTGAGGACTTCCTGCGCATGGACCTCCGCCAGCTGTTCGAGGGCGGGCAGTTTGTTCTGACGGGTAACTATCCCTACGACATCTCGTCGCAGATTTTCTTCAAGATGCTCGATAATCGCGACCTCATCCCATGTTGCACGGGGATGATCCAGCGCGAGGTGGCCCTGCGCATGGCCGCCCTGCCAGGGTCGAAGACCTATGGCATCCTGTCTGTGCTCATTCAGGCATGGTACGACGTGGAATATCTCTTCACCGTCGAGCCGTCGGTCTTCAATCCGCCGCCAAAGGTGCAGAGCGCCGTCATCCGCATGAAGCGCAACGATGTGCAGCACCTCGGTTGCGACGAGAACCTGTTCAAGCGCATTGTGAAAACCGTGTTCAACCAGCGGCGCAAGATGCTGCGTGTCTCTCTCCGCCAGCTTTTGCCGCAGGAGACTATCAACGCCCTGCTGGAACAGACCGACCTGACGCTCCGCCCCGAACAGCTCAGCATCCCGCAATTTGTGGAACTGACCAATCTGGTGGCTGCCAAGGCTAACGCGTCCTAAGTAATACTTAATGTCATATAAGGATATTTCTTTACAAATCACCACTATGTTTCACAAGAAACGGTGCTTCTCAAGGGAAAAAGGGGCGCTTCTCGATGCAAAAAGCGGCGCTTCTCTTATGGAAAAGCTCCGCTTCTTTTTTTGATATTAAATAATCCGCTGAAATACAACTGGTTGCGAATTCTTGACAAAAAATCAGAATTTTGTTTACAAACGACGGTCCTTTGTTGCCGATGTTGCAGTCCGCTGTCGTTATTTCACGACGGTGGCGCGGAGGATGCGGATGTCGTCGACCGGACGGGCATAATCGTCGGTCCAGGCCTGCTGAATCTTGTCGACTACATCAAGACCCTCGACGACCTCACCGAAGACGGTGTACTGACCGTCGAGATGGGGGGAACCACCATACTTGCGATAGACGTCTTCCATCTCCTCAGTAATCTTCGTCTGGCCGTTGGTCATCGTGTCGAGTTTCTCTTGAATGCTCTGCAGTGCCATCGTGGAGTAGGGCTTTCCCCAGACAATATAGAACTGACAACCGCTCGAGCGGCGCTCGGGGTTCGTCCTGTCGCCTTCGCGGGCCATCGCTACAGCTCCGCGACGATGGAAATGTGTCGGCACGCGGAACTCCGGCTCCAGCGTGTAATCGAGGTCGCTGTGGCCGAGTGAGGCTCCCGGCTCGGCATGACGGCTGTCGGCAGAGCCTGTCTGAATCATGAAGTTATAGATGACACGATGGAAAAGCAGCGAGTCGTAGAAATGCTCGCTGACCAGCTTCAGGAAATTGTCGCGGTGGATAGGGGTGTCATCGAAGAGCGCGATGGTGATGTTGCCCTCGGTGGTTTCCAGCAGGACTCGCTTCTGGGCGGAACAGACGGTCACGGAAACAACGGCAAAGAGGAATGATAGGAAGATTCGTTTCATGATTGTTTTGTTTTGATTTGGTGATTGCGCCACCCTCCCTTGAACAGTCGGATGAGGAAGGTGATGCCGCGAACGGTGAGGTCGGTGGCCATGGCGAACCAGACGCCCTTCAATCCGAAGCGCGGTGCTAGAGTTGCTGCCAGCGACAGGCGGACGGCCCACATCGAAGTGAGGCTCATGATGGCCGGGATGAGGGTGTCGCCGGCTCCGATAAACACGCCGTTGGCCACGATGGTGGCCGCAAACATCGGCTCTGCCCAGGCTTCGATGCGGAGCACCTGGGCACCCAGGTCTATGATGGAGTCGACGGGCGACATGATGGCCATCAGTTCTGGTGCAAATATATACATCAGTATGCCCATGAATGTCATCACGGTGATGCCGAGCCCCACCGACAAATAGGCAAACGATCGGGTCAGCAGCTTCTGACCGGCGCCGATGCCTTGTCCCACGAGTGTCGTGGCGGCCTCGGCAATGCCGTAACCTGGCATATAGCAAAGGCTTTCGACGGTGATGGCCATCGAGTTTGCTGCGATGGCGACGGTGCCCAAGGGGGCAACGATAATGGTGCTGACCACCTGTGCCGAACCCATGAGCAGATGCTGGAGGCCCATGGGGGCGCCGATTTTGAATGCCGTGCGAATGGTGTCGGCCTTCGGACGGAATGACCCGGGATGGCCCACCAGCTTGAGCATGTCGCTGCGCCAGAGCAGGAAATATAGCATCAGCGAGGCTGCGATGAGCTCTGCCATGGCCGTGCCGGTGGCGGCGCCCTCGACACCCATGTCCAACTGATAGATGAAAATGTAGTTGAAGGCAACGTCGAGCACGCACATCATGATGTTGAGCGCCGAGGGAATCTTCATGTTGCCAGAGCACTTCAGCATCGAGCCAGCAAGGCCTTCCATCTGGAAAAGTACGCCAGATAAACCGACTATGAGGAAATAGAGCGAGGCATCATGGGCAATGTCGGCACTGCCGCCCAACCAAAAGGGCAACTGCCCATGGACAGCGATGCAGACGAGGGAAATCATAAGACTCCAGAGGACGCTGCACAGCAACGACTGCCGCAGCACATTGCGGGCGCCTTCGAAATCCTTCGCGCCGATGAAATGGGCCACCTGAACGGAGAAACCCATATTGACGGCCGAACCGAGTCCGAACATGAGCCAAGTGGTCGTCTCCACTAAACCGACGGCTGCCGTTGCCTTCTCGCCCAGATGGCCGACCATGGCATAGTCGATGAAGAACATGACCGTGGCAGAAATCTGAGCGAGAATGCTCGGAATGGAAAGCTCGATAATGAGGCGGAGCTTCTCCTTTTGGGTCATTTCGCGACCGTTGCGAATGTATGCCAACAGGTCTTTCTTCTGTTTAGCCATCTGTTGTTAATATGTCAGTCAATCAGGAATTTACAGGTTGCAGTCGTACCATCCTTCAATGTAACCTTGGCGATGTAGCAGCCGTGGCTGAGGCCTGTCAGGGGAATGGCAGCATAACCATCACGAAGGTCGATGTCCTGCCGGGCTATCATCTGACCGGCCAGCTGATAGATGCTGACTTGACCAGGCATGGACAGACGATTGCAACGCACAATCAGGTCGCCCATGACGTAGCGGATAGAGAGGTCCTTTGCTGCCAAAGCGGGGGCACTTCCGATGCCTTGCGGGGCCGTCTCGTCGACGAAGAAGGAGTACATCGTCATGAGGTTAGTCTTGGCGATGGTGGGCATAGAGAACAGATAGACCTGATTGCTGCCGTCTGGATAGCGGCCGACCGACTCGTCGCCCTTATGGGCGGGATAGGTGAGGCGGTCGCTCCACGACCCGTCGGCCGCTGTGAGCATCACGTCGCCGCCCTCGTTGGACAGTTTGAAGGAAGCGTGAAGCTGTGTCAGCGGTTCCAGCTTGTCGCACCAGATGATGAGATGCCCATGAGCGGGAATGATGGTCTCGGCCGTGCCATCGCCCTTCGTGATCTGATATTTCTCTGGCTTGTTGATGTTGTCGGTCAGGAACATGCCCTCCACGTCGATGGCCTCGTCGGTGGTGTTGACGAGCTCCACCCAGTCGTTGCGCTTCCAGTATTCGTTGACCGACATCTCGTTGTCAGCACTCACCTCATTGATTCGCACAGGCGTTATGCCTAACTCGTCGCGCTCCTCCTGCGTGAGGGGCTCGAAGCAGGCCGTCAGCAGCTGGTTGTTCACGTCGGGCAACATCATTTCTGCCTCTGTAGAAAGATATTCGCTGCTGTTGCTGACGCCTACTGAAGTCAGCAGCTCACATGTCCAGAAGATGTCGCTCGACGTAGCGTTGTTGTTGTGCACTTCGACGGCAATGACGTTTGTGCCTTTCTGGAAGAGCGTGGGATTGATCGTGATGGAGCCCGTCAGCGGAGTATGCTCAGCATAGGTCGTCGAATAGGTGTCGTAGCTGACGGTGCCTGTAGGCATGTTGTAGCGGGCAGCCTCCTGACCGTTTACATAGATGATGAAGCCGTCGTCGACCTGATAGTTAAGCACCATCTGGTCGGCCGACGTGGGTGCTTGGTCGAGCGTCAGGGTATGACGGAAATAATAGGTGGGATACTTGTTGCTGGCATTTGAGCCGTAGCTGATGGTGGTTGTCGTGCCGTTCATGCCGTATCCTAACGGAGCCGTGCCTTGCTGCCAGTTGGTGTCGTCATAGGTGGTTTGACGCCATGATGTGTTGTTGAGTGCGCCGCGGTCGTAGTATTTCCACGAAGCGTTAGTGGCGATGAGCTGGCGTGTGGCCGTCTGTCCGCCCTTCCATCCGAGGAACCGATAGCCTCCGGGGGCCTCAGCCCTGAGCGTGACGGGGGGGAACAATTGGCCGTTGAAGTCGGCGTATGGCACCTGAGTGTCGTTGACGAATAATCGTGCTCCAGGCGCATTGGCTTTGAGCTGAACAGAAAGTTTTTTTGCTGAACTGAGGCGCATCTCAGAGAACTGCTGCATGCGCGTCATCATCTGCGTCATGCGCGAGTTGAATCCGTTGCGCAGTTCCTGGGCAGAGCCGTCGGGGTTCTTGCCGTCGAGCTGCATCATCGGTCGGACGGCGTCGGCCAGCTCGTTGATGATGGCCACGGCGCGGTCTTTCTCGAAGATGCTGCCGCCCATGATGCAGTAGGTGTCGATGAAGCGGCGGCGAAAGTCGTCGTTGGACAACATGTTGATGAACATGGGCACGAACTTGATTTCTTCGCGTCGCTGTTCATTCGTGTCATAGATGTAGTTGAACGTGTGCCATTGGTCGTTTTTGAAATCTGTGAAGGGATTGCTGGTTTGGAAAACGAAATCGACGTCGAAGAAAACGAAGCGGTAGCGTCCGTCGTCCCAATAGCGGTAGCCCTTGATGTTGTTGTGGGGCCAGTCGTTAGAACCGAGGTAGAGTTCTGCCGCCATGTAGTTGATGTATTCGTCGATGTCGAGTAGCTGTTTCAACTCCTCGTAGACGTCGGGTTGGGCAGCCTTGGTGGCCAGCTCGTAGATGCGCTCCAACGTCTCGGCCGAGCCACACATCATGTAGGCGTTTGAGTCGGCGCTCATCTCAAACATGTCGAGTCGGTCGTCGTCGTATCCAAAGTTGGCAGCCACAAATTTGCGGTTGTTAGGTTCGCGCATATTGAGTACGCCCTTGAACTGGCCGTTGATATATTCTATGACTGGAACGTAGGACTGGAGGTCGAGGTCGATCTCTGCACGTTGCAGGATTGTTTGCACGGCGGGGTCTTTGAAGCGTGCCCATGTGTCGTTGCCGCCGTTGCGCAGCAGCAACGTCTTGTTGCGGATGTAGGGCTTCTCAGGGAAGAAAGGGTAGAGAAGGTTGTTCTGTCCGTCGAACTCCTTGCCTGACTTCAGCTTAAACGACGTGGGACTCCAGGCGCGGCTCCATCCACCCGAGACGGAGATTTCTACGTCCTGATTGAACACCATCTGGCCGTCGGGCATAATCATCGAGAAGTTCACTGGGCGCTCCCAATCCATGTTCCAGTTACAGCGCTGCGACTGGCCGTTGCCGGTGCGCCCATTGGTGCCTTGCACGGCGATTCCCCATGTGTTGTCATTGAAATAGCGGTTGTCGCCCACGATGGAGATGATGGGGATGGTGTAATTGTTGGATGTCTTGATGTAGGATCGCGTGACGGGCACGCTGGCCAGATATCCTTCGCGGAAAAGGCGAAAACGATAGTTGGTAGTGTTCGATACCGTCAGCAGGCCCGTTGTGTTGGTGGGCGATGTCGCTGTCGGCAAGGCGCCGTTGGTGGTGTAGCGCAACGTGCAACCTTCAGGAATTTCCACGTGAATCTGGAATGTCGATTGGAAAAGCTTGCTGTCAGTATCAACCACGGGCGGGTCAAGGCGTTGTGATGCAAAGGCGGCCGTTGCGTTCGTCTTGCCAGGCGTGGCAGTGTCCGTCCATCCCCATTCGTTGCTGCCATCGGTGGTACGGGCATATGCCACGCGACTCATGGCCGCGGGATAATCCTCTGAGGTGATGAGCTCGCCGTCCTTGTCGCTAAGGAAGATAGATCCGCCGTCACAATTCAGCTTAAACGTACCCTGTGTCGTCTTGATATTGTTTGAACCGAGCCATACCACCTTGTAGCCATGAGCCAGGACAGAGCCGGTGCCGGCAGGGATGTGCCATTTCTGCAGGTTCCCAGCTTCGTCGCTAAGCCACATGCCGGACAGGTTGATGTTGGCGTCAGTCGTGTTGTAAAGTTCAATCCAACTGTCGAAGTTCGTGGCAGGACTCATGCTGCCGTCTATGTTGGAGGCCATGATCTCATTGATAATCAGACCGATTGTCATGAATAATGATAACATGTAGTAGAGGTCAAGTGGTTGTTATTCGTCCTTGTTAATCATGTTGTCGACAGCATCGGCGGCCTGGTCGTTCAGGTTGACGTTGCGTGTGGTCTTGGCCTCGATGGTGCCGGCACGCATGATGTCGGCCATGTCGACGCCGGTGGCCGACTTCAGCACGTCGAAAGCCTGCTTGATGGCCACTGGCACATTGCCTGACATAGCCGAAATGCCCTGACCGTCGCCACTGTAGATGTTGACATCCTTGATGGCCGAGATGGGCTTGGCCACGTTCTCCACGACTTGTGGCAGCACCTCGATCATCATCTGAATCACGGCAGCATTGTTGTATTTCTTGTAGGCTTCAGCCTTCTTGTCCATAGCCAAGGCCTCGGCTTCACCCTTCTTCTGGATGGCATAAGCTTCAGCCTCACCCTTTGCCTTGATACCGATGGCCTCCTGCTCCAGACGGTAGCGGGCGGCGTCCGACTCAGCATTCTGAGCTAGAGCGCGTTGCTCGGCTTCATACTTCTGAGCCTCGGCAATGCGCTTGCGCTGTTCCAGGTCAGCGGCGGCGTTCTTCTCAATTTTGTATTTGTCGGCGTCGGCCTGCTTCTCAATCTCGGCAGCAAGCCGGTTCTGCTTGATTTCGATTTGCTCCTTCGACAGGATCTGCTCGCGCTTCGTCTTCTCAATCTCAGCCTCCACGGTCTTGATGTTGATGGTCTTCTGCTGCTCCTGCTGCTGGATGGCATAGGCTGCGTCTGCATCAGCCTGAGCCGTGTCGGCCTGCTGCTTCAGAGCGGCACGCTTCAGGGCCAGATCGTTGTTCTTGATGGCGATGGCCGTGTCGGCATCCACGCGGGCATCGTTCGAGTCCTTGTCGGCCTTCGATACCTCAATCTTCACGTCGCGTTCGGCTACGGCGCGATTGATGGCAGCATCCTTCTTGATTTTCGCCGTGTTGTCGGCACCCAGGTCGCGAATCAATCCCTCGCGGTCGGTTACGTTCTGGATGTTGCACGAGATGATTTCGATGCCCAGCTTGGCCATGTCAGGCTGAGCTTTTTGCATCACCTGGTCAGAGAATCCGTCGCGGTCAGTGTTCAGTGAGCGCAGGTCGAGCGTGCCGATGATTTCGCGCATGTTACCCTGCAGCGAGTCCTGAAGCTGGTGAGCGATGTCCTCGGGCGTCATGTTTAGGAAGTTCTTGGCGGCCAGACGGGTGCCGTCCATGCTAGGCATCACGCGAATCTTCGCCACAGCATCAACGTCGACGTTGATGAAGTCGTTCGTCGGAACACTCTCCTCGGTCTTGATGTCAACCGTGATTTGTCCTAAATAGACTTTGTCAAGTCGCTCAAGGAAGGGAATGCGGAAGCCGCCCTTGCCAATCAGCACGCGGGGCTGGCGGCTGAGACCCGAGATGATGAAGGCAAACGAAGGGGGCGCCTTTACGTAGGATATGAAAACTATGATGGCAAGCAGCACGATGAGGGCTGCGATGAGGATGTGGATGAGGCTAAGTACAGTCATAATTTTTACGTATTGTTAGAAACTAACCACAAATTTACGGCTAATAATTCGAACAGCCAAACATTTTTCGCATATTTAACACTCGCTTTTTCACTTTCAGGCTTGGAATTGTCGGGAAAAAGACTTAACTTTGCCTGCCAAAAGCGAATCAACATGGAAAGGCAATTCAACAGCGAACAGCAGCGTGTCATTGAGGCGCAGGGTGGTTATCATCTGGTGCTAGCACCTCCTGGCTGTGGCAAGACGGCCGTGCTGGCCGAGCGCATTGTATGGGCACGCCAGCATGGCGTCATGTTTCAGGATATGGCCTGCCTGACGTTCACTAACCGCGCCTCAAAGGGGATGCGTGAGCGCATCTATGAACGGCTGGCCGGTGAGGGTGGGGGACTGGAGGAACTTTTCATCGGCAATGTGCATCGTTTTTTGCTCGCGATTCCTCTTTGAGAACGGCGTAGTGCCTGAACATACAGCCGTCGTTGATACGGACACAAGCATCAGTATTATTTCCGACTATCTGGGCGATGACGAACTTCGCGTGTTGGCCGATGCCAAGTTCCGCCAGCAGTATTCGCAGATCATCAACTTGCAGCATCTGATGTATCAGTGCGAACATCATTATCCGGGTGCACTCATGGTGCATCGCGATGCCTTAAAACCGGCGGTATTGCGAGAATTGTGCGTGGCATTTGGCTTTCCCTATACGCAGGATTCCTCAATTGCCCTCTACCGTCATTCCGACACTTACCGTGACGACCCCACAGCGATGCTCAGCGTAGAGGCCCGCCATCAGCTCGATATGCTTTATGCTGCTTGGCAGTATGAACAATATAAACGACAGAACGATCTGCTCGACTTCGAGGATCTCCTGCTCCGCACCTACGACACGCTGGCAGCGCCCTCCGATGACCTTGCAGTGAAGAAGTTCTGCTGGCTGCAGATTGACGAGGTGCAGGACCTGAATCCCCTCCAGTTAGCTATTGTCGACCTGTTTACTGCCGAAGACGCCACGGTGGTTTATCTTGGTGATGCCCAGCAGGCAATCTTCTCTTTCATGGGGGCTAAGACCGATACGCTTAGTCTGCTACGTCAGCGTTGTCAAGAGGACTGTTTTCATAACTTCTATCAAAACTATCGTTCGCCGCGTTATCTGCTTGATTTATTCAATACTTACGGTGAACGGCAGCTTGGTATTGAGCCAGCTCTACTGCCTTCCACACAAAACACGACGCCGCAGCAACCGGGCGACCTGCAACTGCTGGAGAGTGACACCAATATCGATGAGGCCAATCGCGTGGCTCGACTTGTCAGCGATCTCTACATGTTGCATCCCGATGAGACTACAGCCGTCGTCGTGGCGTTCAACAGCGATGCCGATGAAGTGAGTGCCGCCCTCGGTCAACTGCCCCATTTCAAGATTTCGGGCACCGACTTCTTTGCCACGCCTCCGATGCGGCTGCTGCTGGCCCACCTGTCGGTCGTGTCGATGGAGCACAACTTCATTGCATGGTCACAGCTGCTCTGCGGTCTTCAGATCTATAGTTCGCACAGCAGCGCCCGCCAGTTTGTCAGGGCGATGATGCAGGTGGCACTGACGCCTGTCGACTTCATCGACTATAATGATTCCAGCTACGTCGCCGAGTTCATCAAGACCTATGAGTCGCAGGACATTGTGGTGTTTGATACGGAGACCACGGGCCTTAATATCTTCGAGGATGACGTTGTGCAAATAGCGGCTGTGAAGACACGGCAAGGCAGAGTGATTGACGAACTCAACATTTTTATTCATACCGACCGGGAGATTCCTGCCATGCTGGGCGACATCGTCAATCCGCTGATCGAAGAATACGCTCATCGACCGCATATGCAGCGTGAAGAAGCATTCCGCTGTTTCTTTGAATTCGCCGAAGGCTGTGCTTTGCTGGGGCATAATGTCAACTACGACGTGCAGATAGTCAGGAACAATGCATCGGAATTCCCGGTGATCGTCGGTGCAGTCTTTGATACTCTCAAGCTCGCCCGATTGTTGCGCCCGCGACTGACCAGCTATAAGTTGCGTGACCTGCTCGCGACCTTAGGGTTGGAAGGCCAGAACTCTC
>FLNV01000618.1_pt1 | contig 12316 bp, 16 predicted proteins | sample 1140351 | NCBI WGS metagenome assembly FLNV01 (sample SAMEA3878207, study PRJEB12797) | bioreactor metagenome | biome: Moose rumen | place: Sweden | collected 2011-10 | reverse complement strand
CGTTGTTCCTGAAAAGCAATGATGGTGTCAATTTAGACAAAGCGAAGGCGTTTTTAGAAGATCAATTCCAAAAAGCCCTTGGAGATGAGAAATATGTTGAACAAATTGTACTAATTGCAAGGGGCGTCTTAAATGATCTATATGACAGTTTTATCTGTGATTATATTAACTATATAGATTCTACTGAAGATTTTTTCCGAATTGATTGGTTAAACCTTCATTCTGGAATTAGTGTTTATGGTGAGAATACCACATTTGGTGACATAGAGGCAGCTAGATGGTCAAGCTTACTATCATGTCTTGAAAACGTTACGAACCCAAAAGTACATGCAATTAGGGCCAAAATTAGACGTTACATCGTTAGTTGCCAGGGACAAGCATATGACGAAAGAGCTAGAAATCAACTTCGATGGTAAGATACACATATTCTATTCCTTCACCACCCCTAATTCTTTCATCAGTTCATACATGGTAGTTACTGACTCCGCAAATTCTGCCCCTTGATTTTTCTTTGTCTCGTGGATGGTCTTAGCACGATTGCAGGCATCTAACAATCTCTGGTTATGAGTCTCTGGATGAATCGCCATCATCAAGTCAAAGAAGTCCTCTTCCACAGCCTTGCTCTCACTATCATAAGGCTTCACCTTCACTGGCGCATTTCTGTTGTACAACTCGATAGCTCTGTTCACAAGGTCTATCTGTGCCTGTGAATGACTGTCATTTTTCATTGGTATTGGTTGTCCATCCAAATTATAGAAATGTAAAACAAACCAATACTCAATACACATATTTGAGAAGGCCACTCTGAATCCATATTGCCTGGCAAGCTTGATACTGGCAGCAAAATCATCATGTCCATCACAATCATACACCAACCATTTCTGACTGTATTTATCGCGCTGTGTCCTCGGGAGGCAATTATATTTTTTGTTAGCCTCCTCCACAAACTCCACACATGAGCCTATGCCATGACCAGGAACGACAACAGGTACTACTTTGCAATTGTTCTTCTTCAACAGTTCAAAGTAGCTCGGCTCTGTGTTCCTTCCCTCACAGTACAGGATAACCTTATTAACTATTTTCGTACCCTGGTTTCTTCGTGAAGTAACTACTCGAGAATGATTCCTTCCCATATCACTTACCCTCACGTTGAATTAACTCCATCAGACTTTTTATGCTCACATAAGGAACTCCACCAAAGTCACCATCAAGATACAGATTCTCCAGATTCGACCGCATATCACCACCAAAGTCTGTCAGTGAAGTGAGTGTAGATTCGCCATATCGGTTTTTGTCCACGATATAAACCTGATTCTTCACAAACAACTTTTGGTCATCCTCAGTTTTATATCTAAGCAGAGAGGCATTCTGGGTATTGATAATCAACTGCGCTTTAGTGTGGCAACGATAAAACATATCCACTACTTGGCGGGCAATATATGGATGAAGACCGCTGTCAAACTCATCAATAAACAGCACAGTTCCTTTCTCCAGTGCAGAAATAATGGCCCAGCTCAACCAGAAAAGTCGGTTCGTACCATACGACTCATCCTTCTCTAATGAAAACCACACATCACCAACACGTTCATAAAGCTCATTATACTGTTTGTGTGAGGTGCTGATGCCGTCGTACAAGGGGCCTGTCAGGTTCTCTTCCCCGATCATAGCTTTCACTTTTTCTGGCACATCCTCTATTCTAATTTCATGGAGGTTCATGTCCTCAATGTTGAAATCGAAAGCCTTCATGAACTTTGCGATAACCTTTTTCCTCTCTTCATCAGCCAGATACTGTAAAGGTACAGCCGAGCGAATGTCATTAGCAGAAATCACTATGGCATCATCAAACCAGCTTACTATTTTTGTAGCCAAAGGTTCATTAAATGTCTTCAGCACTGCAAGGAAACTCGATGATGGAGATACCATATCTGCAGAGATGATGTTGTTCGCAACCTTGACGTTGATTTGCTCTTTATTGAATTTTATGTCTGCACCATCTCGCGAGAACACATTGATTTCTCTCTGTCTCTTCAAATAGAGCCATTCACTCAGCACTTCTTTGTTGTTCAACTCTACACCATAGCGGTACTGAACTCTATCAATTACCATTACAGTCTCAAAATATGAGCATTCATTCTCTGATGCTGTATTTAGGCGGAAAGCATCATACTTTGTCTGCCAGTAATCTAATATAGGAATACGGTTGTCACGCTTTGGTGGACTGATAAACGACTTCATGAAATTAAAAGCGTCAAACAGCTTTGTCTTACCACTTGCGTTAGCACCATATACTACAGCTGTTCTTAGTAGACTTGTCTTGCCATCCACTTTATGGCAATAAAGGTCTTTCTTCCCTGTTCCGGAAGCAACAAGATTCAGAATTGCTTCATCCTTGAAGCTTTTGTAGTTGCTAAATGAAAACTGTACTAACATATATGTTTCTTTTAAGCAGTGATTTCTTTTGCAAAGTTACGCTTTTTTTCTTAATAATGACATTCTTATTGCGATTTTTTGCGATTTTTTGCAAAAATCGTCTCTAAATCAATTCTTTTTGCCTGCTATTCAGCATTATCATGACTGATAATTTTAATTTAGAAAGGACTTTGTGTAATGATCATTTAGATGTTTTTCATCCAAACAAATATAGCCGCTATCTGCCAATGCCCGACTACGACAAAAGCGACAATGATACCGTGGTGCTAACACTGCCAGGTACCGTCATCGACGAGAACTACAGCTTGTTATTGTTGGAAAATTCGGATATTGACCTCGCAACGACTGTGCTACTTGATAAGGTTCAAAAAGGTAAGTCAATTGGCGATGAAGCAATTAAAATGTTGAGAAAGAAAGGACTGATTGAAGGTCGTAAGCCTCATCTGTATGTTTCAAAGCAGATTGCCAAGGCGACTAATACGCAGGTGGAATATACTTTGAAAAAGGGGTTCAACGACGCAGAATGTCAGGAATGGATTATGAAAGCTTTGAACGACCACAAGTTTTTAAGCAGAAAGCAGATTAACGAACTGCTGTGGAACAAACTACCTGTTGATTTCACCGAAGAGCAAAAGATGGATAAGATAAAGAACCTTCTTTACAAGATGCATAAGAATGATGAAATCTGGCTTGACGAAGACAGAATATGGCATCGAAAAGAATCTTAGACGAATTTAGACGGGATTAGACGAGAATTTAGACAAGTTTAGACAGGAATTTTAAGCGAGATTTACTTGACTTTTAAGCAAGATTTTAAGCGAGAATCTTCTGAATCCCATTCATTTAGGGCATTTCTCGATTAGAAAATTTACGTGGCATTAAGCGAAATTTACGTGAGATTTAGACAAGCTTAGACGAGAATTTAGACGGGATTAGACGAAATCTAAGACGAAAAAGAAGTGGAGAAGGAACCGTAGCCTACTCCACCTCTTTATATACAGAAAGGAAATCTACCAGCCTAAGCCTTTCTTCTTGGTGCCATCCCAGTTAGTCAATTCGTCAGCATTGCCATTATTGCCATCAATAGACTGACATAGTTATACAGCCTACTCATAATGCGGCAGGAGGATGTTGGATCCGATTGGTATATGATTGAGATCGTTGAGCAGTCCGTGCTTGCGGTTGAACTGAATCACCTTATAGACCATGTCGTGCTCACCATAGTGGTTGGTGACGATATGCTCAAGATATTCCGTACCGTCGAATACGACCGTATCGACACGCGTGATGGTAGTAGCCGTCAGCTGACGTTTGCCGGACAAGGCCTTTTCAACAGAGTCTTTTTCCAGGGAGTCCTTCTTTGCTGCCATGGCTTTTGCCTGCGTGGCTGAATCCGGTTTTGTGATTCCGGCATTTTCCTTCTGCTGGTCCGTATTGGCCTGAGACTTCTCATCAGAGGACTTCGAGCAGAACAAGACAGAAAGGAGTATAATCGCCACGCATGCCACAACAGCCGCAGCAATGTACAAAAGTGTTTTCTTCCTAGGATGTTTCGGAGTGCCGTCCGCGGGTTTAGCGTCGTTTTCCTTATTGGAGTCAACCGGCTGTGGTTTCACCGCCACTAGCGGGGATGGTTCCGGATTATCTTCCTCTTCAGTGTTCAACCCCTCTTCCGGTTCTTCTTCACCATTGTCAATCATCGCCTTGCGGTTCATCTCCACATTTTCCATTATCTGAGAGAGCTCATTCACGTCCTCCTGCGCCTCGGAAAGAAAAGTCTGAGACTGCTCCAACGCGAGTTGTGCCTGCTCGAAAGCTTCACGGGCTTTCCTTACCTGCTCTTCCATGTTGGACTGCCGCTCAATGGCAGCCGCCAGCCGGTCGCGGGTCTCCTCCAGGCTTTCCGGAGTGGATATCAGCACATCGATGCCAGAGAAATGGTCAGCGGGTTTCTCCTTTACAGGTTCCTGCTCCGGCTCATCTTCAACATCGTCGTCAGCATCGTCGTCATCAGGCATCTCTCCCGGCTCTTCCACTATGATGTCTTCCTCGGCTGGAATTCCAGTCACTTCAGCAGCTGCATCATCAGATGCTGCTTCTTCTGATTCAACCACTTCCCCTTCTTCCATCTGAAGACTCGAAGCCTCCGGGGCATCACCATCGGTTTTCCCGGAGCCATCGTCAGCAGGCTTGGTCATTTTTGCCAGCGACTTGAACTGGGGCACAAAAGAGAACTTGGTGAATTCCGGAACGGTGATTTTCTCACCGTTAGAGATGTTGACCCCTTCCCGTGAGGCCACTCTCACAGTGGAGAAAGTGCCGAATCCGTCAATTTTCACATTTCCGTCGGTCTGGAGTCCTTCTATGACAGACTCTTGCAGAGCCTGCATGAATTTTGCGACAGAACTACTACGCTCGCTGGTCTGTTTGACGATATTGTTGATTATATCCTGGTTATTCTTTTTCTGAGACATGGTTATGCAATTTGTGGATTATGAGTCACCCGGAACAACTTATCTGCCAAGTTGGGTCTGACAGACAGGTAGGAAAGGAATCACCCTTTAAACGTATTTTTTAGTGTGGTGGATGGTTTGAACTTGACCGTCATCTTCGTGGGCACGGTCTTGTACTGTCCCGTCCTAGGGTTATAAACTTTTCTTTCTGCTTTCTGGGTTGGCTCAAAAGTACCGAACTTGTTCATAGTGACAGAGAATCCTTCGTCCAGGAAGGAGTCAAAAGTGCGTACGTAAGCTTTGAGCATATACTCCACTTTACGTGCGGAGAATCCGGTTTTCTGCCTGATTGAGTCTATAAGCTGCTTATTTGTCATGAGGATACTAATGATATAGGGTGAATAAGTTGAATGAGTGAGTTGGTGTGAATGAAACGAATAATCGAGATGGAGTGCTAATCGGACAGGACAGATGCGTAGAGGTCGAAATCGTCTGCGTCGTTGATTCTCACATTATAGAAATCCCCGATATGGAGTTGTCCCTGCTCAGCCGGGATAAGCACCTCCGGGTCGACCTCGGGTGAGTCATACTGAGTTCTTCCGATGAAATAGTCACCCTCTCTCCGGTCGATGATGACCTTCATGGTCTTGCTGACTTTTTGCTGCTGGATATCCGCGGAAATCTCCTGCTGGATTTCCATAAGATCGGATAGTCTCTGCTGCTTGACTTCCTCCGGCACGTCATCAGAGAAGCGTTTTTCGGCGGGAGTGCCGTCCTCTTCGGAATAGGCGAAGGCCCCCATCCTTTCGAACCGTGCCCATTTGACGAAGTCAATGAGTTCCTGGTACTCCTCCTCTCCCTCTCCTGGGAATCCGACCATAAGTGTCGTCCTGAGATGTATGCCCGGCACTTTTTCACGTATGGTCTTCACGAGGGAGTAAGTCGACTGCTTGTCGATATGCCGGTTCATGTTGCCGAGCACCTTCGTGGAAATATGCTGCAATGCGATGTCAAGGTATTTGCATACGTTCGGCTTTTCGTTCATGACGTCAAGCAGATCCATGGGAAAGTCCTTAGGATAGGCATAATGCAGCCTCACCCACTCCACGCCTTTGACGTCGGCGATGGCGCTGACCAACTGAGCGATACGTCGTTCGCCATAGAGGTCCAGCCCATAGTAGGTAAGTTCCTGTGCAATAATTTGGAATTCTTTTACACCCTGGCTGACAAGCAGCTCCACCTCCTTGATGATATCTTCCATCGGCCGTGAGTGATGACGACCCGTGATGATGGGTATAGCACAGAAAGCACAATGGCGGTCGCATCCCTCAGCGATTTTGAGGTATGCATAATGAGGCGGCGTGGTGATATGCCGCTCGAGCTCCCGCTTCTTATCGTATGCTTTTCCAAGATCATGGAGCAACTCGTTCCAGTTGAATTTACCATAATATTTGTCGACATCAGGAATTTCCTGACCCAGCTCCTGGAAATAGCGTTCTGAAAGGCAGCCCATGACGAAGACCTGCCTGATGCGTCCCTCCTCCTTGGCCTGACAACATTCCAGAATCATGTCGATGCTTTCCTGCTTGGCGTCGGCGATGAATCCGCAGGTGTTGATGACGACGATGTCGGCAGTGATGTCCTCCGGGTCATGGTGAACGGAAAAGCCGTTGAGTTCGAGCTGACGAATAAGACGCTCAGAGTCAACGAGATTCTTAGAGCACCCGAGAGAGATTATATCAATGGACTGACTCATGATTTCAAAATCGTAAAAAATGGTTTACATGATGATAGCACACCAGAGAATGGTGTGCCCCGAAAATATTCTATCACACAAAAGGGATAACGTCCACCCCCGGTTCAATTGAACAGGTGAAAACTTGAATACCGAAAGTCGCGCCTTATGCCTTGTCGCCGAAGAGCGAGTTGACAAACTCGCGGCGGTTGAATGGCTGAAGGTCCTCCTTATGCTCACCGAGCCCGATGTATTTGACCGGAATCTTGAACTGATGTGATATGCCGATAACGACACCTCCTTTAGCCGTGCCGTCCAGTTTCGTGATAGCCATTGATGTGACGTCGGTAGCGGCCGTGAACTGCTTGGCCTGCTCAAACGCGTTCTGCCCGGTTGAGCCATCGAGCACGAGCATCACCTCCGTAGGTCCGTTCGGAATGACTTTTCCGATGACGTTCCTGATTTTCGTTAGCTCGTTCATGAGACCTACCTTGTTGTGGAGTCGTCCGGCCGTGTCGATGATGACAACATCCGCGTTGTTGGCTACGGCAGACTTGACGGTGTCGAACGCCACAGAGGCCGGGTCGCTGCCCATCTTCTGCTTGACGACCGGCACTCCGATACGTTCGCCCCAGATGGAGATTTGCTCCACTGCCGCCGCGCGGAATGTGTCGGCCGCACCGAGATAAACCTTGTTTCCAGCCTCCTTGAACTGGTAAGCGAGCTTACCGATAGTGGTAGTCTTCCCCACTCCGTTGACACCCACAACCAGGATGACATAGGGCTTCTTGTCGTCAGGTACTTCAAAACCGTCGATATCCTCGGTATTGTTCTCCGTCAGCAGAGCCGTGATTTCTTCTCTAAGGATATTGTTCAACTCAGCCGTATTCATGTACTTATCCTTCGCCACACGCTTCTCGATGCGGCTGATAATCTCGAGGGTGGTCTCCACCCCGACATCGGAAGTGACAAGCACCTCCTCGAGATTGTCGAGTACTTCGTCATCCACCTTGGACTTACCGGCAATAGCCCTTGAAATTTTCCCGAAGAAACTTTCCTTGGTCTTTGCCAGCCCGTTGTCGAGCGTCTCTTTGTTCTTCTTCTTTGAGAAAAAATTGAATATTCCCATGGATAAAGTTTAAAGTTTTGAGTTTTCAGTATTTAAAAAAATCTTTGAGATGGGAGATCATACGATTTTAGCGTTCGGGCAGTGTTGGCAGATGAACTGATAGACGAAGTCGAAGTCCTGATCCTCCACATAGACCTGGTTTCTGGCCAGCGACTCGTTGACCTTGATGAGGTTGCTTTTCCTGACCGCCTTGATTTTCTTCACGTCGGCGAGTGTCGTGACCATGGTGGTTCTTGCGGCCAGCATGCCCGTTCCTACCACTCCCGGACGCTTGGCCATAAGTCCTGCCAGTACGGTGAGGGTGCTGACGACCTGCGCTTTCTTCGCCTGACGGGGCATTTGCTCGTGCACCAGCTCCTTGTCGTCCATGGTGAATCTCACCACATATTTCCATCCGGAGATGGCAGCATAAAGGAAATAGCCCAAAGCGCCTGCCAGGAGCACGCAACCGACGATGATGAGGAACACCTTCGGCGAAGGTATCATCCCTTTCAGTCCGTCGACCCCATCCGAACAGAATCCGATGCATGCGACGAGCAGAAAGCAGATGACAGCCGTGATGGCGAATGCCCTGTAGACCTCCCACAGAATGGCATAGTTTTTGAGCAGACGGACCTCATACACCCATCTGTATCTTCCGTCCTGACCTTTTTGAATGTTGCTGGATGGTGTCATAATCAGAAAAACACATAAAGCCCTCCTTAAATTGGGAAGGCTTTATAATTATAGAATGTCATTATTATTTCTTCAGGAAATCCTTCACGGAATCAGCCGGAATCATTCTCTCCTCAAACGCATAAGCGCCGGTCTTAGGAGACTTGAACATACGGATAACCTTCGTGAACGACTTGTTTTCTTTGTCGTGCAGAGATGCGACGGTTTTCTTAGCCATATTACTTAACTATTTAAGATGTTTTTACTTAATTTCCTTATGCACAGTCATGCGCTTGAGGATTGGATTGTACTTCTTGAGCTCCAGACGGTCAGGAGTGTTCTTGCGGTTTTTGGTAGTGATATACCTGGAAGTTCCTGGGAGTCCGCTCTCCTTCATCTCGGTGCATTCAAGGATAACCTGCACCCTATTACCTTTTACTTTCTTAGCCATGATCTAAAAAAAATTAAATTGTTATACTGGTACAGAAATTATCCTATAACCTCGATATCTTCCCACTGAAGATTGCCTTTCTGAACGGCTTTCCTAAGTGCTGCGTCAAGTCCGATTCTGTTGATGATGCGCAGTCCTGCACCGCTGACCTTGAGCTGGATCCAGCAGTCCTCTTCAGGATAGTAGAATTTCTTTGTGAACAAGTTGACAGCGAAGGTCCTCTTCGTTCTGCGCAGTGAGTGGGAAACATTGTTTCCGATTACTGCTTTCTTGCCTGTGATTTGACAAATTTTAGACATATTATATATAACAGATTACAAAGAATGTAAAATGTATGAATTTAAAAGTTAATGACTTAGTTAATTTATAAAACTAAAACTGCGAGAGCGCTTAGGCCTCCACCGGAGTTACGCTGACAGTGCTTCTGTTCAGACGTCCCTTCTTGAAGGAAACGGTACCGCTGACAAGCGCATAGAGTGTGTGATCCTTGCCCATACCGACATTCTTGCCAGGATAGTGCTTGGTGCCTCTCTGTCTTACGATGATGTTACCAGCCTTTGCAAACTGTCCACCAAAAAGTTTTAGTCCGAGTCGTTTTGATTCTGACTCACGTCCGTTCTTGGAACTACCTACACCTTTTTTATGTGCCATTTGTTTTTCTCCTTTTAATTAAATTACGCAATAACTTGTTTGATTGTGAGCTCTGTGAACTGCTGGCGATGACCGTTCAGTTTCTTGTAGCCCTTCTTTCTCTTTTTGTGGAACACGAGGACCTTGTCGCCCTTCACGAGCGGAGTAACGACCTCACAAACCACCTTAGCACCATCTACAATAGGAGTTCCTACTGTAACCGCTCCGTTGTTGTCGACCAACAACACTTTTTCGAACTCAACAGTAGCCTGAGCCTCGATGTCCTTGATGTGGTGGACAAAGAGCTTCTTACCTTCCTCAGCCTTGAACTGCTGTCCGTTAATTTCTACGATAACGTACATTTTGATTGATAAAAATTTAAAACGGTTTAATCCGTGGGGCGAGACCATCCCGTGGTCCACTTATCAGAGCCCCTACGGCATCTAAATATTGTTAACTATTCGGCCCTACGGCCAAATCGGATGCAAAATTACAAAAAACTTTTGAGATAGCAAAATATTTTGGCAAACATTTTCAGTTTGTTAAGAAATATCGTCGTTTCATGCGAAATTTAATTAAAAACTAGCGTCAGGAAACGATAAAAGACAAGAGAAGCAACAGGATTGAGCCAAAATAAGCGCGACATTATCGCAAGACTGACACATGGACATATAGCAGAAAAAAGGAAACCATGATTGGTTTCCTTTCTTTGTTTTGGCGGAGAGAGAGGCTCTCTAACTTATGGCTTCTTAGAATATCATAAAATACGCAAATGGCTGTATGTCTGCCTTTTATAAAACTCTCCCAAAATCAGGATATCACAAAATATCTTTCCGTATCGCAATTTTTGGGTGTAAAATTGGGTGTAGATTTTGAATTTACACCCAGAAGAATGAAATCTTAGTATTCTCAGATTTTGGTTTTCAAACGCCTGTTTCTGCATTGATTCATGTACATTAGTCTTGTTTTTTGCGCAGAAAACAGGACTTTTAGCCTCTTATACGTTAAATAAGCATTAAAATGGATAACTTTTTGGTGCAAAAGCATTGTTTTGTCCCAAATTTATTATAATTTTGTGCCAAAACACAAATTAATATGATTGATAGTACAGCAAAAAGAATTGAGACTGCCATCGGTTCGGAACCGGAAGGGAAGGTTGCACCAATAAGTTGAAAGTTTCTGCTTCGGAAATCAATGCTGAATTGACACGAAGTTACACTCTGATTCAGGATATATTCAAGGAATTCAAGCTACAGGAGTTGATGCCGACCACCGAGCAATTGAAAGACGTATATACATCAAGAACAAAAGTGGAAGATCCAAAAGGTGAAGAACTCGTTCACCAAAAGACTTTCTGGGAAATATACGATGAGTTCACTGAGGAGAACGGCAAGCTGAATGATTGGACAAAAGCCACTTTCGAGAAATTCGCGGCTCAAAGGAACCATCTTCACGATTTCAATCCCAACATTTCCTTTGACGATTTCACAGAGGAAGGCCTGAACGACTATATGGATTTTCTTGGTCACAAGTTAGAAATGAGGAATAGTACAGTTTTAAAACAGACGGCTTCCTGAAATGGTTTTTGAGATGGAGCATGAAAAAAGGATTCCATCAAAATGCTGCATACGAAACATTCAAACCAAAGTTGAAGAAACCAGACAAGCCTATTATCTTTTTGACTCGGAAAGAACAAGAGCAATTGCGTGACTATCAGATTCCAGACAGCAAGCAATACCTTGAACGTGTACGTGATGTGTTTGCATTTTACTGCTTTACAGGTCTGAGATATTCGGATGTATACAATCTCCGCAGAAGTGATATCAAGGACGACCACATTGAAATAACTACAATCAAGACTACCGACCATTTGAAGATTGAACTCAACAAGCACAGTCGTTCTATTCTTGAAAAGTATAAGGATATACCGTTTAAGAACGATAAAGCACTGCCTGTTATCAGCAATCAGAAGATGAATGATTATCTGAATTGTGCATTCTTGTTTACTGGCATACAAAAGAAATGCTACTTATTTGGTTACTTGAATATACATAACATCACTTTTGCTGGAGTTGATGAGTTCCTTTACATCCACTTCCAGACATTCTGCTATTTGAAGCAAGGTTTCAAGTCCAGGCTGGGCAGAGTTTGTGCACCACTTAGAAACAGTGGCGGGATCTTTACCTAATGTCTCAGCCAGCCATTTGTTTGTCCGCTTCTTTCTGCCAAAACTACCTTAATGCGATTAATGTCTCTGGTCATTACTGCGTCTATTATTGATTGTGGGTACAAAGGTAATAAATAAATCTCAGGAATTATTCATGTAGTGCAAAAAACAATGCAAAAATAACATTATTGTTTGCGTTTTATGCAAATTTTAAGTAAAATACCATCATCAAGTACTATTGACTATTCGAAACAGTCCACTCATTTACACAATCGATACTATTAAAGCTATGCTTCCTTGTGAACAGTCAAAAAGAAAACACCCAATCTTACATTTTTGGGTGTAAAATTGGGCGTAAATCTTGTAAATCACTGATAATCAAGCGATATTGCGGAGAGAGAGGGATTCGAACCCCCGGTACCTCTCAGTACGTCGGTTTTCAAGACCGATGCAATCGACCACTCTGCCATCTCTCCAAAATGAAAGGGATGTTGATGAAATCTCCATCCCTTTCGATGTACGCCCTCAGGGGCTCGAACCCTGGACCCATTGATTAAGAGTCAATTGCTCTACCAACTGAGCTAAGGACGCATAAGTTTTTTTGCGCTTCAGGATGGGCTTGAACCAACGACCCCCTGATTAACAGTCAGGTGCTCTAACCAACTGA
>FLNV01001685.1_pt1 | contig 12333 bp, 7 predicted proteins | sample 1140351 | NCBI WGS metagenome assembly FLNV01 (sample SAMEA3878207, study PRJEB12797) | bioreactor metagenome | biome: Moose rumen | place: Sweden | collected 2011-10 | reverse complement strand
GTAAGGCACGGCCACGCTGAACATGGCGCAATAGCGGTGCAGGAGCAAACCCAGCACGATGGCAATGGGCAGGACGTAACTTTTGTATTTTTGCATTCAATCTTGGATTGGGGCTGCAAAATTGCAAAAATAATGCGTGCGATGCTTATTCTTTCACGAATCTTAGCGTTTTCGTGACCTTGTCCGTCGTCAGGTGGATGACGTATGTGCCTGCGGGCAGGTCAGCCGTCGCGACGACGACCTTCGCGGCGCAGTTCCTTTGGCTGTAGACCAAGGCTCCCGTAAGGTTGTAGACATCGAGACGGTCGATGGCTTCCTGTGCCTCGATGGTCAGTTTGTCGCTGACGGGGTTGGGATAAGCCAAGGTCATGGCATCTTGCTGCTCGCCGATGCCTTCGGTGTGCACGAAGTGGGCCACCAAGTCCCTGTTGCTGGTGATGGTGAAGGTGTAGGTCATTTCTTCCGAAACCACCTCGCCGCCCTCGCTCCAGTACTGGAAAGCCCAGTCCTCGTTGCGGTCGACGGTCAGCGTAACCTCGTCGCCGTATTGGTAGATGCCTTCGCCGTTGGCCGTACCTGCCTCAGTGGGGTCGACCGAGAGCTTGACTGTAAACAATTGCAACTCGAAGTTGGCTACTAAGGTGCGGTCGCTATCGACGAAGAAAGTATAGGGGTTGCTGGTCGAGACCACGAGGCCGTTTTCCGTCCAACTGACGAAACCGTAGCCTTCGTTGGCCGTGGCGATTAGGGTACATTCTTCGTAAGAATACGTGCCGCCGCCGGTGACGGTGCCGCCCTCGGTCGGATTGGCCGTGGCGACGACGGTGAACGACGGAACCACGAAATGCGCCACATAGGTTGCGGATTCGGTGACTTGGAAGGTGTGGGTGGTGTTGGTGCTGACCTGTACGCCGTTCTTCGTCCAATTGACAAAGACGAATGGGTAACACGGAGTGGCCGTCAAAGTGCAGGTTTGACCGTAGTTGTAGGTTCCTCCGCCCTCTACGCCACCAGCGTCAGGAGATGGCTCGGCAATGGCCGTGATGGTGAATTGCTGTAGTGCAAAATTGGCCACCAAAGTGCGGTTGCTGGTCACGGTGAAGGTATAGGCGGCGTTGGTCGAGACCACGTTGCCGTTCTCCGTCCAGTTGGTGAAGGCGTAGCCTATGTTGGCCGTGGCTCTCACGGTACACGATTGGCCTTCCTGATAGGTGCCGCCACCGCTGACCGTACCCGCGTTGTTTGGGTTGGCCGACACCGTGATGGTGTAGTTTTGCGGCAGGGCCTCGAAGTTGGCCACCAAAGTGCGGTTGGTAGTTACGGTGAAGGTGTAGTTGGCGTTGGTAGAGACCACAGTGCCGTTCTCTGTCCAGTTGGTGAAGTTGAAGCCCGCGTTGGCCGAGGCCGAAACGGTACACGACTGGCCTTGTTGGTAGGTGCCGCCACCCGTCACCGTGCCGCCGTTGGTCGGGTTGGCCGACACCGTGACGGTATAGTTTTGGGTGTTGCTAACGTTGATGTCTTGGATGTAAGGCTGGCGTTGGGGCTTGGTGACCACGATGCGCACCTGCGAGCCTGAGGTGACGCCGCTATAAGGCACGCTGACCGAGCCGGAGGCAGGCACCAATCCTACGCCTTTCAGAACGTTGTTTTGCGAGATGCCCACATACGAACCCTCTTGCGCGTTGACGGTGAAGTTGCCCGAACCCGCCGGTATGGTCGAGGCATGGCTGACGGTGTTGGCCGAAGGTTGCACGCGGAAAGGCATGATGGAGCCGTCGCCGAGCACATGGTACGACTGCCAGTAATACAAGGGGCTGCTGTGGGTTTGGTAACTGCCGGCATGGGCGTAGCACACGGCCAAGTTGCCCAAGAAGACCATGGACGAAACCGTGTGGTAGGTGTCGTCCATCCAAACGCCGTCGTAAACGCCGGTCGAGGTGTTGGCGATGTTAGGTGTCTGGTTGATGGTGGTGGTGGCACCCACGCCAAAGTAATAGTCCTCATACCAATAGGTGCTGGGGCAGGAGCCGATGTAGGAGTAGGCCGCCTTGTTCGTCGCACGAATCATGGCTTCGCCGAAGCAGGGTTGGTTGTAGCCGAAGTTGCCCGACAAGCAGCAGTTGCCCATGGCAAGGAAGTACTTGTTGGTGTTGGTCAGGGCATTCACGCCGCTGTTGGTCAGGTTGGGGTTGTACCATTCCTGGTTGTCGCCGTGGGCGGTGTAGTTGGCAAAGCCTACGCCGGTGTTGAGGTTGTTGTAGCAGCCGCTGTAGGAATTGAGGTAGGAATACACATTGGTGAAGCCGTGCGCCGTATTGTAATAATAGGTGGTGGCGTAGTTGATGGTCGGCTGGCCAACGCGCGGATTCCAAGTATTGTCGGCACCTGCGATGAGGAGCACCTTGCTAAGGTAGCTCGGGTCGGGCATGGTGTATTGCTCGTATTGCAAGATCTTGTCGATGATGGCGGTGAGTTGCGTGGTGTTCTCTGCCGACATGCGGCTGTAGAACATGTCGGGGAAATAGTCGTTGTCGACGCTGCCGTAGTAGAGGTCGGTCACCTTTTGGGACGACGAACCCGTGGTGGCCGGAATCTGTGCCACGTCGCCCACGAGGATGAGGAAAGTGGGCGTTGCGCCTTGGCTGACGCCCGTGTTGTAGAGGTTCTGCACATAGCTGCGGATGGCGCTATAGGTGGTGCCGCATTGCGAAGTGGTCACCAAGTTCACGTCGAAGCCCTTCTGGATCTTCCAGTTGGTCCAAGGCTCCAAGGTGGAGACGTAATTGTCGGGGGCGATGACGATCATGTGGACGGGATAGGCCATCAGGTCGGGGTGGTCGTCGTAAACGTCGAGAATCTGACGGTAGTTGAACATCTGGCGGTAGACGATGTCGAAATAAGGGCTGTAGGTGCTGAGCAACATACGCTCGGTCTCGGCACGGTCGGCGCCGTCGAAGCTGACTTCCACCTCGATGTCGTTGAAGACGCGCAAGGTGTTCGTGGCGGCGTTGTAGCTCACCGGGTTGACGACCAACGAGCCGACGCGGATGCCGCGCATGGTGCCTTGCACCTCAATGGTGGCTTCGGGAGCCGTGGCCAAGGCACGGGTTTGGTAGGCAGCGGCGTTGTAGACGAACTCGACCTCATCGGGGTTCTGGTCCTTGCGGACGGAAGGCTGGTGAGGCAAAAGGGTGCCAATTCCATAATCGGAAAGGTTATAATCCGTTGTCGAATAGCTGACGACGCTGACGCGAGGCGTGGCGCCGAAAGGCACGGCCAACAGTTGGTGCGAGGCGGGCAGTTCGGGTGTGCCGATTTCGCCCGAGGCGTAAGTGTCTTCGATGGCAATCTCGGAGAAAGTGCCGCGCTCGGTGGCGATTTCGATGCTCTCGATGGAGCCGTAACTAAAAACGGCGCGAAGGTTGGAAAATTCGCTGCTCGTAATCTCGGCCCTCGAAGTGCTGCGCAAGTCGATGCGGCCGTTCTGTGCCATGGCAAACAAGGTGCTCAAGGCCAAAAAGAGAAGGATGGAAATCTTTTTCATCTTATGAAGTAATTTTGTTGCCGCAAAAATAGGAAAACCCCTTAATATAAGGTGTCGATAACGCACGAAATTGGAAAAATTTTCAATTGTTTTTCAAAAATAGCGCCTTCATTCCCAAACCCATCCTACTTTTGCGGTACTGAAAGGGAAGAAATACTTCCTTTTCTGTACCTGGATTTCCAATAATGGTGAAATTTTCATGAGCAAATGGAGAATAAATCAATTTGCTATTGAAAGAATTACTATTTTTGCGGCGCACAAGACAAAATAACAGCATGAAGAACCCTTTGATTCAATTTGGAAACACTCCGGTAGATTTTACCTTGTCTTTATGCTGGAAAAATGCACGCTTTGGCGTTCCAAAACTGGAAAACACGAGTGAAGGAACGCCTTGCCACAGCGGATATGGAATCTGTCAAGGCTGATGCACTTCGCTTTGTTGAAAACAGGGCAGAACTCGACATCTGGAGCAACGCGTATTTCCTGCAACTTGCCGATAGGATCAAGTTTGTATAACCATGGAAGACAATAAGTTGTATAACGAAATCATCGCCCGTCAAGACCCCGAACAGGTGGCAGGCCTCTCGCGTTTCTTCAAGACGGGCAAGGGGCAATACGGCGAAGGCGACCGCTTCCTTGGCATCAAGGTGCCCGTCACGCGCGAGGTGGTGAAGCAATGCTGGAAAGAGACTAGTTTCGAGGATTTGGAGCAATGTGTCCGCTCCGAGTACCACGAGATGCGCCTCGCCGCCTTGTTGACCTTGGTGCAAATCTTCAAGCACGCCAAAAAAGACAAAGTTCTGCAACAGCAATGTGTTGACTTTTACCTTTCCCACACCCAATACATTAATAACTGGGACTTAGTCGATTTGACTTGCTATGAACTGCTCGGCATCTGGCTCTTGGACAAAGACAGAACCTTACTTTACGACCTTGCCCGCGACGGCAAGACCATCTGGGAACAACGCATCGGCATCGTCAGCACCATGCAGTTCGTCCGCCACGGCGAGCTTGACGACACTTACGCCATCGCCGACCTCTTTTTGGAGAAGCCCCAGCCTTTGCACGACCTCCTGCAAAAAGCCGTCGGTTGGCTCTTGCGCGAAGCTGGCAAGCGCGACGAACAGCGGCTGAAAGGCTGGCTCTCAACCCGTTGCGCCACGATGCCGCGCACCATGCTCCGTTATGCCATCGAGAAGTTTTCTGACGAGGAGCGACAACGCTTCATGCGTCATCTCTGGCCATAGCCCATCTCTTCGTCCAACTGCGGGATGCGGATGTCCAAATATCGGCGCATGACTTCGAGTTCTTCCTCGTAGGTGCAAGCGTCGTAATAGCCGATGCCGTCGACGGGCCAACGCCCGAAGTTTCGGGCCACCTCTTCCTTGATGATTTTGTCGTTTTCCTCCATCATCCGCTCGATTTTCCTTTTGCTGAACAGGCCGTTGTCGCGGAGTTGCCTGTAGCGTCGCCTCAGCATCGTGTCGTAGTCGAGGTAGGGGTTGTGTGCCAAACAGCTCAGTAGCAGGCATCGCTCGAAGTCGGGCAGGCTCTCGGTCATCTTCAGTTCGCCCTCGCCGTCGCGCCCAAAGGCGTCGTCGTAGTCCCAAATGGCGATACGGAAGGGCGTGAGGCTGTCGCGTTTGTAGAGGTAGAAGTTCTTCATCACGCCGTCGCCGTTGTTGGTGAACATCAGCAGCAGGTGCCAGTCAACGATGTTGTCGAGGTCGAAGATCCGCCCGATTTGGTAGGCAAAGGTGCTGTCGTCGGCCTGAATCATGAATTGCATGACGTCTTCCAAATAGCCGTTCATGTCCCTGTCCTCAAGGTCGGGGTAGTTCTGCTGGAAATAGTTGCCGGGTTCCTGCACATATTGCGGGTCGAGTCGGTTCTCGCCGTGGAAAATGGGCGGGTCCTTGAAAATCATGGCCAAGCTGTCGTCTTTATCGAGGCCAAGCGAGCCTGCGTTGAGCTTCTGCATGAGCACATAAAGCCCGTTGTAGGCGTCGTTGAGGTTGAGGTTGACGTAGGCGCACCGTGCGGCAAGGTTCTTGGCGGGGTTCATCTCGCGGAAGAGGTCGAAGCAGATCTTGTGGTGCATCATGCTTTTGTCGATGTAGTTGGCGTTGAAGATGTAGCTGCGCTGTTCGGGGAGGCCGGCCAACGACATCTTGTGGTCCAACTTGACCGTATAAGAGGCCTTGGGGAAGACGCACGACATGCCGCCACGGCGTTTCACACGACCGTTTTCCATCACGGCATTGCCGTTTTCGAGATAGACGACGACGCACGGAATCTTCCGGTCCTTTGGGATGGCCTCGGAAACGATGCTGATGGTGGGCACCTCAGGCACCTTCGCCTCCCGCTTGCACGCCGACGCGAATGCCGCGACGATGAGGACGCATAGGATATGGAAATAGGCCTTTTTCAATGTCTTGTTCCTTGTCGGCGGCAAAGATACTACAAAAATCTCCATACTCCCAACTCCCAACTCCAAACTATTTCTTACTTTTGTGCGTTAAAACATTCCATCCATGAAGAAATCTGTTATCCTGCTCATCATGTTGGCCTTGGGCCTACAAGCCTTGCAAGCCAAGCCCATAGATGTCGCCCGGGCGCAAATGGCGGCACAGAAATTGGCCTCGGTCCAGATGGCGTTTAGCCGGACGACGCCCGAATGTGTGTTTACCGGCCCGCAAGAGGCATTTTATGTCTTCAGTTTTGGCGACCAAGGCTTCGTCATCATCGCGGGCGACGACGCCTATCGCCCCGTCATTGGCTATTCCGACGAGTCGGCCTTCGATGCCGCCGACATCCCGCCAGCGTTGCAGGACTATCTCGACGGCATTGCCGAAAGCATCCACCGCTTGGGCAACCGAGCCGTGGCCACGCCGAGAGTGGCTGCCGAATGGAATTCGGTGCTCGCCCACGGAAGGCTGCTGCGCCACGGCAGTCGCGGCACGGGCTATTTCTGCCAGACCAAATGGAACCAGGACTATCCGTATAACTGCCTTTGCCCCGAAGACCCTGCCGGCTCGGGCGGCCACACCTATGTGGGCTGCCTCGCCACGGCCATGGCGCAGCTGATGCGTTTTTGGGCTTATCCCGCACAAGGCATCGGAAGCCATTGCTACAACCACAGCGACTATGGCGAGATTTGCGCCGACTTCGGCAACACGACCTACGATTGGGATAACATGCCTAACGTGCTGAACACCAACGCTCCAGAGGTCGAAAAATTGGCTACGGGCACACTCAATTTCCATTGCGGCGTAACCATCGACATGGGCTATGGACCCGACGGCAGCGGCGGTGCTTCGGGGCCCATCCCCGGCGCGATGCACACCTATTTCGACTATTGCGACGCCATCGTGCAGCTCCGTCGCGACGACTACGAGTTGGGAGCATGGAAGACCATGGTGCGCGAACAGTTCGACATGGGTTGGCCGATGTATTACGGCGGCTGCCAGGACGGCGGCTGCCATGCCTTCGTGTGCGACGGCTACGACGACTACGACATGTTCCACTTCAACCTCGGCTGGGGTGGCAGCAGCAACGGCTGGTACATCATCGACGAGGCGCCATACACGAGTCCCGCCGACGCCATGTTCAACTTTGCCCCGGCACCAGTCTACAACCAGACCCCGGTGGCGCCTGCCGAGTTCGTGGCTGAAGCCGTCAGCCCCACCGACCTGAAGACCCATCTCCATTGGATCAATCCCTCGGTCACTTTGGACGGCACGCCTTTGGATGCCCTCGACCAAATCGTGGTGCTTCGCGACAACGAAGTCATCCGCACCTTCGAGGGAGCCAACCCAGGCATTTACATGGAGATGGACGACGACGACGTGCCTTGCTACGGCATCTATCATTATGCCGTATATGCCGTCGCCAATGGCAGGGTCGGCAAGCACGCCAACGTCATGGATGTGATGGTAGGCCCCACCTGCGAGTGGCAAATCATCATGACCACCAACTCCTTCCAGGGCTGGCACGGCGGCTGCATCACGGTCTACAACAACATGGGCAGCGTGGTCGCACAGGCTACCACCACCAGCCCGACGGTCACCTCCGTCGAGCCTGACCTGCCGCTCGGCCACCTGAGCTTCGGTTGGACCGCACCCACCGAAACGGTGAACGTGATGGGCTTCGTCATCAAGGACCGCGAGGGCCACTCGGTCTATTCCTTCTCGGGCAGCTCCGACGAGATGCCTGCGGGCATTTTCTTCGAAACCAACAACACCTGTGGCGCATCGTTGGATTGCGGAACGCCCGAAAACCTCGTGGCGACGGAAGCCGAAGACGGCATCTTGCTTTCGTGGGATAGCGTTGAGAATGAGGGATATGGCTATAACCTCTATCGCGACGGGCTGCTGTTTAGGTTGGTGCCGGAGGGTAGTGCCACCGTTTTCATGGACCGCAACATGGGCTTGGGCGGACATTGCTATCGCGTGGCCGTGCTTTGCGACGGCGGCGAAAACGGCGAGTATTCCAATGAGTCGTGTACCACTTTCGGGCCTTGCTATCCGCCTCGCAATCTGGATTATGAATTGGCCAACAACTACAAGCCCAAACTGACTTGGGAAGCCCCGCAACCCAACGACGGACTGTCGGGCTATTACATCTACAGGAAGGAAGGCGACGGCGACTATCACCGCGTCAAGCTGATGGGGGCCTCGGCGGTCACCTATACCGACAACGCCGTGAACCAAGAAGGCGACTATTATTATCGTATCTATGCCTATTACAGCGACTTGGACTGCACCTCGGCACCCGCCAACCGGAAATATGCCGACAACGTTTTTGAGCTTCATGTCTACTATTCGCCCACGGGCGTCGACGAGGCCGATGCCAAGGTGAAGGTCTATCCCAACCCGACGGAAGGCCGCCTGACCGTTGAGGCCGAAGCCTTGCGACAAGTCACGGTCTTTAACCCGATGGGACAAATCGTAGCGCAAAAGGAAACCACTGGGAATCAAGTGACTGTGGATTTGCAAGGTGTCGCCGCCGGATTGTATCTGCTGCGCGTGGCAACCGAAAACGGAACAATAATGAAACAAGTTTCAATAGTCCGTTAAGAAAAATCTCTAAACTCTAAACCCTCAACTCTAAACTATTTATTACCTTTGCCGCGTTAATTATTTAAAATCATGCTAAACAAGGAAAATGTCATTGAAGTCCTGAAGGACGTGATTTATTTCCCGAAAGGGGACAATATCGTTGCATTGAATATGGTTGACAATCTGATGGTTAGGGAGAATGCAATCCGTTTCGACCTCATCATGGAACACGCCGACGACCCGAAAAACGACATCTTGGTGAACGGTGCCAAGCGCACGCTGACCGAGGTGTTTGGCGAGGGCATCGACATCGAAATCAAGGTGGTGGAGGAGAAGACGGCCCTCTCGAAGGTGAAGCACATCATCGCCGTGGCTTCGGGCAAGGGCGGTGTCGGCAAGTCGACCGTGGCGGCCAACCTCGCCATTGCTCTCGCTCGCGCCAACCAGCGCGTGGGCTTGATCGATGCCGACATCTACGGCCCTTCCGTCCCGATGATGTTCGGCACCGAGGGCGAGCGTCCCGCCGCGTTCGAGAAAGACGGCAAGACGGTGATGCTGCCCATCGAGAAATACGGCATCAAGCTGCTGAGCATCGGCTATTTCGTCGACCCTGAGCGTCCGCTCATCTGGCGCGGACCTATGGCTACCAGCGCTCTCAACCAGCTGATGAACGACACCCTTTGGGGCGAACTCGACTGGATGGTGGTCGACATGCCTCCCGGCACGGGCGACATCCAACTGACGCTGGCACAGCAATATAACGTGTCGGGCGCACTCATCGTCACCACGCCGCAGAAGGTGGCCTTTGCCGATGTGCTCCGTGCCGCCAACATGTTCAAGGAAGAAGCCCTGCAAATCCCGATTTACGGCTTGGTGGAGAACATGGCCTACTTCACGCCTTCCGACATGCCCGACAAGAAATACTACATCTTCGGCAAGGAAACGGGCCAACAGTTTGCCGACCAGCTCGGCGTGCCGCTCCTCGGCCAGATACCCATCACGGAAAAGATTGCCGAATGCGGCGACATGGGCTTGCCGCTTGCCTTGGATGCCGACTCGCCCGTCAGCAAGGCGTTCGACAAAATCGCTCTATCGATAATGAATGCATAACAAATGGTAAGCCCCGTAGGGGGCGACACATCAGCAAGCAGGCGATGTGAGTCCCTGCCCAACAACGCAAACAGTAATAGCAATGGATAAAGAAACAATACAAAGCAAAGTAATCAACGTGCTCGAACAAGTGCGTCCCTACCTCCAGCAGGACGGCGGCGACGTCAGCTTCGTGGAGCTTACCGACGACAACGTGGTGATGGTGGAACTGACCGGCTCGTGCGGCAGCTGCCCCTACAGCACCATGACCCTCAAAAACGGCATTGAGAATGTGATGAAAAAGGCCATCCCCGAAATCAAGGCCGTGGAAAACGTGGAGGCATTGGATTTATAACTAATTGTATAACATAAAACTAACGAAAATGAAAAAAGCTTTATTCTCATTGGCTGCTGTGCTGCTGCTTGCAGTGAGCGGCATTGCGCAAACGACCTACACCATGGTCAACTCGGCCTCGCAGCTTGTGCCGGGCCAGTACATCCTCGTGGGCTACGACAACGACAACCAAGCCTTTGTCATGGGCTACCAGAAGTCGAACAACCGTCACGCCCTCGAAATCACCGACAACGGCGGCGTCATCGTGGCTACCGTGGCCACCGACCCCTCTTCGCAGACGGAGCCTTTCGAGTTCACCCTCGACGGCGCTCCGGGCGAATGGACCATCTATGATCCGTTGAACGAAGGCTACCTCTATGCCGCTGGCGGCGGTAACTACCTCCGCACCCAAAGCACCCTCGACGACAAAGGCCGCTGGACCATCACCGACGGCGAGGAAGGCGGCATGGTGCCCGTCAGCAACGGCGGCGTGGAGCAGTGCTACATGCGCTACAACATCACCTCGACCCTGTTCGGCTGCTACAAGGAGTCGTCGAATGTGGCCGCCACGGTCTATTTCTTCAAGGCCGGCGGCAGTGCCCAGCCCGACCCCGAGCCGAGCAACTATCCCACCAACTTCGCCGCTGCAGTGAATGGCGTGGACGTGACCCTCACTTGGACCGACGCCACGGGTAGCCAACTGCCCGCCAAGTACTTGGTTCTGGCCTCGACGGGCAACATCACCGTTCCCACCGACGGCACGCCTGTCGCCAACAGCGATATGGCCCAAAACGTGAACTATGGCGTGCAGACCGTGACCTTCAGCGGCTTGGAAGGCGGCCAAACCTATCATTTCGCCATCTTCCCCTACACCAACAGCGGCAGCAACATCGACTACAAGACCGACGGTACTTATCCCACGGCCAATGCCACCACCGACAACATCGAGTATTTGCTCTTTGAAGACTTCGACGAAGACCTCGGCGTGTTCTTTGCATACGATGCTTACGGCGACCAAAGCTGGCACCAAGGCTCCTACCAAGGCACGACTTACGCCAACATGAACGGCTACGCCAACTCGACGTACAACCAGAACGAAGACTGGCTTATTGGCTATGTTCAAGTGCCTGATTTGACCTTTACCGATCTCTTTGTTGGGTTCCGCACGGCCATGAAATTTGACGGCGACCCGTTGCGCGTGGCCATTTCCACTGACTACGATGGGCAAAGCGACCCCACCGACTTCGAATGGGAAGACATCACCGATGCCTTCGACTTCTCGACGGGCAACTATGAATGGGTTGAGTCGGGAGTGGTCAATGTGCTTGGTTTGGTTGACAGCGAAAGTTTCTATATCGCTTTCATCTATACCAGCACCGATCAAGCCGCTTCTTCTTGGGAGATCGACTATGTGAAAGTTTGGGGCGCGTTTATTGCCTCTGTCGGCGACAACAATGCCCAAGCCGTCGGCCTCTATCCCAATCCCGCCCGCGAGCAGGTTTCGTTCATGCTTGAGAGCGATGCCCAAGTCAGCATCTTCGACATGACGGGCCGCAAGGTGAGCGAAAGAAATATGACCACTGGCCAAGCCAACCTCAACGTGAGCGACCTCGAAAACGGCGTTTATTTCGTCAACTTCCGCTTCGCCAACGGCACGACGGCAGTCTCCAAGTTCGTGAAGTTCTGATACAGACGCGATAGCGTCATTGCGAGGAACGAAGCAATCCAGAGCGCCAGTTTATCCCCTGGATTGCTTCGTCGTTCCTCCTCGCAATGACGCAAAGCGACGACAAGATGAAACAATGAAACAGCGACTACTCATAGTATTTTTGATGCTCTCCTGCTTCGCCTTCGCCCAGCAGGTGGAGCCGGTGCGCTATGAGGTGAGCCGTTGGAACAAGGAGCAAGGCTGTCATTTCCAGCCCTTTGGCAAGCAAGGCGGGATGATGTGCGCCGAGACCGACCGAACCGACAAGGACAAACACCGCCTGTGGAGCTTCGCCACCCTCGACACCATGCTCTACGAGACCCGCAGCGACTTGATTCCCTTGCCCGAGAAGCTCAAGTTCCTCGACTCGGGCAGCGACGGGCGTTTTGCGGCTTTCTGCTTCGTCAACGACGGCAACAAGAAAGCCGCCGACTCGCTCGATTTCCTTGTCGTGGCCTTCGACAGGCAAGAAAACGCCTTCCGCACCTTTTGGGACAAATGGCCGGAGAAGTCGGTGCCGCTGTCCATTGAGGTCGTTGACGGCACGATGATGTTGGCCCTGAACAACAAAAGCGGCAACGGCAGCCTGCGTTTC
>FLNV01001150.1_pt1 | contig 12403 bp, 5 predicted proteins | sample 1140351 | NCBI WGS metagenome assembly FLNV01 (sample SAMEA3878207, study PRJEB12797) | bioreactor metagenome | biome: Moose rumen | place: Sweden | collected 2011-10 | reverse complement strand
CTCTTGTTGTCGCGGCTCAGGTGGCGGTTCAGGATGACGCCGCCCCAGTCCATCGTGGCCACGGCATTGCGGCAGAAGGGGTGCATGCAGAGGTCGAAGGCCTCGCGCTCGGCATCGGGCTCGGTGAAATAGACATTCTCGCTGGCCATCACGGCCTCGCTCGACACGTAGTTGGGGTACATACGCTCCCAGCCACGTGGAAGGGTACAGCCGTGGAAGATGACCTGCAGACCATAGCGGTTGGCATCGCTGAGGATGTCCTCATAGAGTTGCATCGTCTCCTGCTTGTCACCGCCGAAGAAATCGACCTTGATGCCCTTCACGCCGATGCTCTTCAGCCACTTCATCTCTCGCTCACGGGCAATGGTCGTGTTCATGCAGTTGCGCGGTGTCTGCGGCGCATCGTTCCAGAAGCCGTTGCTGCTATACCACAGCAGCAGGTCAACACCCTTCTGGTTGGCATAGCGCACCAGTTCGGACATTCGGTCACGTCCTATCTGAGTGTCCCACCAGTTGTCTACGAGGCAGTATTCAAAGCCCAGCGTGGCGGCGAGGTCAATGAACTGAATCTGGTCGTCCCAGTTGACAGACTCGTCCTGCCAGACCAGCCAACTCCACGTGTAGCGGCCGGGCTTATAGTCTGTGCTCGCCTCGAAGCGCGGCTCCACGAGGTCGTAGGCCGTGGTCGATTCCACGAGCGTCTTCAGCGGACCGACGGTGATGGTGCGCCACGGCGTGGTGAAAGGCAACTGACAGCCGACGGAAGCCGAGCCGAAACCACCATTCTCCTGCTCGTCGGGAAAGGCTATGGTGTAGCCCTTGCCCGCCTCATAGTCGGACAGGTGCGTGCCGCAGTAGGCTCCCGTCGTACCCGTCTCGCTGACGAGCACCCACCTGTCGCCCTGGCGGAACATGCAGGGGAACGAGTAGCCGTGGCCAAACTGCGACTTCACCGCCATCGGTGCGTCGGGTGTATAGACCTCCTCATAACTTGGTCGTGCGTGCGCCCAGAGGATGCCTGGCGCAGCCATCGGACAGAGGAAGGTCGTGGTGCCCTCGGGGAAGTTGAAACTGCTGGCCTCACCGTATATCAGCGTCCTGTTCAGATCGGCCTCGCGCTCTGGATGCTCTACCGCGATGCTGTAACGGAAGGCCACGTCGTCGTTCGACACGCGGAACGTCACCTGTAGTACCCGCTTCTCCTCATTCTTCAGCGTCGCCGTCAGCTCGTTGGCCACGTAGTCGCTATGGCTGGACTTCGTCTTCTGCATGTCGTAATGTACTTCCACACGGTTCTCCTTCGTGTCTGTCAGCATCAGCCCCTGAGTCAGGTCACCGATGCTCGTCAGCAGTCCCAATGCCGACTCACGGAGCACGGTCTGTCCGTCCATCGTGACACCATACGTCACTCGTCCTTCTTTATTACTCATCGTCACCACCAGCGCCCCGTTCGGCGACTTCACGGTGACATCCTTAGCCTGGCTGCATGTAGCGATTGCCAGTATCATCAAAAGAAAATACTTTCTCATCTTGTATTATTGTACGGGATGATAGTTGAAGGAATAGAAATCGGCTTGGGGCTTAGAAGCATCAGCGGCCGATTGGCAGAAGAGGGCGAGGATGATGCCCGTGAAGCCGCCTGCGGTCTCGCTGCTCAGATAGCGGGTGTCGGCCACGCCCACCTCGGTGAAGGACTTGCCATTCTCGGAGTAGAAGAAGCGATAATGGTCGCGACTGCCCGTGACACGCAGGTAGGGCTTGCTGCCCTTCAGCGGAATCTCCTTCGCCACATGGTGGATACTGCTCAGCCAATACTCCACGACGAGCGTGTTCTTTCCATCGGCCTCATGGCGCAGGGCGATGTCGTAGTGGGCATAGAGGTCCATAAAAACGCTCAGTCCCGCCATGTCACCCACGCCCGCCTCGGAGAGATTCAGTTGCGTAGTGGCCTCAAAATCGATATGCTGCTGGCGACGGCCAATGAACGTGGGCAGGTCTTTGCTGTTCAGTGTGGCAGACGTGCCCGTCAGTCGTAGGGCGTTGGAGGTCAGTTGGTAGTTCTCCATGAGCGGATTGCGCAGATAGACCCATTCGTAGCCGAGCGGCTGCTTGCTGCTGAAGCGGATGTTGGTGGTGAAGTCTCTTTGTTTGTCGACTTTGACAGGCAGGTCAGCAGTCATCTCAAGGTCAATGCCTCCGTTGCCGTTCACCACAGGCCAGGCGTTCGTCTCCCAACTGACAGGTGCCAGATAGGTCTCGCGACCGGTAAGGTGATGTTCACCAATCTGCGGACGGAAAGCCAGACATACCAGCCACCAGGAGCCGTCGGGAGCATCCACGAGGTCGGCATGACCTGTGCCCTGAATGGAACTGGTTTGCTTCAGTTGTCCGCTATGCGTCATGATGGGGTTGGCAGGATTGGCCGTATAGGGACCGTCGATGCTGCGTGAGCGAGCCATCGTGAGCATGTGGTCATAACCCGTGCCACCCTCGGAGATGAGCAAGTAGTAGTAGCCGTCCTTTTTGTATAGGTGTGGTCCTTCTGGGTAACGCCCGCCCGTACCGTTCCAAATGCGGCGCGAGGGCTTCAGCGTCTTGCCCGTCTTGGGTTCGATTTCACAGAGCCAGATGCCATCGTCGGGATTGCTCACCATGTAGCAGTGGCCGTCCTCGAAGTAGAGCGACGGGTCGATGCCACCCTGTTCCAGCCATATGGGGTCAGACCACTCGCCTCGGGGATTGTCCGTATAGACGAGGAAATTGCCGCCGCCGGTGGTGTTGGTGGTAATCATGTAGAACGTGCCGTCGTTGTAGCGGATGGTGGGGGCATAGATGCCTCCCCACGAGAGTGCTCCGCTCAGGTTCACTTGACTCTTGCGTGTCAGGCAGTGGCCTATCTGTTCCCAGTTTACGAGGTCGCGGCTGTGCCACAGAGGAACGCCGGGGAAGTAGTCGAATGTGCTGTTCACCAGATAGTAGTCACTATCGACACGACAGATACTCGGGTCGGGATAGAAGCCCGGAATGACTGGGTTGCGGTAGTGGTCGATGGCATTAGCACTCCCCCAGGAGAGTGCCAATGCAAAGGATAACATAATCAGTTTCTTCATAATCAATACTCTTTCGCCTTCAGCAGGGCATTCATCAATGTCGGATAAGTAGGCTGGAAAGTGGTGCGGCTGATAATCTCGTTCCAGTAGAACAAGGAGATATTTGCCTTCTGTCGGCAGTAGGTAACCATGAACTCGGCATACTTGGCACGTTCCTCCTCGACAATCTTGTCGTTAGCAGCAAACTCTCCGATGATGATGGGCACATGGTTGGTCTTGTAATAGTCTATCAAGATGTCCAATTCAGCAGCCAGTTCGTTCTGGTAGGCCTCCGTCCACACGGGTGGTTCCTCGTCATCTTTCAGTTCCTTGGTCATCCTACAGAAATCGACAGGGTCATAGTTGTGTACCTGCACCATGAGATGTTCGGGAATCTTGTCGGTGGGAATGACGAAGGGATCGAGCATTTCGTGCGAGCCACTGGCAGAGTAGGTGTTGACGATGAGGTTGCGGTGCTGGTTATTCTCGCCAAGGCTGCGGATGGTGTTGACGAAGGTCTGCGCCAACTGGTTGACTGCGATGAAGGCATCGCCTTCGGCATTCACCCAGTCCTTGTTCTTGTCGAGAATCTCGTTGTAGGCCTCGAACATCAGGTGGTCATCGTACTTCTCAAATCGGGTGGCTATCTGCTTCCATAGTTTGACGTACTTCTCTGAAATCTCGTCGATGTTGCTCAAGTCGGCATCCAACCATCCTCCGTTGGTGTCGTGGTGTACGTTGAGAATAATGTAGAGACCGGCATCCAGTCCATATTTCACCACCTCCTCAACGCGATTCATCCATTTTTCAGTCACCTGAAAGTTCTCGTCGGTATGGGGGAACCATGTCACGGGAATGCGCACAGCGTTGAAGCCGTTGGCCTTCACGGCATTGAACCAGTCGGCGGTGACGAGCGGGTTGCCCCAGCAGGTCTGGAACGTCTCGATGGGGTCGTCTGTCCAGTCGAACCATGTGCCGTAAGCCTCCATCGTGTTGTATAGGTTCAGGCCAATCTTCATGGCGTTGCCGGCATCCTCAGCCGAGATCCATCCGAGGGGATCCACGTAGATGGAGTTCTGCACAACGGCGAGTTGTGCCATCTGTCCGCCACCTGTCAGGGTGATTGTTGCCGTGCGCTGCTGACCTGTCATATTCTCAGGCACAGTCACCTTCAGGTGGAGGGTCTTAGAGGCACCCGATGTGGGCACGCCGGAGTGGTTGGAGAGCGTCACCCAGTCGGCATCGCAACTCAATTGCCAGTCGATGTTGCTCTGGATATCCACCATCTGGAAACTGCTCCACTTGGTAAACGTCAGCTGACTGATGGCAGTAGTCGTGTCGTTGACGGCACAGAACTGCACCTTCGGGTTGCTCACACTCACGCTGTCGTCGTCGCTGCAGGCAGCCAGCGCCATGATGGCGCAGGCTGCGATAAGCATATATTTTAATGTCTTCATGTTGGTTACTTGGTTTTGTAAATACGGAAGTTGTCATACGCAACGGCGAACCAGACGCCCTCTCTGCTCTCAAAGTCGTGGTATATCTTGAAGTTGCCGTCGTCGCCGGGAGCAGCGCCCACGAGGTCGCCGTAGGTACCCTGGCCGAACTTGGTCAGCGGAATGGCCACACTCATCCATTCGCCGACAAGCGTCCTGCCTGTATAATGGTCGGCAATGTCGGTTCTGTCAACGGTGCCGCCCATGAAGGTGATCTGGGTGTAACAGGTGGCATCGGGCATCTGAGGCAGATAGACCTCATAGCGCAGTTCGAGGTCGGTCAGCGGTGTGCTGGCATCAATGCCCGCAGGCGCCTGCTTACCATTGAACTGTATGTTGTGGTCCCACCATCCGGCGTATGCTTCGAAACCAATCCACCCGCCTGATGCAGGCTCTACGGTGAACGAAGCAGCGTCCCACCAAGCACCGCGCACATCGGTACCCCAGTTCCAGTTCTGGGCTGTGCCGTGGTCGTCAAAGTCCTCCAAGATCCAGTCGTAGCGGTAGAACGGCAGTTCTGCCACGCCGCCCAAGGTTCTCAGTCTGATGGTACCCGTGGCAGCCGTTGACGGAATCTGGTCAGGCATCTTGAAGGTCACCCTGTCCTGAGCATCGCTGACCTTCACATCGTCGAGGTCGATGTCTATCTCGCCGCCGATGTTGATTGCCGTCACGTCGGTCAGGTACTTACCCGTCAGGGTGACGGTCTGTCCGGGAATCGGCATGTCGGGGAATACACCGATGAGTTCCGGAGCCATGGGCGACTTTGAGAAACCGCAGTAGGCCGTGCCGGCAAAGCACTCCATGACGAGGATGCCCTGTGCGGGAATGCTATCAGGCATCGTCACGTATGCCACGGTGCAACTGTCGTTGACTTCCCACTTGGCACAGTCGGCCAGTTTCACCGTGTCGAGGTCTGCCACATAGACGGCTTCAATCTCGTGGAGCAGCGAACCGTGCAGCTCCACTATCTGTCCTGGCTGCATCTCGGGTATGCCCTCGCTGTTCAGCGGCATGTCGGCCTTGTAGTAGTCAATCGTCGGTTCGCCGGCAATGACATGGAAGCCATAGACGGCCGTTCCATGCGTGGTCTCCACACGGATCTCCATAGGCAGCGTGTTGTCAGCTCCATAGACGATGAGGTCCGTCGGAATGGTCATGATGATATGCGTGCTCGTGTTGTAGTTCGAGTTGAAATAGCAGTCCTGGTTGTTGATGTAGATATTCAAGGCATTGTCCAGATTGTGACCCTCGATGAGGATCATCTGGCCCAGACCTGCCACGGTAAAGGCAGAGTCGGCCTTCTCTGGGTCGGTCAGACGGACTCGCTCAATGACGGGCTGTCCGCCACCGTCGTCGTCTTTGCACGATGTGATAAAAGGTAAAAAGGTGAAAAGGTAAAAAGGTAAAATCACCCATGCCAATTTCTTTACCTTATTTATTATATTGTTCATAATGCAGATACGTTTTTTATTCGTTAAAGTTGTAATGCTCAGGTTCGCGCTTCAGATAAGGGTTCTGAATGACGTCGGCCTCGGGATAAGGCAGGAAGATGTTGTCCTTGGTGATGGTAGGCACCACGTCGGGCATAACCAGGTCGCCGAACTCAGTCGATATGGTGGTCTCATAGTCCCTGTCTGGGTCGTGGTAGAACGACAGTTCGTCATCGTCGCCCACCCTTACCTCGTTGTAGGTGCACCCGCGATACTGGTTGTTCAGGTAGTTGAGCATGAAGTTGGGCTTCCACTTATACCACTCCAGCATCGAGTACCAGTTCATGAACTCCACACCGAACTCCACGCGGCGCTCACGGATGATGTCCTCGAAGGTAATTGACGTAGCCTCGTCGATGCCGGCACGACGGCGCACGGCGTTGAAGTACTGCAGGCCCTCGCCCGTCAGCGATGCGCTGTTGCCTAAGCAAGCCTCGGCATAGATGAGATAGACATCGGCCAGACGGATGATGTAGGTGTTCAGCGGCGAGCACATCATGTCCACAAAGCCATCGTTGTCATCGTTGGGACCGCCCACCACGCCTTTCTTGATGGGAGCCGCCGAGCCCTCGTAGGTGTAGCCACCGTCGGCAATGGCGATGTAGTCGTAGTGTACGCCATTGGTGCAGAACGTGGCATCGCGGCGTATCTTCTCCCACTTATAGGCACCATTTCTGCCCTTGTAGCGATACTGCATCAGCATTTCTGGCGAGGCGTTCAGCGTGCTCCAGCACATCACGCCGCCAATCATCTTGCTGTCGGCACAGAGGTCGGAGAGCGTAGCGTTGCATACGTACCACTGCAGGGTGGTCGATTTGTACCACTGGCAGGCCAGCAGCGACTCCTCGTTGTTGTTGTAACGGTATTTGAACAGGTTGTGATAGTCGTCGAGCAGCTTGCTGCCGCTGTTCTCTATCACGTCGAGGGCATACTTCTTGGCCTGTGTCAGGTCGGCCTCGTCGCGTTGCGTCTTGTCCCAACCTGAGCGGGCCAGATAGACCTTGGCCAGCATGGCCTTGGCACTCCAGCAGGTGGCACGGCCGGTGGTATATGGCTTCTCGGGCAGGTTCTCGGCAGCGTAGGTCAGGTCGTTGATGACGAACTGGAACACGTCTTCCTCCGTGTTGCGCGGACGCACAGGGTTGTCCACCACGTCCTGATTGTGCTCAAACAGCACCAGCGGCCCCCACACATGCAAGGCATAATACAAGGCCACGCCACGCATCAGGCGTGCCTCGCCGATGGCCGTCCGCTTGGCCTCCTCCGTGACATTGGCTGTTGCTTTCGTTTCAATGTTGTCGATGGTGGCATTGGCCATGGTGACCACAGAGAAGAAGCCCTGCCAGATGTCGCCCAGATACTGGTCGAGCGCGGTAACGGTGAACAGACCGTATTCCGGCCAGTTCCATTGGCCAAATACATCGTTGGCCCTGATGCTGCCTAACAGCAGCATACCACGTGTGTTGTAGTCAAACCATGCACGGTTGTAGAGCGGTGCCGTAGCGGCATAGAGGGCATCGTCAGAGTCGTAGAAGTTGTCCTCGACATACTCCCCCTCCGGTGTCTTGTCCAGGAAATCGCCGCTGCACGAGACGGTTATCGTCAGCAGCAGTGCTGCGGCTATCGTGATATATAGATATTTTTTCATTTGTATCTCTGTTTTAGGGTTATAAGTTCAGGTTCAGTCCAAACGTATAGATGCGCTGCGAGGGATAGCGGGCGTAGTCCACGCCGCGCAGCAGCACGTTCTGGTTGTAGGAGCCCACCTCAGGGTCGTAGCCGTCGTAACCGGTAATGGTCCAGAGATTCTGCACATTGAAATAGACGCGCAGGTTCTCTATCTTCACCTTCTGCAGCCATTTCTTCGGCAGGGTATAGCCTATGGCCAGGTTTTTGATGCGGACGTAGGTGCCGTCTTCCACGAAGACGCTGCTCATGCGGTCGTTGGTGTTGGCAGCGGCCTGGTCAATGCGGTAGGTACTGGCTCCAGGATTCGTCATGCGCATGTTTTGCAAGGTGTGCTCGCCATCAGGGTCAATCAGTTCGTAGCGGGCATAGTCGCGCACCGACTTCAGCGACACCCAGCGGTTCATCGGGTTCGACTGCTGCTGGGCCAGGTAGTTGAACACCTTGTTGCCCACCGAGCCGGTAATGAAGATGTTCACGTCGAAGCCTTTCCAACGGAAGTCGTTGTTCAGTCCGAAGGTGAACTTGGCCTCAGGGTTGCCCAGATAGACGCGGTCTTTCTCGTCGATGACGTCGTCGCCGTTGCGGTCCTCGTAGATATAGTCACCATACCAGATGCCGGTGCCTTCGTCCACCACCTTGTCCTCGGGCAGTGCCACAATCTTCTTGTTGCCTTGGGCGTCGAGCAGGTAGTCGCCGTTGATGTCCTTCTGGTAGAAGTCGTCCTCTTTCTCGAACATGCCGATGACGTTGTAGCCATAGAACTGTCCCACGGGCTCACCCGTAGCGGTATAGGTATAGACCAGATTGTTGATAGACCCTGGCAGGCCGCTGCTTTCGGTGTAGAGTTTTGTCACCTCGTTGCGGTTCAGGGAGAAGGTGACACCCGTGCGCCACTCAAAATCCTTCTTAGAGATATTCACCGTGTTCAGCGTGAACTCGAAACCCTTGTTGCGCATGGAGCCGGTGTTCACCCAGGGCGAGCCGATGACGCCGCTGATATAGACTGGCAGTGTAGCCGGCATCAGCAGGTTGTCGGTATTCTTCAGATAGGCATCGAAGATGAACTCGATGCGGTTGTTCAGGAAGGTCAGGTCCAGGCCGGCGTTCCACGCCTTGGTCTGCTCCCATTTCAGTTTGCTGTTGGTATAGCGGCTGGGATAGAAGCCCGTGCCGTAGGCCGTAGCCACATTGGCCATCGGAGCACCGTAGGCATAGGCACCGGCATTCTGGTTACCCACCAGACCCCAGCCCAGTCTCAGCTTGCCGTTCGACAGCCATTTGACGTCCTTCAGAAACGACTCCTGCGAGAAGCGCCAGGCCAGTGCTGCCGAGGGGAACCAACCCCAGCGGTTGTCGGGGCCGAACGACGACGATCCGTCGGCACGCAGTGTGGCCGTCAGCAGATAGCGGTCGTCGAAGGTGTAGTTCACGCGGCCATAGTATGACTCGATGCTCGACGAGCCTTTCTGGTTGTTGTTCGTGGCGGTCTTCGCGTCGCCCACGTTCAGTTCGTGCACATTGTTGAAGAGATAGCCCGTGCGTCCGGCCGACAGGTTCTCCCACGAAGACTCCTGTGCCTCGTGACCGGCCATGATGTTCACGCTGTGCTTCTTGGCAAAGGTGTTCATGTAGGTCATGTACTGCTTGAACGACCAGTAGCTGCTGTTCGACGAGCCGCGGCTGCTCGAGCTGGTCTGCGACCAGTCGCCCAGTGTCAGGCTGGGCTGGAAGTAATAGTTGTTGTTATAGTTGTAACTGCCGCCATACTCCACGCGCAGGGACAGCCCCTTGCAGATGTTAACCGTGGCATAGCCGTTGAGCATGGCCTGAAGGCCTTTCTCGTAGTTCTCGCGCGTCAGTGCATCAGCCAGCGGGTTCGAGTAGTAAGTGCCCAGGTCGTTCTTCTCCTGATAGCCCCATGAGCCGTCAGGATTGCGGGCGGGCACTTCCGGCAGCTGCCTCAGTGCCAGTTCTATCACACCGCTGTCGTCAATGGTGTTGGTCTTCTTGGTGCGTGCGAAAGAGCTCTGCACGCCCACCTGCAGCCACTTGCCAATGTGCGTGTCGGCATTGACGCGGGCCGAGAAGCGCTCGAAGTCTGACCCCACGGCGATACCGTCCTGCTTCAGGTAGCCGCCGCTGATGAGGTACTGTCCTGTCTCATTACCGCCGCTGACCGTCAGCTGGTGGTTGTGCATCGACGCATTGCGGAAGATTTCATCCTGCCAGTTGGTGCCGTCGCCCAGCACAGAGGGGTCGGCAAACTCCTCGCGGTCGCCCCAGCCCAGTGCGTCTGCGCGTTCATTATATAGTTCGGCATATTCGCGCAGGTTCATCGTCTCCAGTTTGTTGGGTATGCTCTGTAGGGCATAGTAGCCTTCGTAGCTGATGGAGGTCTTGCCTGCCTGTCCCTTCTTCGTGGTGATGAGCACTACGCCGTTAGAGGCCCGCGAACCGTAGATGGCCGTTGCCGAGGCATCCTTCAGCACCTCCATCGACACGATGTCCGAGGGGTTGATGCTCGACAGGGCCGTGCTGTTGCCGTTGGTCTGTCCGTCGATGGCGATGCCATCGACCACATAGAGCGGCTCGTTGCCGTTCAGCGAGTTCACGCCACGGATGGCCACCGAGATGCCGCCACCGGGCGAGCCCGAGTTCTGCGTCACCTGCACACCGGCGGCGCGGCCCTGCAGGGCCTGATCTACCGACGTGATGACCGACTTCTTGATGTCCTTCTCGCCCACCGACACCACCGAGCCGGTGATGTCCGAGCGCTTCATCACGCCGTAGCCTACTACCACCACCTCGTCGAGTGCGGCATTGTCGGCAGAGAGTGCCACATCGAGTGTGGCCTGTCCTGTGTACTTGACGCTCTTCGTGATGTAGCCGATGTACGACACCATGAGCGTCTGACCGTTGTCAACTTTCACCGAATAGTGTCCGTCCAGGTCGGTCGCAACACCCGCATTGGTCTCCTTCACTTTGATGGTGGCTCCCATCAGCGGTTCACCATCAGAAGCATCGGTCACCTTGCCGGTCAGCGTCTTGGTCTGTGCCGAGGCTGTCAGCATGCCGACCGCCACCAACAGTGTGGTCAGCATCAGCCTCCAGCGTTGTCTGTTTTTTGTTAGTTTCATACTTACGTTTTGGTTTAAGATAAAAAAATCTGCTGCAAAGTTAGCCTTTCGCCTGCTATTAGACATATTCATTTGTAACGCGAGGCTATTCATTTGTAATCAAATGCCACTTCGTGTGTTCCCGATTGCAGCGTCTGCTCCCTGAAGCGTACGGTCATACCCTTGGGAATGGTGACGGTGGCGCGGTAACTGGTGCCGTCGTCCTTGAAACGGTAAGACAGTTTGCCATTCACCGTCGGGATGGTGATAGCCCCCTCCCAACCTCCCCGAGGGGAGGCTTTAGCCCCCTCTGTCTCCCCGAGGGGTGAAAGACCGACGGTGGGTCGGATGACAACCTCCTTCCAGCCCGCTGCGGTGGGACGGATACCGAGAATCTGTTCACAGATGTCGGTCAGCATACCGCCGCTCCAGGCGTGGTTGGTGGAGCCGCCGCCGTAGCCTCCCTCCTGCCAGCCCTCGTAGAGCGTGGTGTGCTGTGGGTCGGCTATCATCGGTCCGAAGCGCCGCTTGAATCGTTCCAAGGCATAGTCGGCGTGGCCCATCCGCATCAGGGCCTCATAGACGTATTTCTCCATATAGGGGCTGGCATACTCCTGTGTCTTGATGACCTCGAAGATACGGTCGTACTTCGTGCTGTCGGCCAGTCCGCTCACCACGGCCATGGCCTGCACGCGGTCATCAGTGGCTCCGTGATACGACGGGTGTCGGTAGGCATAGCCGTTCCAGTAGCGGTTGAAGGCTTTTTTAATGGACTGCATCTGCCGTTCGTAGTCGGCGATGTCGGCATCGTGTCCCGTCAGCGCGGCCACGTTGATGGCCGACTGCAGGGCCAGATAGTGCCACGCAGCCAGTATCAGGCGCATATCCACGTCCGTTCCCCAGTCGCCCCACGGCCAGCCGCCATGCCGTTCGCGTGTCAGTCCGTCGTCATCGAGCGTCCACAGGGCCAGGTAGCGGCGCATGGCAGGATAGACATACGCCATTGTCTCCTTGTCGCCCGTGTGCATATAGTAGTACCAGAAGCCGTAGGTGCTGATGGCAGTCAGCGACTGCGCCGGCAGTTCCTTGTCCCAGTTCGCGGCAGGTATGGGCGAGAACAGGGTGCCGTCCTCTTTCTGCCAATCCACCAGTTCGCGGATGGCCTTGCGCATCAGTAGGTTGGCACGGGGCGAGAGCTGGTAGAAACTCTGGCCCATCAGGATGGTGACATCGCCCCACCATTGCGCCCGTTCGCGGTCGGGACAGTCGAAATAGTTGTCGCGCATGTTCACGTAGAGCGTGCGCATGGCCTTCTGCCAAAAGCGGTTGATGGTGCTGTCGTTGCAGGTGAATGTCCCTTCGAAGTCGCAGTCGTAGCCCGTCTCACGATAGCCCATACCGTGAACGGTCAGCCGTGCCGACTTGGGATAGATGATGCGCAGCACGTCGCCGTTCATCCAGCCCAGCGATTCGTACTGCTGCCGCCCCTGCCGGGTGACGTACTCAGCCCTGACGCACTC
>FLNV01000823.1_pt1 | contig 12444 bp, 10 predicted proteins | sample 1140351 | NCBI WGS metagenome assembly FLNV01 (sample SAMEA3878207, study PRJEB12797) | bioreactor metagenome | biome: Moose rumen | place: Sweden | collected 2011-10 | reverse complement strand
GGCACGTGTGCCGCCGCTTCCGCCAGGGGGGCCAGATGTTGTCGGCCGCCGAGCTGCGCCAGCGCACGGGCATACCCATGCGCATTGTAAACGACCTGCTCTTCGACATGCAGGCCTCGGGCATCATCATCGAGATAACCGGCGACGAGAAGGGCGAGACCTCGCGCTATGTGCCGGCCCGCGACCTGGGGGCCATGACGCTCGGCATGCTCATAGACCGCATGGAGGCTCTGGGACGCGCCATCAGTACCGAGCTGAACGACAACATAGACCAGCAGACACAGCAGCAGTGGCGCTCGCTGCTGCAGTTGCGACGCCGCTTCCTGAGCGAGTGCCGCGCCATACCCCTGGAGCAGCTGTAGCCCGACGGTCGCAGGCAGCATCGTGTCAGACAAATAGAGAAACCATCAAAATAATAAAAAGGAAAACACATAATGATTATGAACAGACACTTTCTTTCTTTCGCAGCTGCGCTCGTGGCAGTGGCAGCGCAGGCACAGAGCCACCTCACGGCTACACTCTCTCACGACGGACAACAGCAGGTGTTCAGTGGTGCAGAGGCACTGAAACAGGCTCACGAGGCCGCCGCTTCTGGCGACGTGATAACGCTCTCGCCTGGTGTCTTCACCGCTGTGGACATCAAGAAGGGCATCACGCTACACGGAGCGGGCATCAATGTGAGCAATCCCACCAAGAGCCTGACGCGACTGAATGGAGATTTCAGCCTCAGTGTGCCCGAGGAGGCTGGAGTATTCAACATGGAAGGCATCTTCCACAATGACTATCTTAGCATTGATACACTGGTCAATGCACAGATCACTCGTTGCCGACTCTATACGATTGGATGTGGCATTAGTTTTGCAATAGATATAAGAGGCATTAACTTCGTACATTGCAAGATAGCTAATAAATGTTGTTTAGAGTCTGGCACTGCTAATTTCCTGAATTGCTACATTCACATGATTGACGATAATGGTGCCAACAGTTATATACTCTCCAACTGTGTGTTGAGGTGGAGAGGCACTGGCCTGCGTAATTCAAGCATCACCAATTGCATTGTTCTGGACGGAACATACGCCCTTGACCCCACCAACATGGTGTCGTACAGTATGGCAAGCAATGAGGGACTGAGCGATGTTGTAACCACAGCGAACAACTATCCCATGTCCACGGATACCGACTGGGTGGGAACGGTGTTTAAGACCCTGACAGCTGCGACCGAGTACGCCTACAGCGATACCGAGACCTACGAGCTGAAAGAGGAGGCCGCCAGGAATTACCTTGGCGAAGACGGCACGCAGATAGGCATGTACGGCGGCAACATGCCCTTTACCATGGAGCTGAGCTACCCGGAGATAACGCGCTTCGACGTGGACAGCAAGAGCAGCACCGACGGCACGCTGCAAGTGAACGTAGAGGTGAAGACCAAGTAACCCCCCTAACACGCCAACGCTATGAGCAAACGACTATCACCACTGGCTGTGCTGCTGCTGACAATGCACACGGCGGCGTGGGGGCAGACTGTCAGCTACAGCTACTGGATAGACGACGGTTCCACCGGCACCGTCACCCGTGAGGTGTATGCCACCGGCGCTGGAGATGAAATGGCTGAGGGCGAATCATCTCCGCAGACGGTTGCCGTCCAGTTTGAAGCCGACGTGAGCCAGGTCTCTACAGGCCTGCACCGACTGTTCGTCAATGTGCGCGGTGCAGACGGCCAGGAGAGCAGCACGCTGATGCGCTATTTCCTGAAGGCTCCCGCCAACACCTCTGCCGACTCCACCGCTCGGCGCACGTTCTACCACTACTGGATAGACGGCGCGACGCAGCAGCAGGGCAGCTTCAGCGGCACCACCGCTACGCTGGATGTCAGCAGGCTGACACCCGGTCTGCACCGCCTCTTTATGTGTGCCGAGAACGGCAACGGCGACACGTCGCCCGTGCTGTTGCGCTATTTCATGAAGTTCAGCGCGGCCAGCACTGGCCAGGACGCACGCGTCGTCTTCTGGTTCGACAGCAACATCGAGGCCAAGCAGAGCGTACCCCTCGCTGACAGCATCTTCTCGCTCGACATCAGCGGCCTGGCTCCGGGCCTGCACCGTCTGTTCACGTATGTTGCCGACGAGCGCCAGTCGGCCTCGCTGTGCCGCTGGTTCGTCAGGAACGACCCTTCTGCGGGCATAGTGCGCTACGACTACTGGCTGAACAACGACACCACCACACGGCGCAGCGTGACGCTGGAACAGGCAGCCAACCCGCTGCAGCTGATGACCCAACTCGACGTGCCTTCGGTGCCACGGCGAGCCGGAATGTTCGAGTTTGAGCTGCGCGACGGCCAGGCCTACGCCCATCCGCGCAATCAGCTGACCATGAGCTTCACCAACGACCAGGGACTTTCTGCCGACACCACGGCCGTTTATACCGACATGAGCGACCAGCCCCTGACCGACGTGGCCACCCTGCATACCGACCAGCCCCTGACCGAGGCTGCACCCACGGGCGACGGTATGTGCTGGCACCGCTTCGAGGCCCGCGATGGCGACAGCATACTGGTCATGGCCGACCGGCCCTGCACGCTGCAGCTGTATGGGCCCGACGGCAGTGAGCTGTACCGTGCCGACGGCAGCGCCAGCACCGTCTTCGACGGCTGCATGGCCGATGCCACGGGCCTGTACCACCTGGCCGTGTATGATTTGGCCGACACGTTGGCCACAGACATAACCGTAACCGTACATTTCCAGCCAAACGGCGTGGAATATGACGTGCTGACACAGGACGGCATACTCTATCAGGTGCCCGATCGCAGCGACAACCGGCTGACCGTGGCCAAGGTGGCCGACAGAAGGCATGTGGTAGTGCCCGAACGCTTGACATACGATGGTGTGGAGTGGATCGTGGTGGCCGTCAGCGACACGGCATTCAGTGACTGTCGCTCGATGGTGAGCGTATCGCTGCCCGCTACGGTGGAAGCTATCAGCAGCGCCGCTTTTGCCACGTGCGGACAGATGGCGGCTGTGGTCTGGCAGGCTGAGGCGCCGCTGTCGCTGCAGTCGGTAGGCAATCCCAACCTGCTGGTGTATGTCAGCAATGCTGCCTTTGCACCACAGGGGGTGCGCAACGTGGTGGTAGATGGCATCTGCGAGCGGCTGGTGCTGACCGACGCTGTTGCTGCTGCCGACGGCACATCGACGGCTCAGACACTGGGCGGCGGCTTCTACGCCCCACGCCCCTTCACGGCACGGCGGGCCGAGTACAGCCACCGCTACACCCTGCCCACGCCATTGGACGGCTGTCAGGGATGGGAGACGCTGGTACTGCCCTTCACCGTGCAGACCATTGCGCACGAGACTCAGGGCGAGATAGCTCCCTTTGCGGCTCTCGACGCCGAGGGCTACGAAGCGCGCAAGCCCTTCTGGCTCTACGGTCAGGGCGCTGCCGGATTTGTACGGTCGGCCAGGATAGAGGCATACAGACCATACCTCATCTCCATGCCGTACAACATGCTCTACATGCCCGAATACCAGTTGGCTGGCGTGGTCAGCTTCACGGCAAGGAATGCAGAGATAGACGCAACACCCGAGCTGACGGCAACAGAAGGCACAAGCCTGCTGCCTGCCTTGCGGCCAGTGGCGGCCAGCGAAGGCATGTATGCGCTGAACATAGGCGGCGAGGACGACAGGCCCGCAGGCAGCGTCTTCATATCTGGCTGTCGCGACGTGCAGCCCTTCCAGTGCTATATGACGACGGGCGTACAGAATGCGCCGCTGATGATTACCGTGGAAGAGCTGCTTGACGGCACAACTGGCATAGACCGCATGCAGTCGGACAGTGGCGTGCAGGCTGGCGACCGCAGCTACGACTTGGGCGGACGCCGCGTGCCGCAGCGCAGAGACAACCCGCGTCGCACGGGTATAGTGATAAAGAACAACAGGGCAACCTTTTTAGTTTTTTAATTTTTAATTTTTGATTTTGAATGAAACAATGGCTGATGGCTGCCTGTAGCCTGCTGCTTGGTGGCATGGCAGCGCAGGCACAAGACGATGACGTGACGCAGCGCGAGTTGCGCTTAGGCTTCATACTGCCGCTGCACCAGCAGAACGGCGACGGAATGAGAATGACGGAGTACTACCGTGGGTGGCTGATGGCCATAGACAGCCTGAAGCGCCAGGGCTACTCGGCCGATGTGTGGGCGTGGAACGTGCCCGAGGACGGACAGGTGGCCACTGCACTCGACGACCCGGCGGCCCAGCGACTGGACCTGGTGGTTGGCCCCATCTACTCGCAGCAGGTGGGACGCATTGCCCATTTTGCCGAGGAACACGACATACGCGTGGTGATGCCCTTCAGCATCTATGCGCCGGAGATGAGCCGTACCACTCAGCTGTTTCAGGTCTATCAGCCCACCGACAGCCTGAACGCCACCTGTATAGCCGACTATGTGGAGCGCTTCGGCGACAGCAATACCATCATCATCGACTGCAACGATGCCGCAAGCACCAAGGGGGCTTTCACCACGGCGCTGCGCACAGCCTTGGACCGGCACCATATAGCGTGCAAGGTGACCAACCTGAAGAATAGCGAAGAGGATTTCCTGAAGACCTTCGACACAGGCAGACGCAACGTGGTGGTGCTGAACACGGGTCGTGCGCCCGAGCTGAACATGGCGCTACTGAAGCTGAACAACCTGGTGATGAACCAGCCGGAGATACGCATATCGCTATACGGTTATACCGACTGGGTGATGTACATGCGTCAGCACGAGCGCGACTTCTACCGCTATGACACCTACATACCAGCGACCTTCCACACCGACCTGAACGACCAGCTGACACGGCGGCTGATGCAGCAGTACCGCGCCACCTTCGGCACGGACATGCAGCAGGCATGGCCCCGCTTTGCACTGACGGGCTTCGACCACGCCATGTTCTTCATGCAGGGACTGCACCGCTATGGCAAGCGATTCACGGGCAGCAGGTGGCAGCAACCGTCGAGGCCCGTGCAGTCGCCACTGCGCTTCGAGCCAACGCCAAAGGGTGGACGCTACAACAAGCTGGTCATGCTGCTACACTACACCATGAACAATACGGTTGAGGAGATAAAGCTGTGATAAACTACGACCTTACAAAGATACGGGCCATCATCTTCGATGTGGATGGTGTGCTGAGCCACAACACGGTTATGACCGACGTTGAGGGCAACCCGCTGCGCACCATCAACATCAAGGACGGCTACGCCATGCAACTGGCCGTGAAGATGGGCCTGCGGCTGGCCATCATGACCGGCGGACGGTCGGACACCGTGGAGCAGCGCTATCGCTACTTGGGTCTGCAGGACATCTTCATGGGCTGTTCGGTAAAGGTGCAGACATACGAGTCGTTCAAGCAACAGCATGGCCTGACCGACGAGCAACTGATGTACATGGGCGACGACATACCCGACCTGGAGGTAATGAGGCGTGTGGGTTGTCCTGTATGCCCTGCCGACGCCTGTCCCGAGGTGCAGCAGCAGAGCATATATGTCAGCCAGGTGTGCGGTGGCGACGGCTGCGCACGCGACGTGATAGAGCAGGTTCTCAGGGCGCAGGGACTGTGGATGAAGGATGCACGGGCCTTTGGGTGGTGAGCATTGACCATTGACCATTGACCATTGACCATTGACCATTGACCATTATACATTAAACATTATACATTAAACATTATACATTAAACATTATACATTATACATTATACATTATATAATAAACATTAAGCATTAACATTAGGTATTAAGCATTGACCATTCTGAATGTCTAAAAGTCTAAATGTCAAAAAGTCTAGATGTCTAAAAGTCTAACAGTCTAGATGTCTAACAGTCTAAATGTCTAGATGTCTAAAAGTCTAACAGTCTAGATGTCTGAAAGTCTGAATGTCAAAATGTCTAGATGTCTAACAGTCTAAATGTCAAAAAGTCGTAAATGAAATTGATTCTTGCCAGCGGCTCCCCGCGCCGCAAGCAGTTGCTCGCTGGACTGGACATACCTTTTGAGGTGAGGTTGTTGTCCGGCATAGACGAGAACTATCCAGCAGAGCTGCCGGCCCACGACGTAGCTCTCTATTGTGCCAGCAAGAAAGCGCAGGCTTACATTCCCACACTGGCCGACGATGAACTGCTAATCACTGCAGACACCGTGGTGGTGTTGCCGTCGGCCACTCCGGGTGGCCATGCCCGCGTTCTGGGTAAGCCGCGCGACGAGGCTGAGGCCGAGGCTATGCTGGCTGAACTGAGTGGTCGCACGCATCAGGTGATAACCGGTGTGTGTCTGACCACCACCGGCAGGCAGCGGCGTTTCGATGTTACCACAGATGTCACCTTTGCTCGCCTGACACCAGAACAGATACACTATTACGTCAGTCAATACCACCCCATGGACAAGGCGGGGGCATACGGTGTGCAGGAATGGATAGGCTATGTGGCTGTGTCAGACATGCACGGCAGTTTCTTCAACGTGATGGGACTGCCCGTACAGCGAATATACCAGGAGCTGCAAGCTATGAACTATGAGCTATGAACTATGAACAGTAAGGGCAGAGGCAGTTTCAGCAGTCGCTTGGGGATTGTGCTTGCCACGGCAGGGTCGGCCGTCGGACTTGGCAACGTGTGGCGTTTCCCCTATATGGTGGGCCACAACGGCGGCGCTGCCTTCATACTAATATATGTAGTATGTATTTTGATGTTAGGCTTGCCGGCCATGATAAGCGAGTTTATCGTGGGACGACATGCCCAGCGCAATGCGGCGCGTGCATACGGCAAGGTGGGGCGTCACCGCGCATGGTCTGCCGTGGGACTGATGGGCATATTCTGCGGTGCCGTCATACTGGGCTTCTATGCCGTGGTGGCAGGCTGGTGCCTGCAGTATCTCTTCACAGCCCTGAGCGGGCAGATGCCTACGTCGTCCGAGACCAGTATGCAGTTCTTCCAGACGTTCAGCAGCAGCGCCGTCGAGCCATGCCTCTGGGCCGTGGCCTTCATCGCCATCACCCATGTTGTTGTGTCGTTGGGGGTACAAAAGGGTATAGAGCGCGCGTCGAAGTTGCTGATGCCCTTGCTCCTGCTGCTGCTGGTGGTGCTGGCGGTGGCAGCCTGTAGTCTGCCGGGCGCCATGAGAGGTGTTGACTTCCTGCTGCGGCCCGACTTCGGCAAGCTTTCTACCAGCGTGTGGCTTGAGGCGCTGGGACAGGCTTTCTTCTCCCTCTCGCTTGGTACGGCGTGCCTCTGCACATACGCCAGCTACTACAGCCGCACCACCTCGCTGCCTGCCAGCGCCACTCATATAGTACTGCTCGATCTGGCAGTGGCCGTGCTGGCCGGACTGGTCATCTTTCCCGCTGCATTTTCTGTGGGAATGACGCCAGACGCTGGGCCGTCGCTCATCTTCATCACATTGCCAGGCGTGTTTGCCGAGGCTTTTGGCAGTGTGCCCTGGGTAGGGTGGCTGATACAGGTTATGTTCTACGCCCTTCTCGTCTTTGCTGCCCTGACCAGCACCATCTCAATGCACGAGATAGGCACGGCCTTTTTCTGCGAGGAACTGGGCTGGAGCCGTGCGCGTGCGTCTTGGCTGCTCACGGTGGGGTGTTCGCTGCTGGCCGTGGTATGCTCGCTCAGCGTGGGTGCACGGCCACACTGGCAGCTGTTCGGCCTGAACATCATGGACCTGTGCGACCATCTGACGGCCCAGCTGTTGCTGCCACTTGGCGCGCTGCTGACCTCGCTGCTGGTTGGCTGGCGTGCCAGCCGGTCTATGGTGCGGAACGAGTTCCTCAGCGGCGGCACCAACGTGCGCCTGTTCGGCACATGGCTGCTGTTGGTGCGCTGGGTCGTGCCGCTGTGCATCGTCCTTATCTTCTTGCACCAGATGGGTGTGATTTAGCCAAGGCGTCAGCCACCTGGTCGGCGAAGGCCTTCATGCCGAGTACCGAGGGGTGACTGCGTTGCTTCTCTATGTCGTGCAGGCGTATAAGCTCCACGCCATAGCGGGTGCATACGCTGTCAACGCTCTCATTTATTTCAGGCTTCAGCTCGCTGTTCAGTATGAAATATATGGGCACGTTGGGGTAGCGGCCTTGTGCCCTGTGCAGCATGCATGCCATGGCCGGGCGGAAGCTGTGCAGGTCGGAGTCGGTCCAGTCCTGCCACTTGTATTCGCCTATTGGGACACCGGCCCACGAGTCGTTTGTGCCGCCGCAGATGAGGATGATGTCAGGCGACCCAAGCTGCGTGACGCGCGAGACGAAAGAGCGGTTGGTGAAGTCGCGCGGACGGCCCGTCTGGCGGTCGCGGTAGCCTGTGTAGCAGATGGTGGAGCCGCTGAATGAGTTGTTGGCCTCCAGACGATAGCCATGTTCCTTGCACAGCAGGTGCCACCACGTCTGGCTCACGTCGCTCACGTCGTTGCCGTTGCGCGAATCGTGATAGCCACCGGTGGAGCCTTTGGGATAGTACCACACCAGGTTGGTGTCGGTGGCCATGTAGCCCTCGTAGGTGCTGTACGAATCGCCCAACACCGAGATGCTCATACGGCTGCCGGCCGACGGCTGCACGTGGGCGGGCTGTGACGACGAACAGGCAGCCAGCATGGCGCCCAGGAAAAGCACAGAAATCATCTCGTAGCCTTTCTTCCCTACGATGTTCTTGGTAAAGTCACAAATCTTGTCTGTCATATTCTTAATGTATTTGTTCTATTCTATTTTGTTCGCTCTTACAATGCTTTCTGCTTACACCACACCGTCTTGTCCTTATAGTACACCTCTACGCCCTGTTCCTTTCCTTCTATCTGAAAGATGAGGAACTCATCCGTGCTGTTTCTTATTTCTCTACGCTTTGCATATTCATTATCGTGTATGCCTACATTAAATTGGAGAGATTGATCAGCACTTTCCATTCGCCACCATAGTCTCCACCTTCATGGATAACAACACCCATAGCAGTTAACTTCTGCAGGTCTCTTTCAATGGTTCGTGGAGACACCGACATCCTCTCCGACATTGCTTTTGCAGATATTGTCGGATACTTATGCAGTTCTTTGATTATAATTCTCCGTCCTACCACGAGTATATTCCCCAAAGGGGTTCCTTGCGGCGAGTGGCGATGAAATAGAGTTGGTTGTATTCATGCGTTCTTAAAGCTTTTTATCGGTTCAATTCCTGCTCCAACTCTTCAATGGTAGGAAGAGAAGATTTTGTGCATCGCTACATTGCACAATTGTCTCATCTGGCCAGACCTCGGCAAACCGCCGCATGTATTTCAAATTGCGAGGCGAGAATCCGTGCATTTGTTTACTCGTCATTTCTTCTTTGTAATCATGTTCAGCCCATTCTCAATTTCGCTCTCAGTAGGTAGTTTTTCCTGCAATTCTTTAGGTAGTGACTGCTGAGACAGTTCGTATTTGGATATGCCAATAGGTGCATTAACACGGGAAAGGGCATATCGGGCCCTTCTGCCTTTGGCATGGTGGTGGCGAAAAAATTGTCAACAAGTTGTTGACGATTTGCTGTCATCAATTCATCGGCAACTTGCCGACGAATCTCAAAAAGAGGAGAATACAAGCAGTAAAAATACTTAGTATACTTTAGACTTGTTGGCGAAAACCCTTTCTTTTTGTTGAGCGCCAATGACAAATCGCGGCTCAGGTTCTCATAGAAATGAGAGCCATACTTGTTCTCGAACTGCCGCTGTTCTATATCCTTTCCGACGGACCAGTAGAATCGGAGCATTTCACTGTTGACCTTGATAGCAGCCTTTATCTGGCTCTGCTGATAACGCTGGCTTAGTTCTGATATCCAGTCGTAGTAGTCCTTGTCGAAGCCATCAGATATGGCGACGTTTGCGTTTGCTATCTTTTTATTAGTCATATTCTCTTAGTACATCTATTCTAATTTCGTGATACAGTCTATATTTGGCTATTCTGTGCGCAAAGATAAGATTTTTTTTGCAAAGCAACAAAATTATTGAAACTTATGTTTTGTATTGCTTTCGACTTTTCGTAACTTTGTAAGAATTCTCGGCTTTTCTTTGTATAAAGGCAGTCTGGGGGATTGATGAAAATCTGGGTTACGAATTGGCAACCGTACTCAATTCCATATTCTGCTATAAACTGCATCAAAGAACACCTGACGGTAAGCCACCAGCCGTACTATGGCTCATCATCGGGTGCAAAGGTACATAATTTCTTCGAACTGAACAAATCAGGGATCAACTTTTTCATTCTGAGCTTGCTCCTCGCTCACAAAGCAGATTGCGGCATCTTTACTGGCACTTGCCAAAAAGGTGCGTATTAGGCTACGTCCTCTTACTCACCGACAGTGCGGATATTCCTTAGCGATTGTCATTATATTCCTTAGCAATGAGTATTGAACGATTGAGCTTGTCAATAAACCACTGTTTATCTGGTAAGCAGGTAAGGTATTGAGCCACTTTGATGTGATCCTCGTTCAGCATCATCAGCTCAATATGTTCGGTATTACCTTCGCTGCATAGCAGAAGACCGATAGGTGGATTCTCATCTGGTTGCATATCGTATTTCTGCAGATATTTGAGATATAACTCCATCTGCCCCTTATATTGAGGCTTGAATTTTCCGAGTTTGAGGTCAATAGCTATCAGGCACTTCAGCTTTCGATGATAGAAAAGCAAATCAAGATAATAGTCTGTGCCATCAATTGTAAAACGTTTCTGACGCTCCAAGAAAGCGAAACCTTGTCCAAGCTCAAGGATAAAAGCTTCTAACTGTTTGGCGATGGCATCTTCCAGTTCTTCTTCGGAATAGTAGCCGTTCAGTCCCAAGAAATCCAGCACGTATGAATTGCGTAGCACTACATCTGGCTCCATGTGGGTTGGAGTCACCTTTTCAAGAGTCTTCACTATCTCATCTTCGGGTTTTACAGCTATCAAAGAACGTTCGTACGCCATCTCATCCTGTTTATCTCGTAACTGCCTGACACTCCAATGTTCAGCAATGCCCATCTGTTGATAGAACAATCGCTTGTTATTATCTTCTATGGTAACGAGTTCCAAAAAATGACTCCACGTTAATGTTTGCGACAGTGTCGCAAACATTTCTTCGTCGCTATAAAATCGAGCGACTTTCATCATCCTTGTGACAGCGGTATAGGTATATCCCTTGCCATAACGTGCAGTCAATCTTTGCGACAGTGTCGCAAGAATTCTGCTGCCATAGGCAGAATACTGCTTATAGCCCATATCCTCATTGATATAATGGCCTATATGCCAAAACATCAAGTCAGAATGTTTGTTCACATACACGACAACCTCTTGCCGTGCATTGTCAATAATGTCGGATACTCCCTTATAAAGGCTATCACTTACCTGCTCAATTGCTTTCGTTTCAACTATTTCGTTTGCCATATCTCGTTTCGCTTGCAAAATTACTGATTTTATTCCGTATAATTGTTATTCTCTATTCATTTTATCTCTATTCGTCACTTATAGAAGGTAATCCAATTGGTTATGTACTTATAACTTGGAGCCAATTTGCTTTCAGAAAAGACCTCTTTCACTACTCCGTATTTGTCTCGATACCAGGCATAGTTCCAGCCTCTACCCATATCCAGATAGAGGGCATAGGAAACCTTATATGCACTCAGACACTTTACAAAGAACTCGTATGTCATCATCTTCTTAGACTCGATGATACAGAGTTTGCCATTCTTCTCACACAATGCCCTGTAGATAGTTCTGTTATTCTTCATCTTTGTGCCAATAGGCCTGACTGCGCTATCCTTGATAATCAGCAACTGGAAGAATCCCATATTCCATCCATTTGCTTCTGTGGGATAGTCAGCTTTCCTCATAAACTTCCATTTGCCTTTGCCCCAGACGAATCCTCCTGTATTAGCCTTACAACGATAGCCCTTCATCATTTCCCCATTGCAGATATGGTTGTCCGCAATGTTCGAATGTTTGAACTCATTCAGCAATTCACCAGTAAAAGCCGCCTCGCAACAAAACTCCACATCCTTCTGAGCAGCCTTCGGCATCTGCCCACATATCAAGTCGATCTTTGTATACTCAGGATAGTACACATTGAGATTAACTGTCCTCTCAACAGTCACAGCAAGGACATCTATCTGCTGGACGAGCAAAGCTACTATAAATAAGAACTTCTTCATATTCACATCATTAATCATCATTGGCTTCGAATATTTCTGGAGGAAAGCGGATTTCGTCTTCCGGGTCATCCAGATATTCATCATAATGGTCTTGATAATATGAGGCTTCATCAAGCTGACGACTGATGCCTCGTCTCTTTACTTCTTTCATTTGCTTAACGATGGCTTTATGGTGAGCAACCACATAGTCAAACATCTGTTGGGTAGTGGATAGTTTCTCATTGCAGTACCATTCAAAGTGTCCGCTGATGTCTGGCCAGTCGTTATGCTTCCTCAC
>FLNV01000822.1_pt1 | contig 12474 bp, 7 predicted proteins | sample 1140351 | NCBI WGS metagenome assembly FLNV01 (sample SAMEA3878207, study PRJEB12797) | bioreactor metagenome | biome: Moose rumen | place: Sweden | collected 2011-10 | reverse complement strand
AGCTGCAGGCGCGCTTGGTCCAGGTGGTTCAGGTACAGGTGGGTGTCGCCCGTGGTATGTATAAAGTCGCCTGGCAGCAGGTCGCACACCTGCGCCATCATCTGCAGCAGCAGGGCATACGAGGCTATGTTGAACGGCACGCCAAGGAAGGTGTCGGCCGAGCGCTGGTACAGCTGCAGCGACAGTCGGCCCCGTGTCTCGCCCTCGCGCGGCGGTGCCACGTAGAACTGGAACAGCGAGTGGCATGGCGGCAGGGCCATCTGCGCCACCTCGGCCACGTTCCACGCCGACACTATCATGCGGCGCGAGTCGGGCGTGTGGCGTATCTGCTCCACCACCTGGGCTATCTGGTCTATGGCTCCGCCACTGTAGTCGGGCCACGACCGCCACTGGTGGCCATAGACGGGCCCCAGTTCGCCGTTGGCATCGGCCCATTCGTCCCAGATGCTGACGCCGTGGTCTTTCAGGTAGCGTATGTTGGTGTCGCCGCGCAGAAACCACAGCAGTTCATACACTATGCTCTTCAGGTGCAGCTTCTTCGTTGTCAGCAGTGGGAAACCGTCGGACATGCGGAAGCGCATCTGGTGGCCGAACACCGAGAGCGTGCCCGTGCCGGTGCGGTCTGTCTTGCAGACGCCTTCGGTCAGTATGCGGTCCAGAAGGTCAAGGTATTGCTTCATGTTTAATGTTCAATGTTTAATGTTCAATGGTCAATGTTCAATGTTCAATGTTTAATGTTCAATGTTTAATGTTCAATGTTTAATGTTCAATGTTCAATGGTCAATGTTCAATGGTCTCACCGCGAACCACAGGTGCATGGCTATGGTGGTGAGCAGTCCGTAGTGTCTGCGCATGACATGGAAGCGCTCTACCAGCGACTCGCGGTGGTGGCGTGTGGTCTGTCCGTCCTGGCGGTACAGGGCGGTGGTGGTGCCTATGGCCATTATCTGCAGTCCGTCGGCCTCGGCCTCGCGCATGAGGCGTATGCACCAGTCAACGTCGGCCGAGTAGCGGTAGCGCAGGTCGTAGGGGGTCACGCGGGCCAGGTCGGCACGGGCGAAGAAGGCCTGATGGCACACCAGCATGCCTTGGCGGAAGGAGCGCCATGTCAGCTGCGAGCGTTGGGCTGAGGGCTGCGAGTCCCAGACGGAGTATCGCTTCAGCTGGGCGTTGAAGCGGCGCGGGCCTATGACGTTGCCCTCAGCGTCGGTTATGTCAGTCAGTCCGTACAGCACGGCCGGCAGCTCCTCAGACGGCAGGTCTTCCAGTCGGCAGCGGTGTACCACCTGCTCCAGCGTATCGGCGGCAGGAAAGCAGTCGCCGGCATTGAGGAAGAGTACATAGTCGCCCGAGGCCTGCTTCAGTCCCTTGTTCATGGCGTCGTATATCCCCTGGTCCGGCTCACTCGTGATCACCACGGCGTGACGGCTCGCCTCGTCGGCGTCGTTGCGTGCCTTGTACTGCTCGGCCATGTGTAGCGTGTCGTCGGTCGAGGCTCCGTCTATTATCACGTGCTGCAGGCCCGGCCACGTCTGCCGCTCTACGCTGTCCAGAGTCCTCTGCAGGCAGTCGGCGGCGTTGTATGTTATGGTTATTATGGAGAATCGTATCATTACGTGTGTGTCAGAGATAGTGTTTCATGGCCAGTGCCTCGTTGTACAGCTCTATGTATCGCAGGGCCACCTGTCGCTCGCTCCACGTGTGCTGCACCTTGGCCACGCAGGCCTGCGACATGGCGGTGCGGTCGGCCTCGTAGAGCACGTGGTACAGGCCGTTGGCCAGGTCGTCGGCCGAGCGATACTGCGCCACATAGCCCGTCTTGCGGTGTTCTGTCATCTCCGGTATCCCGCCCACGCGGAAGCCCACGGTGGGTGTTCCGCAGGCCATGGCCTCCATGATGGTGTTGGGCAGGTTCTCTGACAGCGAGGGCAGCACGAACACGTCGGCCGCGCGATATATGTCCACCTTGCGACGCTCGTCGTTGACGTAGCCCAGCGGTATGACCTCGAAGGGCACAGCCTGGCCCTCTGTCACCTCCTCGGCGTGCCCGCCCATGACGAGCAGCGCCGTCTGCTGCCGTGTCTCGGGGTGCTGTTCGGCCATCAGACGGCAGGCCTGCAGCAGATAGTCCATGCCCTTGTATATGTCGGTGGCGCGCTGCGACACAAACAGTATGAGCCGCTTGTCGGTCGGCAGGCCCAGCTGCTGGCGCTCGTGGCCGTTGCCCGGGCAATATATGCGTGTGTCTATCGCGTTTGGTATGCTTGTCACGTGCTGGTGGGCCAGCAGGGCGCTCTGCCGAGCCTCTCCCTCAAGCCAGCGGCTGCACGCCACGAAATGTATGCCCGCGTTGTCGTACAGCGCCTGCTTGCGCCGCCATGTGCGGGTGGAGAGGTCTGTGGCCGACCCTCCGCCAGGCAGCAGCGGACACCGCTGGCAGCGACTCTTGAAGTGCTGGCATCCCAGTGTCAGGTGGCATATGCCGGTGGCTGGCCACGCGTCGTGCATGGTCCACACCACGGGCTTGCCCGAGCGCAGAATCCTCGCGATGCCCTTGAGCGACAGCATGCCCTGGTTGACCCAGTGCAGGTGGACGACATCGGCCTCGCGGAACTCGGGCAGCGCTGTGATGTCGGCGCCGCCGGTGGCGGTGTCTATCTTGAACAGATGGGCGCGCTGCATGTGCAGGGCCATGTAGATGCGCAGTCGCTCCCACAGGAAGTGCCACTGCTGCCACTGCTGCCGTGGCAGTGCCGACACCCCGGGGTCGTCGGTCTGCTTGTCGCGCACCAGCATGCGGGCTTTCACGCCGTGGTTCTGCAGGGCGTGCATCAGCCTGCGTGCTGCCACGGCGGCGCCGCCGGCTGTCTCAGATGTGTTCACTATCAGTACGCGCATATTTTTATTCAACTTTCGCAAGCTCCGCTTGCAAGCATCCCTGAAGCAGCAGAGTTTTCTGCAGATTTAGAGTGGAAAGAACCGCCTGTTGCGCAACTTTGTGCCGCGGTCCGATGGCTCTTTTGCCTCTGTGTGCGACAACGGCGTTTCCGCACCTTCGCAACTGGGCCTCTGCTGCGGTGCAACTGAGCCTCTGCTGCGGTGCAATGGAACCTCCGTTGTGGTGTAACGGGGCCTCCGTTGCGTGGTAATGGGGCCTCCGTTGCGGTGTGGCGGGGCCTCCGTTGCGAGGCAAGAAAGCTGTCGTTTTGCTAACTTTCTGTTGTACAGCGTTATATGGAGTGTGTCTCAGCGTTGCGTTTTTCTGCGCCATTTGTCTTTTGCTCGAAAATATTCGATTCTACAGGTGGATAGTTGTGTTAAAGTTTTCTAATGCAGGCGTTGCGGACTTGGGTATATTATGAATGATTAATCAGTGACTGTGTATTGTGAACTGGCTGCAAAAGTAATACAAACGGCGCACACCGCCAAATTTTTTTGCTTCCTTTGCCACGTCTGTGCCTTGGCGTGGAAACTTAGGTGGCTTCAATCCATCTATCAAGTGCATTACCTTGTGTGCCACCTTGAGTGCCATCTTGGGGGACATCTACAGTTGAAAACACGGTCACTTCAAATGCTGTCAACTTTTACAGAACTCTTCTGTGTCCATTAGTTTCTTTAATTCCTCAATGTCGGGGAGTGTTTTTTGCATCTCTTTTGGCATATCAGATATGGCGTCAATGGCACTCGTGCCCCATGTCCCTTTGCGTGAATTTTCATTCATATCTTCTTTCGATTGCAAAGTTACAATTTCTATTTAGTTACTAAGTTTCTCTTATGCTAATGCTATTCGCCATATTGAGAGAATAGCCTATCCAACTCTTCGTTCAAACTGATAGAGGCAACTTTCTCGCGTAATTCACTATGTGCAGCAAAATCGAGTCGTTTTAAGACATCTCCTGTGGCAGTTCGTGTTAATCTGATGAGTTGTGCCCGTCCGATGATTGGATTCTCTGTGGCATATTGAGCAAGAGCCTTTGCCTTTCCGACATTATCATCACGAGTTGGGTCATGCGGCTCCAGAATATCCAAAATATAGTCACCTCCGTTCTCTTTCCTAATAATTAAAAAGTCTGGATAAAATGGCTTGATAATCCCCTTGTAATGATAGTAAAGTGCCAACGCCTCACTGCCTTTACACGGATTGCGATACCAGCAACGGTAGTCTTCGCGTTTGCGGTCTTCCTTGATGACAAGCCTTTCCCAACTATTCAGTTTTATTTTTACTATACCAGTTTGTTCATCTACAAATAAGTGGTCATCATATTCATCTCCATTTTCATCACGATGGAAGGCTATGTTCTCACTCAGATAGAAAGGAATGTTAGAAACCTCGGCACTGTCTCGTACTATATTGCGATATTGCGTCTTTAGAGCATCTGAAAGTCTTGTGGTTTTTTGCCTGTATTTGTCGTTTAGCTTATGATACTCTTCCTTGGCATATTCATGGAGCATTGTCATTTTGCCTTCATCGCAAACATACAAGATAACATCCACTTTGTAGATATTCTGATTGTCGGGATTGTCATACTTCCTGCCGTATGCATTGGCCACGCCTTCATTACCCAGTTTCTTTTCGGCTATCCGTAATTGGCGCTCAACATCCACATCTGATTCAGAGAACATGTTCTTGACAGATTCCTGCTTGATTTGTTCACCAAAAGCATCGTAAACCTTAGATAGCATCTCGAAATTCAACACTTTCTCTTTGGCTGTCGCATACTTGCCTGTATGTTTCAGTTGTTGAATGTACTCATGTATCTTTTCCACAATGGTATCTTTCACTGCTTCGTGTGCATGAATATCCAAACCAGAAATAAGCAGAAATCTTGAAAGACTAAAAAGCGACTTCATATAGTCGTTCATCTGAAATGAACGAACTTGATAAGTAGGCAGAGCCAGGTCATTAATATAACTGACTATTCTCTGGCGGTCAATGTCATCATATTCAAAGTCTATGGATGTAGCCCCATCATCTTTTTCATTCTCTTTGATTGACGAGTGAGGAGAAGATGGTGTGACACGGGGTGAAGAAACCGGCTGCACGGTCTGATTTGCAAATGTCGAGTCATTGTCAAACAGCGACGGACCATTGTTGGCAGTTGTCGCCTTTCTCTTATGGACGGGTCGTGACGTCAGCATGACATACGTGCCGCGTCCCATCTCTTCACCTATCACGTCAGTAGGCAGGTCACCACCTTCTTCGTTCTGCAATTCATCAACCACTTTCTGAACTTTCTCAGAATCAAAGTGAGGAAGGAACAGTTGCACATCGTTCAGCATGTCGTCAACCAAGATACGCTGCCCAATCGGTGTCCGCACCATGCGCCCCAGCAGTTGGGCAATGGCCGTGGCATCTACATAGCGGCGAAACGACATCATGGTTTCTGCCCTGGGACAATCCCAGCCTGTGCTGAGCGTCTCTTTGAAGAATACGACACGTACTTGTTTATTGTCTTGGATTTTAGAGGGCTCCTCGTAAGGTATATCCAAGCCATTCACCTGTATAACTCCTTTTGTGTCACCAAATGCATGTACTACTTCTCCCTTTTCAAACCGGCATCCCACTCGCTCCTCTATCTTGGCGAGACATTCGTCTAACTTCGTTTCTGTCACACTGCCATTAACGCCATTGAGTACTTGAACAACAAAAACTGGCTTCACCATCCAGTGGTGCTGTTCCCTGCAGAAAGTCTCCCAGTGCAAGCATTTTGCTTTCCACTCGTCTGTAGCAGCCTGCAGTACGGCTATATCCTTCTGTCCGTTGGTCTCCTTGGGATAATAGATGATAACCCTGTCTTTGAGCAACCCAGAGGAGCGCACTTCTTCAGGTGAGACACGGACAGGACGGTTAGTGGCAGTGGAGTTTCTGACCAGTTGATTAAACCGTTCAATCGTGGCCGACATACCTATCACTACAGGCACAGGCGGCAATTCATCTTTTTCGCTGCCGAGAATGAACTTCTGCATCGTGGTAGTGGCACGGCCAGCCTCAATACCCCTCATGCCACGATGCGCCTCATCGATGATGAAGTACAACCTATCCGCTTTCTCGTATATCGTATTGGCCAGCGTTTCCCATATCGTATATTGACGATTGTCAGAGTGCTGGGTCAGGTTGCTGGTGCGACTCAACTTCTGAGTGTTCAGGAAATAGATGTGCCCTTCCTCTAATGTCTCACGGTCGAAAGAGTCGTCACTGATGACCACACACTGGTTAAGCCTTATTTTATCTGCTTTTGTGTCTATCTTCTCTTTCGACTGCAAGTTCAGTTCTGGCGAATCCGACAGCCAGACAAAAATGGCATCAGGCTGCTCAACGTATTTCTCGTTGCCAAACAGGATGTCTTCTATCAATGCCGACATGACGATGGTCTTGCCAGCACCTGTCGGAGCAGTAAACGACACCACTTGGTTTTGCCGACTGTTCCTGTATTCGTTATGAGCGGCTGCACAATGGTCGCGCAACTGCGCCAAAGCCCGTTTCTGGAATGTTATCAGTTCGTCTGTCATACCTTCTGCCTAATACTTAATTCTGAAATAGTCGAGGGTAGTTTTATACTGGTCTTGCGCTGTGAGACAGGTGTCTGTCAAATAGCCATTGATGTGTCCCCATTCGCGCAGCCCCCGATAATAGAACATCTTCAGTTCGTCGGTGATGATGAAAGGAACAATGCCACGCCCCAAACATTCCTTGAACATAACGAGACGACCCACACGGCCATTACCGTCCTGAAAAGGATGGATGCGTTCAAAGCGCACATGCAGGTCAAGGATGTCTTCAAATTGTCGCTCGCTGTTCCGATAGTCAGAAAGCAGTTCATCCATGCGTTCTCTCACTAATTCAGGCGCACAAGTCTCTTCTCCCCCCACTTCATTAGGCAGACGTTTATAGTCACCAACGGCAAACCAGTCTTTTCGGCTGTCGGATGTACCCGTCTTCAGCACACGGTGCAGTTCTTTGATGAAGTCGCTTGACAATTCGTCTGTGGCATGGTCAATGACCATGTCAATACAGCGGAAGTGGTTAACCGTTTCCACTATATCGTTCACATTGATGGCCTCCTGCGTCATGCCTATCGTATTGGTCTCAAAGATGTAGCGTGTCTGCTCGTGAGTCAATCGGCTACCCTCTATATGGTTGGAGCTGTATGTGAGGTCTATCTGCGTCTTGTGATAGATACCGCCTTTCAAACCCATCTGTTTCTGTTCGCGCAGTGCTGCTAATAATTCGGAAATCATATGTCTCTCCTTTATCTTGTGTAATTGATTCTAAAGTTATCTAAATAGTCCCGGTAGAGTTGGCATGTCTGCCGTTTGGGGAAGCAGCGGGACATTTCGCGATACATCGAGTCGCTATCCGTGACGAGGTACAGCATACGAATGTCGTCGTATGCATTGACACTTTCCATAAACTCGCTGAAAGCCTTCTCGTTAGTGAGCACGGCAAACTGGTTCTCTGGCAGTATCAGCATTTGTGGAACAGCAGCCCCCCACCCTGCCCCCTCCCCTTGATGGGAGGGGAGTTGCGGACATGTTCCAACAGCACCGGCCTTCATCCAGAGCAAGGGCAGCAGTTCGCGGAACTGACGTCCAAGGGCTACTTGCGTTTTGTCAAGGAAATCCAGTTTGAAGAAGATGCAGTTGGCTGAGAATCCGTCTTTCATCTGGCGGTGGTCTGTGCCAAGATATTCGCCCTTCAGCGGCTGTCCGTTTACGTCGTGGCCTTCTATGCTACAGACCGTGCGCGGCCAGTTCACATAGCGGGCAATGCCCAGCCGTTCCCACTCCTCATCTCCAGGCTTAAAGCCCTGCTTAGTCAGTGTCTTCGCTTCCTGCTCGCTCACCTCATTGTTCGTCACCATGATGCAGCGACGATGGCCGCCATCCTCTGCATTCAGCAGATTCACAGCATGAAGCGTAGTGCCAGAACCTGCAAAGAAATCCACAATCAATGCATTCGGCTTGTTGGCAACAAAGAAACGAATAGTGTCGTGAACGGCATAGAGAGACTTGGGGAAAGAAAAACGACCTTGGCCAATAATAGAATTAAGAATAGCGCTACCATGATGCCTTGCGCTGTGCAAAGGAATTCTCCACTGGGTGCCAGGGATAAATAAGCGTTTCATCTCTGTTCCCTTTAATTGCAGTTCGTTGTTACTACCGCCCCTGCCAATTATTGCGTATGTGCCATTTTTTATCTTCTCTATCTCACCTTCTGCAAGGTATGTAATGACCCAGCCATTTTCGTTTCTTGACAAAGCACGAATATAACCTCCATCAAGTCGTTCATATACTTTTTCTTGACTCAACTGCCAACAGCCTTCATCACCATTCTTCTTTATTGGCCATATGATTTCCTCGTCATCGCCGCATAGAATAGTATTTCTATTTTCATTGATGCTTAGCGAGTCGCCACATCTAAGTATTCTTCCATCAGCTAAACTCACATAAATTGGGTAGAAAAGGTTGGGCCTCTCAACCCTCGTATCATGTGAGCCGCTTCTGCGAAGCATTCTCCAAAAGGGTGTGTTATTTGTATCAGACTTTTCTGATTCATTAACAAGCCATTCCTGACCTAATGGTAGAGCTAAAGGTACGCAATCACAAAATTGCACAAAGAATATATATTCATCTGTTCTTGCGAATCCTCCCATGCGTGCCACTCCCGTTGGGTTGATGCAAGTACTCACCATCTGCATCCTTGCCTCTGGAAACAATTCTTCCAGCAAGCATCCCAGATGCAGATATTCCTTTTCATCAATAGTGACAATAAGCACAGAGTCTTTGGGATTCAGCAACTTCTTTGCCAACAGCAGGCGGCGCTTCATCATCGAGAGCCATTTCGAGTGACGGTATTGGTCTGCACTGTCCACATAGTCGTTATTATACTTCCAGTCACGTGCTCCCGTGTTATAAGGCGGGTCGATATAGATGCAGTCCACCATGCCAGGGTAGAGGTAGGCCAGCAGTTGCAGGGCGTAATAGTTGTCTGCCTCTATTAGTGCATGCCACAACGCATTGTCTGGCGAATGTTTCACCTCGTCCATCACTTGCAGACAGGGATAAATCGGCCCTTCATTCAGGCCTTCAGGTTGATGCTCTTCAAACACCAATCCGAATTTCTTCTGTTTCAGCAGCCGCTTCACCTCCGCGTCAATCCTTTGGCGCAGCCCTTCATCTTCTATCTGAGCTATCAAATCATTTATTGCAGACATGTATTATTATACTTAGTTTGATATAGTTCAACGTTCTACTCAGCAGTCCAAAGTAAATCATCAACACTGACACCCAGTATTTTTGATAACTGGATGAACATTTCCTTCTCTGCAAGTACCACCTTTAGACGGTTTATTCGTTTACGTTCCATTCCATACTATATTTGGCTACAAATTTACGACAAAAATTTCAAAGTCAATGTTTATTAAGCAAAAAAGTGGTATTTGTGGGTTGAAAAATTGTTCTTTAGAGTCAACATGCAAGTGCAAGCTGCCTGCAAAGTTAGCCCCTTCTGCGATTGGTATTTCATTTTTTCGGGAAAATGTTTGCGTGTATGACGTTTTTTGCATACCTTTGCAGGCGAAATCTAAAAACCAACCAAACAATAACCTAAAAGAATATTATGAAAAGCATACTGGAGGGCCGTCCTGCCCTGGAGAAAGAGGTGATGAAGATAGCCGAAGTGGCTGGATACCTGTGGCAGAATGGCTGGGCCGAGCGCAACGGTGGCAACATAACAGTGAACGTGACCGACCTTGTCGATGACGAGGTCAGGGCAATGCCGGCCATCAGCGATGTTAAGCAGATAGGCATCAGCCTGCCCGCACTGAAGGGCTGCTATTTCTACTGCAAAGGCACAGGCAAGCGCATGCGCGACTTGGCACGATGGCCCATGGACAATGGCTCGGTGATACGCATACTGGACGACTGCGCCAGCTATGTCATCATTGCCGACAATCCCGTCATGCCTACGTCAGAGCTGCCAAGCCACCTCACCGTACACGCACACCTCATTGAGAGCGGCTCGGCATACAAGGCTACCGTGCATACCCACCCAATAGAGCTGGTGGCCATGAGCCACAACCGCGAGTTCCTGGGCAAGGACGTCCTGACAAACATACTGTGGAGCATGATTCCAGAGACAAAGGCATTCTGCCCGCTCGGACTGGGCATCGTGCCCTATACCCTGCCTGGCAGCAACGAGCTGGCCGACGCCACGCTGCGAGAACTGGAGGACTACGATGTGGTCATGTGGGAGAAGCATGGCGTCTTTGCAAAAGGCCTCGACGTGATGGATGCCTTCGACCAGATAGACGTGCTCTCGAAGAGTGCCAAGATATACATCAATGCGCGTGCCATGGGCTTCGTGCCAGAGGGTATGTCGCAGGAGCAGATGGCTGAGATGACACGAGCATTCAACCTGCCGCGTTGAACACGAGTGACGACGGCCTTCAAAGACAAGACCTTTCCGTTTTTATTTAGTAAGCCATAATTCAATCATCATTTTTTCTTACTGTTACTGATGAAAAGGAGTCCCGCCGCTGTGAAGCACCGGGACTTTTTTCATTCTTCACTCTAATCTTCAATATTCAATCTTCAATCTTCAATCTTCAATCTTCAGTCTTCCCCCTTAATCTTCAATCTTCAATTTTCAATCTTCAATCTTGATGACCGACGAGACCTTCTATACAATGGCACTGACGCGCCTCAGCGGATTTAACGGCGCTCAGGCCAAACAATTATACGATACGATGGGTAGTGCCACTGCCATCTACGAGCAGCGCGAGCATATAGCACAGGTCGTGCCCGACTGCACATCACGACTGGTCGAGGCGTTGCGGCACTGGGACGACGCACTCAGACGTGCCGAGGCTGAGGTCGGCTTCGTAGAGCGCAACAAGCTGAAGGTCCTTGTACCTGCCGATGCCGACTACCCGCAACGGTTGGTGCAATGCCCCGATGCACCGCTCACGCTCTACTACCGCGGTTGTGCACAGCTGAACGGGCGCAGAGTGGTGGCCGTGGTGGGCACGCGGCGGTGTACCGTATATGGAAAGGATCTTACAACTCGCTTCTGCAGCGAGTTGCAGCAGCTGTGCCCAGGGACACTCGTCGTCAGCGGACTGGCATACGGCATCGACATCTGTGCCCACATGGGCACGCTCAGTGCCGGAGCCGACACCGTGGCTGTTCTGGCCCACGGACTGGACCAGCTCTATCCTTCAAGACATATAGACACGGCGCGGCAGATGGTGCAGCAGGGAGGACTGCTGACCGAGTACATGAGCCAGACCAATGTTGACAAAGTCAACTTTGTCAGACGCAACCGTATAGTGGCAGGTATGGCCGACGTTACCGTGGTCGTTGAGAGCGCGGCTCACGGCGGTAGTCTTATTACCGCCAGGATAGCGCGCGACTATGATCGCGACGTGATGGCCTTTCCGGGAGCCGTGGGGGCTAAGTACTCAGAGGGCTGCAACAATCTGATACGCCAGCAGACGGCACAGCTCATAACCTCGGCCGCCGACATGGTCGAGGTGATGGGGTGGCAGGACGATGCCGGACAGCATGACGCACGGCGTAGGGGCATTGAGCGTGAACTGTTTCCCGACTTGACGGCCGAACAGGGCATCGTGGTTGCAGCACTGCGACTGCAGAACGACCAGCAGATAAACACCCTGACCGTCAGGACCGGACTGTCCGCACAACAGCTAACGGCATTGCTCTTCGAACTCGAAATGTCGGGAGTGGTCAGGCTAATGGCCGGAGGCACTTACCACCTCATTTTATAGTAAAAAAGAGTCGTGAATGCTTCAAAATACCCTCCGAGCTTGATTATAATCAAGGAAGTTGGTGTTTTTGTGTGTAAACTGAAAAATATTTGCAAGAAAATTTGCTGGTTCCGAATATTCGCCGTATCTTTGCACCCGCTTTCCCGCCGAAGGGCGGGTTTGGCGACTAAGAGAGAGTTCTTTGACACGCTTACATAGACAGAGGAAAGTAGTACAAGAAGCACAACGCCCCGTCCGCCGAGGATCGGGGCTTGGGTAGAAATGAAGTCCGACCGTCAATGTCCGACCCCTTCCCGCGTCCGCCGCCGCCGTTGGCCGCATGTCTTATATGATATGTACACGTACATATTATTATACAGCGTGCGTTGTCCGCGCCGCAGGCCAGGGTGCAGGGTCTGAGGGGCCCGGAGTTGATACATAGATTGAGAAGGATACCGTCCTAAGTACAGGAAAAAGAAAATCAAAGATATACAATGAAGAGTTTGATCCTGGCTCAGGATGAACGCTAGCTACAGGCTTAACACATGCAAGTCGAGGGGCAGCATGGTCTTAGCTTGCTAAGGCTGATGGCGACCGGCGCACGGGTGAGTAACGCGTATCCGACCTTCCCCCTGCTTGGGGATAGCCCAGTGAAAACTGGATTAATACCCGATGTTGTCCCGTGTGTGCATGCTCGCGGGACCAA
>FLNV01000998.1_pt1 | contig 12510 bp, 12 predicted proteins | sample 1140351 | NCBI WGS metagenome assembly FLNV01 (sample SAMEA3878207, study PRJEB12797) | bioreactor metagenome | biome: Moose rumen | place: Sweden | collected 2011-10 | reverse complement strand
TATGGCATTGATCGAATCAATGCGCAAGAAGGTGTGCATGCACTCCGACGTGTATTTCCGTACCAACAGACAGACCGGCAAGACAACGACCGGCAAGCTCTGCTACCCTTCCACCAAAGCGCCTTCCGCTGCGCAGACCAAAGCGAAAGAGCGATTCGCCAAAGTGGTGGCGGCAGTCCGGACGATCCTCACGGACCCTACGGAGAAAGCCAAACTGGAGGCAGAGTACAAATCCCAAACCAAGTACGGTTCGCTCTTCGGCTATGCGATGCACAAGCTGAGTCCGAATTACGATTCCGACGGAAACGTAATCGGAAATTAAAAATTAAAAATTAAAAATTCAAAATTATGACACGTAAAGAAATTATCAAGGTAGTCATCTCGGTCCTCATTGCAGCCCTGACGGCTCTGGCGGCTTCGCTCGGACTCTCGTCCTGCAACGTCACCCGGACCATCACCACCAAGTCCGAGTACTGGCAGAAAGCCGACACCTCGGTCATCATCCAGACGAAGACGATCGAAACCTACGACGCATCGAAAAAACTGTGATCTTTGATCTTTGAATAAAAACGAAAATAGTCGAAAGTAAAAAGACCGCGGCAATGCCGCTCAAAGTAGAAAGACTACCCGCATGGTATTTTCCCTATTTTCCATCCCGAAGGGATATTTTTGTAAGGTGGTAGTACGGCACTATTGAGTGCCGGACGCAGCGGGACAGCAGGGCGGCAGAGCGAGGAGCTCGCTCATCGAACAGACGCACAGCTGAAACGCAAAGGCCGCATAGGCCGAACCGCCGCATTTTCGTTTTAAAAATTATCAACCATTAAACCTAAAACTTAACCCCCCTCACGGCGTAGGGGTCCGAACAGATGCAATTAGGTCTGTCAGTGAGTGAAACGAGCGGTCTGTCAGCGCAGCGGTCTGTATTCTGTCAGCGCAGCGGTCTGTATTCTGTCAGCGCAGCGGTCTTCTGTTCGGCAAACGCCGAACTTGTATGGCAAAGGTAACCTATTCCGCCGGCATCGACCATGTGTCGGGTGCATTGGCAAAACCGAGCAAGAGCGGTCAGCACTCCTGCACCAAGATGCTCTTGGCTACCCACCGCGTAGCGGCTACCCAGAGCAATGCATGTAACCGTTTGTATCTCCGTCCGAAAGTGGAGCGCAGCACGCAGCCGTCCGCCAAGGAACTGGCTATCCGTGAGCGCTTCACCGAGGTGCGCGCCATGGTCGCTACCCGCCGGAAAGATCTGAACAAGATCTCCCAGGACCAACTGGACTTCATCGCCCAGAAGGACACCGCCACCGGCAAAAAGACCATGACGGCGTACCTGTGGAAGGTGTGCGGCGCAGAGTACGATGCGGCGCACAACGGCTAACCGTCCTCTCGCCCAAAACGGAAAGCGTCCCTATCTCGTGGGGCGCTTTCTTTTGTTGTAAATTCGACCTCCTCCCCTTCCCCTACGGGGCGGGACCCTTCGAAAGTACAGTCGCGTCTTGCGGGACATATACCACCGCGGACATTTTTTTTGCCAAGCCTGAAGGCTTTCCTGTTGCATGAGCCTGTAAGACGTTTTTATGCGAGCATAAACGTCTCATAGCCCCACACAACAGATAAAATACATTTTATTTGGCAAAAAAATGCCCGAACGCTTGCGTATGTGCAATTTTTGTTGTACCTTTGCAGCCGAAATGAAAAACCATCTACTCATGAAACGAATTTTCTACTTATTTTTTGTGCTAAGTGTGGCATTGAGCGCTCAGGCTCAAGTTGGTGTCGGTTATTATCGCAGCGGTTATGGTTCTGTACAGAAGACCCAAGACGTAGGTCCGTTGACGCGTGAAGGCAATATCTACTATTATCACGGCAAGCCGATGAAGCGTGCAGAAATGGTTCAGTTGCTGAATGATAACTGCAAAGAAGCGTATGACTACTACCGCAAGCAGCAGAAGATAGAGAAAGCCGGTTGGGGTATTTTCGGAGCTGGTGCAGGTTTGGTACTCATCGGGGGTGGTGTCTTAGGCGGTTCGGAATCCTATTATAAAAACAACATATCCCCTATGTATCCGGTCAATAAACAAAACGAGTGGCTTTATGACAAACGTTATCATACCTATAAAACCATGCAAAGAGCCGGCGTTGGTATAATGATATCCAGTGCCGTAGCAGTTGCCTGTGTGTCTATACCGATGATCATAGCCGGTAACGTACAGAAGAAGAACGCGCATAAGGTGTTCAATACATGGTGCGGCTATAAGGAGTTGGAGGAGCAGGAGACGAGCCGTTTGGAACTCCGGCTCAACGCGGGTGCGAACGGATTAGGAGTAGCTCTCGCTTTCTGAGAAAATGCAAACACAGCAACGTGTAAAAAGTGCTTAAAGCGATCAAATCAATAGAATAATTACTAACCTTTTAAAATCCAATTTTATGAAAAAGATTCAACTCGCTCTTGCAGCAATGATTGCTGTTCTTTTTGCGTCCTGCGGAACGTACACCTATCAGGAATCCACCGCGCGTTATGTAGAGCCCTCTCGTGCCGGCTTCATAACCCCCGTGGTAGCCGACATGGAGGTACAACCACAGAAGATTTCCAACGAAGTAGAGATCTTTGTCAAACTCAAGAAACGTGAGATAAACCAGATCATGGCAGCCGAGATTCGCGGTATAGAATCTCCGTTGGTGCTCAGCTGGAAGAAATATGCGTTAGCTCAGACGCTGAAGAAATTCAAAGCGGACGACATCGTTTCTCCGAATTACGAGATCGCTCCGAGCCGCATGAAGAAGGATGTGTTGGTAGTAACTGTAACAGGTCATCCGGCTGTTTACAAGAATTACCGCACGGCGACCCAGGCCGATGTAGAGCTGATGAAGCCCTTTATAGAGCAGAAGAGCGATATGAACCTGAAGGGCGGTTTGCTACTCCAACGCATAGGCCGTTAATCGTTATGAAACGTAGAAGCATTTTACTCCTGGCAGCGCTGTGTCTGTATGGCATAGCGCAGGCTCAGGTAGGCGTATATCGTTCTTCGGGCTGGGGTGCGGTACAAAAAGAGAGGAAGGAGCGTCCGAAGCGTGAGTATGAGTGGACGAATACTATTATAGCCAACTACGCGATGACTTTATCCGGTCCTTCTCACAACGTAGGATTCACGTATGCGCGCTGCAAGTTAGCGGGGTTCTATGTCAATGCGATGGTCGGCATAGAGTGGAACTTTGCTAACGCAGGGAGTACTGATAAGCATTTCGTGACGAATGAGACCTCGCATCCGCGCATATCTCTTGGTGGCGGAGCGGTGATTAGGATGGTAATTCCTTTGTATGCGTATGTTGGGGTAGGCTATGCCTATAAGGAACTCAATTATAAGACAGTAGATGGTCAATGGGCGAAATATAGTTACGATTACGAGCGTTGTATCGGTCATTGCGCGAATATAGAAGCCGGTTTGATGGGAAATATCAAGGGTTTCACCATTCTCGCCGGCTATTCTGTCTTTCTAAATCGGGCTCATGAGCACGAGATCAAAGTGGGTTTAGGATACACCTTTAAGGACAAGAAGAAAGGAGGCACGCAATGAGAAAATATATGAAGATGCTGGCATGTCTTATGGCAGCAATATATATGGTCTCCTGTCAAAAGGATCCTATTTTTGAGGAAGTGTCCTCTTTAACCACTCTGGATGCTACCGATGTGTCCATTAACTCGGCGGTTTTGAACGGAGAGCTGGATTTGACATATTGGCGCAGGGACAATATTCAAGTAGAATATGTCGGTTTTTATATTTCTACCTCCAGCGATTTTAATTCTGAAGATACAGAGTATTATGAACAAAATAGTAGTTCGAGTTCGTCTCCTAATTTTAGTTTCTCACGGGAGGCGCGCGGATTAAAGGAAAATACGACTTATTACTACTATGCGTATGCTCGTAAATGGGCGGACGAAGCGGTAATAAAAGGCGCAGTCAAGTCGTTTACGACCAGACCTTTAATTGCGCCGCAAGGAGCTATTAGAGGACTATTTGCGGTAAGCAATACGCAAAAGGTATTTATCTCTCGTGGGAATCTGCAATACCGGGCTTCTTCCAAGACATGGCGTTTCGCAGAGCAACAGTATGACTGTATAGGCGATGCTAATTCCAATATCAGTGCCACCTATAGCGGCTGGATTGATTTGTTTGGTTGGGGCACAAGCGGGTGTAGCAATAAATATCCGTACATGACCAGCGGCACGTATAGCGACTATATTCTCTGGAATTCAATCTCAGGAACCAATTATGACTGGGGAGTATATAACGCGATTTCCAATGGAGGTAACCGCTCCGGTTTATGGCGCACGCTGACCAGATCAGAATGGGCCTATCTTTGCCAAAAAGGCGATGGCTGTTCAGACGATGCGTTGGCGACCGTTTGCGGTGTGCACGGGTATATCCTTCTTCCTTTGAGTTTTACAATGCCATCCGGAGTGGCATGGGTGTCCCAAGCGCTTAACTGGAGCACCAATATCTACAATGCGCAGACTTGGAGCAAAATGGAAGAAGCCGGTGCTGTATTCCTGCCTGCAGCGGGCTGCCGAGCGGGATCAAGTGTTATCTCATTTGGTACAGAAGGACAATATTGGAGCAGTACCCGCGAAAGCGGGGAAGGACCGCAGTTCTTGAAATTCAATGAGACAACAATCAACGCTTATTACTACTATTATTTAAGCTCCGGTTACTACGGGTGCTCTGTCCGGCTGGTGCAGGACTATCAATAATAAAAAAAACAATGCAACAATGAAAAATTTACTGAAAACAAGTTCGTTAGTCGTGCTGTCGCTTATGGCCGTAGCATGCACCCAACAACAGACTAATTCAACCACGTTGGCTTCAGTCATTACCGGTGAGTCAACGGTGAATGCAGACGCCAAGAGCGTAGTATGCGAAGGATACGTAGAGACGACCGGCGGTGGCACGGTATATGACCGCGGCATATGTTATACCTCTGCGGATCATACCCCTACTGTAGCCGACAAACGCTCCAGCGGTGGCAACGGAATAGGTAGTTTCTCCTGTACGTTGGAGAACGTTGAGGACGGGGACTACCAATATCGCGCCTATGCAACGAATGAGGCCGGTACCTCTTATGGCGAGACGTCTATGTTTACCATGAAAGCCACTAATGGTGGCAATGAAGGCGGTAATGGCGGTAATGAAGGCGGTAATGGCGGCAATGAAGGCGGTAATGGCGGCGGCAATGAACTTAGCGGCAGTTACCTGAAGCAAGGCGACAATATTACCAAGTTGTCCGCCGGAAACTGTAATATCACCTATAGTTATCAGACATATCCGTCGTTTTGCAGTTCCCGCGTAGTGCGTTTGTATAGCGACACAGGAGGATTAGTGTTCTTTATTGTGACCCGAACCATGGCAAACCTGACGACAATCGATTTAGGCGGCTGGAGTTATGAGAGTGCATGGACGTACGGAACAAATATTTATAGTTTGTATTCCATCAACGGCTCTCAGTACGAGCAGAGTATGCAGTCGTTTATAGTCACAATGCAAAACGGTCTTTATGTAATAGATGCGAAGATAAACAATAACACAACGCTGCATTACGAAGGTGCTATATCCATTTCAATAGGCTAAATCGCATAAAAAATAGAAAAAAGTGCTGAATTATTTGGATAATTCAAAAAAAAGCAGTACCTTTGCAGCGTGAATTGAATGAGGGGACCCGAAAAGGTCTCCTCGTTGTTTTAAAAAATAAGGAAGCCTACCCCCGGCCCCTCCCTAAAGGGAAGGGGGAAAAGTTATGCTAAACAAACAACAATTACAAACTTGGATTGAGGAGTACCTGAACGGTACGGAGTATGAGTTGGTCACGCTGGAGATCTCGGCGGAGAATGATATATTAGTGGAGGTGGACCGGCTGGAAGGCGTGGATGTCGATTTCTGCGCGGAGCTGAATCGGTATCTGGTGGAGAAAATAGATAACCTCACCCCGACCCTCTCCTCAAGAGAGGGAGACATGGATTACTCGCTGGAGGTGGGTTCTGTCAGTCTGACGGCGCCGTTCAAGACCAAGATGCAGTTTCAGAAGAACCTCGGGCACGATGTGGAAGTGATGGTAAGTACCAAGGGACAAAGTACCAAGTACAAAGGTCAACTTGTTTCCGTGGATGAAGAGACGTTCTCGGTAGATTGCGAGGAGAAGGTTGGAAGAGCGGTTACGGGTGACGGGTTACCGGTTACGGGAGGAAAGCCCAAGCGACCGAAGAAACAGATCGTGACCCATACCTGGCGGTACGACGAACCGAAGTACGTGAAGTACGACCTGAAGTTTTAGAAGACAAAAAACTAAATTATTATATAGCAAAAATGGCAACAAAGCAAGAAACAATTAACTTGGTGGACATTTTCAAGGAGTTCAACCAAGACAAAAGCATTGGCACACAGACCTTAATCACCGTACTGGAGGACTCGTTCAAGAGCGTGATCTCCAAGATGTACGGTCCGTCAGCCGACTACACTATCATCGTCAACCCGGACAAGGGTGACTTGGAGATCTACCGCAACCGTCTGGTTATGGAAGACGGCGATGTCGCCAATCCGGATACACAGATCTCGCTGAGCGACGCCCGTCTGTTGGACGAGGAAGCCGAGGTGGGTGACGACGTGACGGATCAGGTGTCCCTCGCTTCTTTCGGAAGGCGTATGATCCTGAATCTCCGCCAGACCTTGGCGTCGAAAATCATGGAGTTGCAGAAAGAGGCGCTGTACCAGAAATACAAAGACATGTTAGGTCAGGTAGTGACCGGCGAGCTGTACCAGGTATGGAAGAAAGAGATGCTTCTTCTGGACGAGGAGGGCAACGAGCTCTACCTGCCGAAGCAGAACCAGATTCCGACTGATTTCTACCGCAAGGGCGACATGGTCCGTGCCGTAGTGATCCAGGTGGAGAACAAGAACCAGCAGCCGAAGATCATCCTGAGCCGTACGGCTCCGCTGTTCCTGCAACGTCTGTTTGAACAGGAGATACCGGAGGTGAAGGAAGGTCTGATAGCTATCAAGAAGATCGCCCGTATCCCGGGTGAGCGCGCCAAAGTGGCAGTAGAGACCTTTGACGAGCGCATCGACCCGGTAGGCGCATGCGTAGGTGTGAAAGGTGCGCGAATCCATGGTATCGTACGCGAGCTGCGCAACGAGAACATCGACGTGATCAACTACACCCCGAACGTCAACCTCTATATCCAGCGTGCTCTGGCTCCCGCCAAGATCAGTTCGATGGAGATCGACGAGGAGAACAAGACGGCTAAGGTATATCTGAAACCGGACGAGGTGAGTCTGGCTATCGGTAAGGGCGGCTACAACGTGAAACTGGCAGGCATGCTGACCGGGTACGAAGTAGAGGTTTACCGCGAGATCGACGAAGACTTGGACGACATCTATCTGGATGAGTTCAACGACGAGATCGACCAATGGGTGATCGACGCCTTCAAGGCAGCCGGCTTCGACACCGCCAAAGAGGTTCTGGAGACCGCCAAAGAGGATCTGATCAAACGCACCGATCTGGAAGAAGAGACGATCGACGACGTTTGCCGCATTCTCGCAGCTGAGTTCGCTAACGATTAAGTTAATGTACAATTCACAATGTACAATTCACAAAGGGCTTACGGAATTTGGTACTGATCCGTAAGACCCGTACGGACAAATCAGATTGTACCAAACGTTTAGAACGCTTTGTAAATTGTAAATTATAAATTGTAAATTTTATGGCTATAAAACTTATAAAAGCATGTAAAGAATTGAATATAGGAATGGCTACTCTGACCGCATGGTGCGAGAAGAACGGCCATCCCGTTGCGTCTGATCCGAACGTGCGCATAGACGACGACCTGTATCTTCTGTTAGCGAAGGAATTCAACAAAGACATGGCCGTCAAGATCGAAGCGGACCGTCAGGCGGCGGAACGCGCAGCAGCAGCGGAGGCGGAGAAAGCGGAGAAAGCAGCTGCCGAAGCCGCCCGTAAGGCAGCCGCTGAGGAGGCGGCACGCCAGGAAGCGGCGCGTAAGGCAGCAGAGGCTGAGGCCCAGGCAGCAGCTCAGGCAGCCGCAGAAGCCGCCCGTAAGGCAGCCGCTGAAGAGGCGGCACGCCAGGAAGCCGCACGCAAAGCAGCCGCTGAGGCAGAAGCGCAAGCAGCCCGGCAGGCACAAGCCCAAGAGGCGGCGAAGAAACCATCCAAGCCCGAGATCTTCACCCTGGGCAAACCCGAGGTGACCGACGGACCGAAAGTGGTAGGCAAGATCGATCTGGATGCGATCGACACCTCCACCCGTCCGGCGAAGAAGACGAAGGAGCAGAAACGCAAGGAGCGCGAGGAGCGTCAGGCTGCCCAGGCAGCCCAACAGGCGCAAGCCCAGGCAGCGGCAGCCGAACGGCGCAAACGCGAACGCATCAAAGGCGCCAAGGTCGATCCTACCGACAAACGCAACCAGAGCGGCAAAGCCAAAGGCAAACAAGGCAAACCGCGCGAGGCTACACAAGAGGAGGTGGAAAAGGCACTGAAAGAGACGCTGACACGTCTGTCACAGCCCAAGAGCAAGAGCACGACCGCCAAGCATAAACGTGAACGCCGCGAGCAAGAGCGCGAACGTCACGAACTTGAGATAATGGAGGCTCAGGAGCAGTCCAAGATCCTCAAACTGACCGAGTTCGTTACCGCCAATGACCTGGCAGTAATGATGAATGTGCCGGTGAATAAAATTATCGGTACCTGTATGAGTCTCGGTCTGTTCGTGTCTATCAACCAGCGTCTGGACGCCGAGACGATCAATCTGGTGGCAGAGGAGTTCGGTTTCAAGACCGAGTATGTGGCAGCCCATGTGGTAGAGGAGATCAATGCCGACGAGGTAGTCAACGACGAGGACATCGAGTCCCGCTGCCCGATCGTCACCGTCATGGGGCACGTCGATCACGGTAAGACTTCGCTGCTGGACCACATCCGCAACGCGAACGTGATAGCCGGTGAGGCAGGAGGAATAACCCAGCATATCGGTGCCTACAACGTCAAGCTGAAGAACGGCCAGCATATCACGTTCCTGGATACTCCGGGTCACGCGGCGTTCACCGCCATGCGTGCGCGCGGAGCGAAAGTGACGGATATAGCCATCATCATCATTGCCGCAGACGACGCCGTCATGCCGCAGACGGTCGAAGCCATCAACCACGCGCAGGCTGCCGGTGTGCCCATGGTGTTCGCAATCAACAAGGTTGACAAACCGGGTGCCAACCCCGATAAGATCCGTGAGCAGTTGAGCAACATGAACATCCTCGTTGAGGACTGGGGCGGCAAATACCAGTGCCAGGAGATCTCTGCGAAGAAAGGAACAGGCGTATATGAGTTGCTGGAGAAAGTGCTGCTGGAGGCAGAGATGCTGGATCTGAAAGCCAACCCCAAACGCCGCGCCAAAGGTTCCGTGATCGAGTCCTCTCTGGACAAGGGCCGCGGCTATGTAGCCACGCTGCTGGTACAGGACGGAACACTGCATATGGGTGACATCGTCCTCGCCGGTACGTTCCACGGACGCATCAAAGCCATGTTCAACGAACGCGGACAGAAGATCACCGAGGTACGTCCGGGCGAACCCTGTTCGATCCTCGGTCTTAACGGAGCTCCGCAGGCGGGCGATGAGTTCAACGTCCTGCCGACCGAGCAAGAGGCGCGCGAGATAGCCAACAAACGCGGGCAATTGCAACGCGAGCAGTCTATCAGGACGAAGAAACATATTGGTCTGGAGGAGATCGGCCGCCGTCTGGCAATAGGCGACTTCAAGGAACTGAATATCATCGTCAAAGCCGATGTGGACGGTTCTGTAGAGGCAATCAAGGACTCGCTGCTCAAACTGTCCACGGAGAACATCCAAGTCAACGTGATCCACGGTGCCGTAGGTGCTATCAGCGACAGCGATGTGATGCTGGCAGCCGCTTCGGATGCCCTGATCGTCGGCTTCAATGTCCGTCCTACCGGTACCGCCCGCAAGATGGCGGAGCAGGAGGAAGTGGACATCCGCATCTATTCCATCATCTACGATGCTATCAACGAGATCAAAGACGCTATGGCGGGTATGTTGGCTCCGGAGGTGAAGGAAGAGGTGACGGCAACGCTGGAGGTGCTGCAGACCTTCCATATATCGAAGGTAGGTACTATCGCCGGCTGTATCGTGCGTGAAGGCAAGATCAAACGCGGCAACAAGGTACGGGTTATCCGTGACGGTATCGTGATCAAAACGGCTGAGTTGGCATCTCTCAAGCATGTGAAAGACGACATCAAGGAGGCCGGTGTCAATACCGAATGCGGCGTGAGCCTCAAGGCTTACGACGACCTGCAGCCGGGCGACATGCTGGAGTCCTTCGAAGAGGTTGAAGTGGCAAAAACACTCTGATAAAATACCAGATTCCGACAATAAGAAAATTTGAAAATGAATAAATATGAAAATGAATAAGATCCTTCGTACGTTGTACTTAGTACCCTTGTCCCTTCTCCTGACGGGCTGCTGGACAAGTATTTTTACGGTCGCTCCGACAGTAGAGCCGGTAGCTCCGGTGAAGACGGTCTATACGACCACCGTAACGACTCCGACGCCCAAGCATACGACAGTAAGTACGGTTACCGTAACGAACTACAACAGCGATCCATGTTTCTATCTGGATCTGAACGCCGTTGCTGCGGCTTTCGCTGAGAGCCGTTCGGTAAAGGAGTTTGAGGAACTTCTGAATTCCAGCCGGTATATGATCAACAACCTGGATCTGAACGGCGACGGATGGATCGACTACCTGCGTGTGATCGAGACCCACAGCGGGTATTATCATACCCTGCTTATTCAGGCGTGTCTGGGTCCGGGTGTGTTCCAGGACGTGGCTACGTTGATTGCGGAGCGCCGGACCGATGTGCTGTATGTAGAGGTAGTGGGTGACCGTTATCTGTATGGTTATAACTACATTGTCCGTCCGGTGTTCGTGAAACGTCCGCCGATGTGGGATGTCTATGGTCGTGCAACGTATGCCGTATGGAGTTCGCCTTATTATTACGACTATTATCCGTCCTATTACACGCGTCCGAAACCGATCTATCTGAACCACTATCAGGCATACGTGACGACGTATATGACGAACCACCATTACTGCCACCGGTGCGAATACCCGACAACGGTCTTCTACACCAATTATACGAGCATGACGCAGGGTGCGTCGCGTAACGACTACGCCACCCGCAACCCGAACGGTTCGTTTGAGCAGCGCGTGACGCGTTCAGCGAGCAGCACGAACGGTGTGTCGGTCCGCAATGCCGGTCAGTTGCGTACGGAGGTAGCCAAGACGGCAGCCAAAGAGGAGACGAAGAGCACGACTACATCGACTACTACGTCCACCAGGACATCCGCTTCTACCAGCACGGCTACCACCGGCAAGAGCGCCACTTCTACAGGCGGCACTTCGGCACGTTCGACAAGCACCGGTTCGGCTACTTCTACGAGCAGGACGCCTGCCTCGACAAGCAGTACTCCGAAGACGGACAGGACAACAACGGCTCCGACCAGTTCACGCTCGACGAGCACTACTGCTGCTTCGTCATCGACATCGACCAGGGCCACGACCTCAACCGGCGGCACTTCGGCACGCTCTACCTCTACCGGCTCTACGACGGCTACTAAAAAGACCTCCTCTACCGGTACGAGTACTACCCAGCGCCAGCCGTCCACGACGATCGAGACACGCGTGAACAAGAGCGGTACGACACGTACGACCGTGAGGACGACCGACGCTACGGGTAAGACGACCACCGTGCGCCGCGAGAGCAGTTCCAACACGCGCTCCTCAGGAAGCACGAGTAGTTCTACCCGTTCATCGTCCGGCTCAACCCGTACTTCCACCTCCACCGGCGGGACGAGCACCCGGTCAAGGTAATGGTAATTATTAAAAAATAGGCACCCGAAGTGAGGTGACCCCAAAAAGTTGGACGGATTATTAAATCTATTTGACTTGATTTTGAAAGTGAGTTCGGTATTGTACCGGGCTCATTTTCAATTTTAGTTTGATGCGTTCGTTGTTATAATACCGGACATACTCTTTCAACGCTGCCTTAAAATCCTCTATGTTCTCCCATCGATTATTATAGAGCAGCTCGTTCTTCATCAGACCGAAAAAGTTCTCCATAACTGAGTTGTCCAGGCAATTACCTTTACGGGACATACTCTGCGTGATACCATGTTCACGCAATAGGTACTGGTAGCGCGTGTGTTGGTAGTGCCAGCCTTGATCCGAGTGCATGATCAGACCTCTAGTCTGCGGATGTTTGCGGAACGCTTTCTGCAACATATCCACTACCATCTTTAAGTCCGGACGATCAGAGATCACATAACTAATAATCTCTCCGTTCCACATGTCCAGTATTGGCGATATATAGCATTTCTTACCATGTATATCTACCTGTGTTACATCTGTTGTCCACTTGCGATTAGGCGCGTTGGTAGCAAAG
>FLNV01000291.1_pt1 | contig 12512 bp, 4 predicted proteins | sample 1140351 | NCBI WGS metagenome assembly FLNV01 (sample SAMEA3878207, study PRJEB12797) | bioreactor metagenome | biome: Moose rumen | place: Sweden | collected 2011-10 | reverse complement strand
ATGACGGTGGCGAGAGGGGCGACTGTGGTCTCAACATCCACCTTGATGGTGTCATTGCTGTCGAACAGCACGTTCGAGCCGTCCTTGAACACCTGGTCATTCTCTTTCCAGTTGGTGGTCTCCAAGTTCCACGCTCCGTCTGCCACGGCCCATGTGTAATCAGGACTGTAGTTGGCGATGTCCACCATCTCCACCTGCTTCGGCTGGGTCTTCACGGTGACAGCGCCGGTATAGTCGGAGTAGGTCTCACCCTTGTAGGCGCGCATACGGACCTGATAAGCGGCTCCAGGCTCGAGTCCCTCGACGTTATAGCTTTCCGTGTCTGCATCAATCTTGGCTACCTCCACCCATTCGCCGTCTTTCTCCATCTCCAGGGAGAAGCCGTCCTCGTCTTCCGTGAAGTCATACCACTGCAGGCTCACGCTGTGGTCGGTGGACGACGCGTACGACAGCTGCTGGGGCACGCGCAGATAGAGCACACGGTTCGCCTTGCTCAGCCCGTTGATATAGTTCTCGATATTGGCATAGCCGTTGTCGGCGATGGTCATCGCGTCATTCTTTCCGGGGTCTGTCCCGTTGGCGCTCTCCCATTCGTCGGGCATGCCGTCGCCGTCGGTGTCCACGGGTTTGTCAAAACTCTTGAGGCCCCAGGCAGTGGGTGCTCCTATTGAAAGCTGAGACTCGGAGGAGATGATGGCACCTTCTTTACCAAGCGACTGGCATTGATGCACCATCAGGCAGTCAGCCAGGTCGCGGTAAGGGAGCGACGCACCCACATCGGGCAGCAGCGAGTCTATCAACTGCGTCGCGCTCCAGGTCGGAAGCTCAGGGTAGTTATAGGGTTTGGAGGCAAACGTCGGGCCACCGCCATACTCGCTCTTCGGTATCTCGTAGGCGTTGAACTGCCCGTCGGCGTTGCGGTCCTGCCAGTTGTCGTTGGCATAGATGCTGAAATCGCTGTTACCGCTCGTGATGGCGTTGCCGCCGCCGGCAGGGCCGTTGATGAACAGGTTGTTCGTCACGTTCACCCAAGACTTGCCCGAAGAGTCACCGCCCATCAGGTAGCAACCGTCTTTCCAGTTGTAGACGATGCAGTTCACGTATTGGCTCGTACCCTTCACCTTGTTGTTACGGGTGCTGTTGTCGCAATAGAAGTTACGGTAAAGCGTGATGGAGTCGCTCTGGATCAAGCCGCCGGCCGAGTGCGTCAGAAGTCCCTGGCCAATCACGCAGTTCGACAGCGTGATATGGGTCGGAGCCGTACCTTTGTTGTCCCAGTTGATGGAGAAGGTCTCGTCAAGTCCCCACGCAAACGAGCAGTGGTCGAAAATCATGTTCGCCCCGTTGGCAACGCCGGCGCAGTCCTTGCCGGAACTGCCGCCCTTGCCCATACGGAACTTCATATAACGGACGATAAGGTTGTTGGCGGCGGAGAACGTCACACCGTCGCCATAAACCACCACGCCCTCCCCGGGAGCGGTCTGTCCAGCTACGTAGAGGTTGGATGCGAAACTCATGCGCGACGTGATATTGATCACGCCGCTCACGTCGAACACGACGATTCGGTTGGGCTGGCTCACAGCGTCACGCAAGGAACCGCTGCCACTGTCCTTCAGATTGGTCACGTGATACACGCTGCCGTAACGGCCGCCAACGGCATAACGACCCCACCCCACGGCACCGGGGAATGCCAGCTGCTTCTGCTGGCCTGCAGCCGGCAACAATGAAGCCAGCAGCAATGCTGATATCAGTAGTATTTTTTTCATATTGTCAGTTTTCTGTTTAGCAAGTCCTCCGCATTTTCCGGGATATTCGGTATCGCCGGGTTTTCTGGTCACTTAATCATTCATATATCGGTGTCCGGTTGGGGATATCCGGTGTCGGTTCTGTGATGTCCTTTCCGATTTCGGTGATTTTCAGGTTGTCGAAATATGGGGTGCTGGCCTTCTTTCCATCCACGTCGGCCAGCAGGCCGGCCATACCGTGATGATAGAGGAAGTCCTCGGCTTTCAGCACCTGGACCCCGTCAACAAAACCGATAATCTCAGTCCCTTTGAACTGAAGTTTCAAGGTATGCCATTCGTTGGCATGGATGTTCTGCACCGTGGTCTCACCCAGGATTTTCTCGCCACCCTCACTGTCGTCGTTCAGAGCCTTGAGCGTGGCCTGCTGCTCGGCATCGCCTTCAACCTTCTTCTTGTCCACCTTACCACGCACCACCACAAGACGGCAGTTGCCTTTGTCGTCCAGACGCAGATAATACCCTTTCGGGATAAATCCCCACCCGAAGCCGAAGTGGTTCAGACGGCCCATCACCGCTGCTGCGTCACCCTCGTTGAGTAGCACGTCGGCACTCACCTCGTAGTCGCTCCATTCGTCGTCGCCGATGATGGTGTAGTGTTTCCAGTCGGGGGCCCAGCTGATTGTCTGGCGGGGCACAACCTGCCGTATGCAGTTGCCATAACGTAGTGGAGCTGAGACGATTTCAAACGCGCCGGCGATGTCGGCGAAGTAATGGGGAAGGTAGCCCCACTGCTCAGGACTGCTGTACTGGTCGAAGTTGTCAAAATAAGGGAACGGGAACGGCTCTGAGGGCGGAACGGCATGGACGGCCTTCTTCTGACCGCGGGTGGTCGACAACGAATAGACAGCATTGGTATCCACATCCAGCGTGAACTGTTTGCCGTCAGTCTTGATGTCGTCCAGGCGGACGAACTGCTGCTCTGCATCGCTCTTCCATACGCACAAATCCTCCTTCGAGAGCCCTTTGAGTTTGAACGACAACGTCTGCGGCTGTTTCGCCCCCTTGGTCTCGATGATGATGGAATAATCGTCGGCATCCGGCGCTTTCAGCGTCACCATGGAGCCGCCGCCCTGAAGCAGCTGGCATCCGCTGGGCATATATTTCCACCCGATCTTGGTGAACTGGCCATAGTGGGCATAGCCCCACAGATTCTCGCGGACGCGGTAATGACCGCTCCAAGGCTCGTAGGCCAAAACCATCGGAGGGTCTTCGGCATAGGGCTCGGTGGGATACAGAGCGGCGATATCGTACCAGTTGACAATCTTGGTCACACCGGAGTTGATGTAGTTCTTATTGAAGCACTCCACGATACCGATCAGGCAGTCATAGCCTTTCATATACACATGGTCCTCGGTGTTCCAGATCGGCTTGCCATACTTCTCTGCGATTTGCTGGTTCTCTTCCGACACGGGGTCTACCTCGTTGAACACGTGGCCGCCGATGATGTCGACGGAGATGCGAAGGGCCTCGTCGGTCTCCAGGTCCTTCACGAAGTTGAGCTTCCCTTTATACCAGTTGTCGAACGCATGGATCTTCACATACTCAAAGCCGTTGTCGTCGAAGGTCTTCCGCATCATCTTCGCAAACTCGTAGCTGTCGCCTTTCTCGTTGCGGCAGCCCATGGCGTCCATCTTCAGGCCATAGTTGCTGTAAAGCCCGCGAAGCCACGACACATAGTAGTCTGCTGCGTCCTGACTCCAGAAATTGCCGTCGCCCACCCATCCGGGAGCGCTCCAGGCTGCTCCGTCGAGCGACAGATCTGGATTACGTTTCTTGGCTTCCTGCATCACCCACCACGTATAGCCGCGCTGGTAATTCAGGTCGTCACGGGTATGCATGTGGGAGGGCATCGAACCCTGGGTGGAGTTGCCGTCGCCGGGCACCTCCACGAGCAGCGTGCTCACCGAAGCGCCGTGCATCGGCTTATATACCAGGTCCAGAATCTCGCTGCGCTGCGGCTCTGGGTAGTCCTTCAGCAGGGCCGACGTGCCGCCACCGCCGTTCACGATGCCGATGCCGTCGAATCGTTTGCCGGCTTTCTTGCCGTTCAGTTCAAAATGCTGTACACTCTCAGTCTGCGCCGTCAGCGACAACACAGAAAACAAAATCAGGGTTAATGTAGTTAGTTTTCGTCTCATTATGATTATGTTAATTATGTTTGCTTCATCCCTGTGCGGACTTAAGCCTGTAGAAATGCGTCATAGTGCGTCTTGCAACCATATCCATCACCAGAGTAAATACACTATTCACTTAAAACTCCTCTTCATTTTCCATCGCCCACAATGCGTAGGCGGTCTCATTGCCTTCTTCGAGCACATCAATTTCCACATCACCGCTCCGCCCTTTCGACGGGCCGTCGGGAGCGGGTTTGCCACTGCCTGGACCTGAGTCCACCAGCAGGGCATGGCTGAACGTGATGACTGATTTTACACTTGGCTTTATATATTTCGCTTTCATAAATTTTCTTTTACTTTTTTTGCTAATAATCCTCGCAAACGACTCCTTTGCTGTCTGTTATCATTCACTTATCCAAAAGGATTTCCAGACTAAAAGGATTTCCATTGCCCGTCGTGTGGCGCGCGATAGCATCGCAGGCAATTAAAGTTTGTCCTGCTCATCCATCCTCATGGCCAATTCTTCATTCTTCATTTAACTCTCTTCTCACTTAATGAGTACCTTCTTTCCGCCGTGGATATACACACCCCGGCCAGGACGACTCACACGCTGTCCCTGCAGGTTATACCAGCCATTGTCCATGCTTCCGCCATCTACGGATGTACGTGCCAGCGGCGTGCGGATGCCTGTGGCCTGACCGCCACCGTCTCCGATGACGATGCTGACCACGCTGGCGCCTCTGATCACATTGCCCTTGTTCTCAAAATAGGCAGAGAACGGATCAACGACCTCTCCGTCGCTGCTCACACGGACGAAGGCGTTACCGTCAGCGTTCAGCACGTATCCGTTGGTGATGACAGCGGGCGTGTACGTTCCTTTCATGCTCAGCTGCTGGCCTGTGATGCTGCATTTCGCGTCGGTGCTGAACTCCGTGATGTCACCGCTGAAGACGAGCTTCTTGCCGTCAAGATTCCAGTTGTCACCGTAGGACTTGTCGGGAACTGCGATGAGATAGGGAATATTGGCCTTGAGCTCGGTTCCTGCGACATAGTCGAAGTGGGCCTTGCCGCCCTCTTCATACAGGAACTGGTAGAGCCAGAAGTTTTTGCCTGCGTCGCTGGCGCTTTTAAACCAGTCGACGGGCTCTCCCTCACAGCTGACCTGAGTGGCTTCGAACGGGAGCACCAGCGTGCTCCAGCCGTCTTTGCTGTCTTCCGTGCTTCCTTCGAACGAAGCGGTATAGCTCACGGCGTCGGAGACGAAGTCCCACAGGATATAGAAAGGATAGTTCTGATAGAGATTGATGACGTCGGCCGACGTACCCTTCACCACGTTCAGGCCGGATAAGCTCGACGGCACCGTCTGCCTGTCATCGAAATAATAGATGCAGTTCGGATTCGTGCTGGGCACGACGGACGTACTGCTGCTCACACTGCAATGAGAGAAGTCAACTGCGCAGGTATACTGGGGGATGACCATTTCCGAAGATTTCGGAACGAACGAAACGGCTTCGTATGCGTCATAGCACAGAAGACCTTCGCTCACGGTGAACGTGGCGGAGGCAAGGATGTCAGGATTGTCGCCAAAAGGATTTCCATTGGTCAGAATAAAAGTATAAGTCTCACCTGGAGTCAAATCGCCCCGCATCACAGTCCGTGAATAGGAGCTGCCTGCACCGATTGTAGTCTTAAAGCCATTCGCACTTTTGTCGCCCTTCATGATATAATAGAATGAGCCGCCCACAGAGGCAGTTGTCGTGTTCGTCAAGGTCACATCTGCTGTGAAGACATCAGAAACCAGGTAGTTCACGCCGTCCGTTTCAATAAGGTTCTCGACATCCAGAGAGGCGGTGAACTGTCCGGCATCGCTTGACGTCGTTGAAGTGACTGTTGCTGTACCCAGCAAACGGCTGCACACGTCTCCGCTGATTTCCCAGAAATAAAGTGTGTGTGTTCCGTCACTCGTCGGGGTGAAATAGAAATAGGCGGTGCCGGGTCCGTTGGCATAGGTATAGACGCCGGCAATGGTGCTTTCCAGATTGCTTGCCACTGACTCATAACCATAGTTTGCCAGGTCATTAGGATAGTCGGCCACCATCACCACCATCCCGTTGTATTCCTCGTCGGTGTTGTTCTGGAACGTGGCTTTCACTTCCTGGAACGTACCGGTATAACCCGTCCCGGTGAACGTTGCACCGGTCACGCTGAGATCACATTCTTTCGGATAGACCTCCACGCTGGCGACCGCGCCGTTCTTGATGGTCACCACGGCATAGTTTCTCTTGTAGCCGTTTGCCGGGCCCCACTGGCTCAGGTCGCTGGTCGCAGTGGAACTCTGCACGCCTGTGATGGTGTAGGTGCCGTCAGAAAGTCCGGCTGCCAGCTGGCTGTGCGGGATGCTGGGTGAATAGTAATAGCCGCTGGGAAGGTCCGACGCGTTTGTGATGCCGAAAATACGGGACACCTTACCCTCGCTGTCCACCACGCCGAAGCTGTAATAGATGGTGCCAAGTGTCGCGGTCGTCTCGTTCGACATTTCCATCGACAGGGTCGAACCGTCGTCGGCCACATTGCCCACAGTCAGACCGCCTATGGCAGTCAGAGGCTCTGTCGCCTCAGGCTGAAGGCCGATCAGCGCGTCCTGCATGAAGGAATAGCCGTCCTCCGTGCTGCTCGCACCGGCTCCGTCGTTACTCTCGGAATTGAGCACGGAGAGGGAGAAATAGCCGTTGTACGTTCCGCCCCAGCCCCAGTTGATGTGGTAAAGGCCATCGCCGTCATAGCCGTCGCAGATAAAGGAATGTCCGCCGCCGGTCGACTGTCCGGAATACAGCACGGGCCTGTTTGCGGCCAGCTCGCTATAGATGAGCGCTTCCCACTCTGTGTTGGTATAGTCGCTGCGGTCGGCCAGGTAGGCGTTGGGATTATAATGGAAATAGTTGATGAAGGCCTTCAGGGCGTCGGGCGAGGAGGCCGACGAACCGCCGGTGCCGTAGATCATCTTCGCGCCCTGACCACAGTAGCGCATCAGCGTGCCCACGGCCTGAGCTGCGGCTGAGTTGACATCTGTCAGGTCTGTGCCGATATATTCGTCCTGCATGGCATCCCAGTCAAAGGTGATGGCAGGCAGCTCGTCAAGTGTGCCGATGGTCGAGTTTGACGTGTACGAAGGCACAACCGTGGTGGCACCCTGCGGCCATTTGTGGTAGTACATCACCTGGGCCATCGCGGTCGCCACACAGCCGGTCAGGCAGTGACGGGTTTCACCGTTTGAATAGTTATAATTCGGGCAATTCCAGTTATAGGCTTCTCCCGCTGCCGTCTTGATACTTCCCTGGTTCCATTCCGACGTGGTCAACGGACCGATGGGCGACTTCACCGACACCGGGGCTTTCTGCTTCGAGATTTTCCTGGCACCTCCCGCATTGGCATGCTGAACCAGACGGCCTACATTCGTCACCCAGGCCTTCACGTTATCAGGCATATTGCCAAGGTCGAACGTGCCGTCATAGCCGTAGGCCAAAACCGGCTCTGTCGCCTCTGAGTTGGCAACCAGCACGAATCCGCCGTCACTGGCGTTCACGGCATAAAGGCCGTCGTTCACTTTCTCAGCCCGCAAGTTTCTCAGTTTCTGAGAGACGCCCCTGCGGCCGGACTGATGACGGCGGGCATTTAAAAACTCTCCCGCACGGCTGACTGCCTCCTCCTGGCTGATCTGAGCAGACGCACCGACCAACAGAACAAGATAACAGCAGCAAAACAATAAAATTCTCTTCATATTTTTGTAGTTTTTATATTTCTAGTTTTCCTAGTCACCCTAATCTTTAAACTTTAAACTTTAAACTTTAAACTAATAAAAGCACAAATTTACGAAATTTCCCCCACAACCACAAATAATTACAGGAAAAACATGCACACATCAAAAATCAGGGCAGGCAAAAACGGATATTCTTGCCTGTCCTGATGATTGAAATGATAACGGAACCGCCTGAACCTACCAGAGGGAAGCATTCGTCTTACCGCCATTTTCCGTCTCTATGACAAACTGCTCAAAGGCTTCTTGCTCCTCAAGCTCCTCCTCGCGCTGACGGGCATCGCCGCCGCCACCGCCACCACCTCCGTTCGGAGCGGTCATCGCGATCATATGCGTGGGAGAGAGCAAAGCGGTTTCACAAACTGGTTTTATATAGAATTTCATTTTCTTGATTTATTGGTTTTAATGAAACTGGGAATTACTTCACGATGAGTTTTTTGCCGTTGACGATATAAAGTCCTTTCGACGGTCTTGCCACCCGGCGGCCGCTGAGGTCGTAAACCTGAGGCTGCGATGTGTCAGAAGTTCCTATTTGTCCGATGCCGGTCGGGGTGTCGTCTGCCTCGAAATTGAGGTCAAGCGACTTCACGCCTTCCTGGGTCTCAGCCCTGAAATAAGCGCGGGTCGGCTTGAACCAAACGGTCGATGCGGCATAGACGGCCTTGCTGTCCTGAATCATATAGATGGTGGGGTCGCCGTCGGGGAACTCCGTATATTGATAGACGCCGGTCATCGTGATGTTCTCTCCTTCTGTGGTAAGCATGCCGTCAGCAGCAGCAACCAATGTCTTGTCGCTGAATGTATACGTGGCCTGATGGCCGTCTGCTCCCGTCACCACCACAAGATACGGCTTGTTGGCTGCCATCCGGCCGTCAGCCTGCTCGTCGAAGACGATGGCACCGCCCTTGATCTTGCTGACGGTATAGACGCTGAACTCCATGCCTGTCACGTCGAACAGTTCTGTGGCGTCGGTGGCAAACGGAAGGACAAGCGTGTTCATCCCTTCCTTGAAGGTGCGGGTGAGCTCCACGTCGAAGGTGCCGGAGAGACTGCCGTCGTAGTCCTCGTCCTCGCTCAGCGTGACAACCGTCGACTTCACGGCCTCAGTGGCTACACCCAGTCCGCCCATCGCGTTGGCGGCACGGACGGAATATGTGGCATTGGAGTCATCAACCGTGTAGGTCGGCTCCTGGGTGAAACCGACCACATGTCCGTCCTTCACCACCGCCCAGCAGAAGGCATAGTTGCTGTCGTCCCAGGTGAGGACGGTGCCGGTGAGCACGACGTTCTTGGGAGACGGGGCCTGCTCGGTATAGTCGGTCGGAACCCAGCTGCCGAACATGTTGCTCATGTCGGAAGCCTCAGCGGCCTCGGCGGCAGTGAGAACGGGATTATTGGTATAGCTGCTGTTGAAAGTTGTCTTACGGCCGCTCAGATCCACCGCAACGCCATCGGAAGTCCGGGAGTTGTACTCGGCAAAGCGTTTCGGCCAACCGTTGCTCATCTCGGCCCAGCCAATGCTGGAAGGAATGATGTTCATCGTCGTGTTGATCCACAGCGCAACGGGGGTGCCGCTGCCCCAAGGACGTCCGAGATAGTATTTGGTGTTGAGGGAAGTGCTCTCTCCGTTGATCGTACATCCACTGAACACATAGCCGTACTTGATACTCTTCGAAGGAACGGCGATATAGCCGCCGGTGTTCATGCACACCTGGATGACCGTCTCGTTGAAGAAGGCGTCGCCCTTGCCGCAGAGGAAGTCGGTGCGCCCTCTCAGAAGGCCGCCCTCAAAGTAATACAGGCCGTTGTCGTTGTTCGAGGTCCACGTGTCCTGATAGCCCCACAGGCATACGTTCTTGTAGATATTCTTCGTGCCGCGGTCCTGAAGCGCGATGTTGCGGCCCAGACCGTCCGGAATGCCGCTCTTCACGGTCAAATCCTGGAAGTAGATGCCGCTGATGCCGTTGCTGATCTGGAGCACGTCGCTCTTGCTGATACCGTCATACACGCTGGTCTGGCCCTGCGACACGCTGGTGTTCGTGTACGTCCCGGCATTGGCCAGGTCGTTGGTGATCACCACGCCGTCGCGGCTCTCGCCGATAAACGAGATGTTGTTGGCCTTGATGTAGGTGATCGGGCTCGGATAGGTGTTGCCGTCTCCCCCGGCTATCGTCTCGGTGGTGCTCAGCGGCAGCGTGTAGGTGCCGTCATAAAGGAAGATCCGGTAGCGGGCAGACTTGTCAGAACGTGTGTTAGCGGCGTTGATGGCGGCCACCAGGTCGTCATCGCTCTTCACGTAGTAGTCGTAGATGCCTTTCTCGATGGTCTGCTTGTCTGATGCGCTCACCGTGCCGTTCACCACCACGTTGCCGATACACATCTGCTTGTTGTTCGCCACGTTGGAGATATAGAACCGAAGCGTGAACACATCGCAGGCTTTTCCGCTGATCTCGGCCGTGTGGTTCAGGTTGGCCGCATCAGCGTTCGCATTGCTGTTGCGGAGGATGGTGGCGGCGGGGACGGACTGTATCGCGCTCTCCACGCCGTCAATCGTGTAGCTCCAGGAGAAATAGGCGTTGTCTGTGCCCACTTTCACTGCGTCGAAGCTGACGGAGGTCGGGGTGAAAAGCTTGCCGTCTGCAGCACTCACGGTATATTCGATCATCACGTCTTCTGTCGTGCCGGCATTGCCGGTAGAAGGCTGGTACTTCACCATCGTGCCGCAGTCGGGAATGGCGGTATAGGAAGCGGTCTCACAGGTCAGGCCGCTGCCCACTTTCACCGTGGTGTTGGACACATAATCCTGCAGTTCTTCAGCCACGGTGGCGCTCGCCTCGTCGCCCACCGGCCATACGATGCTGCCGGAGATGGTCGGAATGGTCCATGTGTAGTTGAAGCCGTAGAAGCCGAGCTTAGAACCAGTGCAGTAGACCTTATAGGTGGAGCCGGCCTTCACGTCGAAGGTGTAGGTGCCGTAATATTTCTCTGCCGACGTGATGCCGTTGTAGTCCGGCAGGGCTACGTCGTCCTCCAGGATATAGAACGACTTCCCGGCATTGAGCACGACGGCCACGTCGATGGTGCCGTTGTAAACTGGGGTGATAAGATATACGGTGCCACCGGTGCTGCTGCCGTTCGTCCCGTTTCCGTCTGTGGCGGCCACAAAGCCTTCGGCCAGGCCGTTGCTCTTGGCGGCGGTAAAGGCGTCACCTCCTGGGAAGCCGTACTGCACGGTGGCGATGACATCTCCGTTATATGTCACGTCGACGGTCTCGCCGGAATCGAAGGTGTCGCCTTCATAGAGCAGGTAGGTGGCGTTGGCGGTCACGCCCTCTGGATCCTCGTGGGGTTCTTCCTCTTCGGCGGTAGCTGTCCATGTGTAGTTGAAACCGTAGAAGCCGAGTTTCGAACCGGTGCAGTACACGGCATAGGTGGACCCGCCTTTCACGTTGAAGCTATAGGTGCCATAGTATTTTGTGCTCTCCGTAATGCCGTCATAGCCGTCGAGGGCTACTCCGTCCTCCAGAATGTAGAACGACTTGTCGGCATTCAAGACAACGGCCACTTCGACCTTTCCGTCGTACTCTGGCTTGATGTAATAGACAGTTCCTGAGGTGGCACTGCCATTCACACCGTTGCCGGCGGTGAAGGCTGCAAAACCGCTGACACTGCCGTTGGCACTGGCTGCGCCGAAGTCAGCGCCGCCTTCCACGCCGTAGGTTACGGTGGCAACGGTCTCGCCGTCACTCTCCACGTTGACGGTCTGGCCGGACGTGAAGGTTTCGCCCGCGGTCAGGGCGTAGGTGGCGGTGGCGGTGATGGTCTGAGTCGACACGGATTTGGGATAATACTCGTTTACGCTGCTCTGAGCGTCTTTGTTCTCGTTCTTCATGATGCTCTCAACCACGGAGCTGAGGTAGACTTCCAGGTTGGTGTAGTAGCCTTTCTCGGTGTCGAGGGTATAGGTCTGCGCGTCGCTCGCGTCGTTCGGGTTGAGACCGTTCTTGCTCTCCCATTCGTCGGGCATGCCGTCGCGGTCGGTGTCATAGCCGTCGGGGCGGCTGCCGGTGCCGAAGTTGGACTCGGTATAGCCATTGCAGTCCGACACGCGGTCTATCAGGCCTCGCTTGCCGGACACGCTGCCGGTATAGGTGGCAGTGCCGCTCTGAGCTTCCTGCATATAGCGGGCATCCACGTTGTCGCGAATCAACGAGGCTCCGGCATAGGCCATCACCTTGTCGAAGGCGGCGGAGGCAGAGTGGGTGGTCACCTCGCCCTTCGGCGCCTCGCTGTCAAGCTTGATCTTCACGCAGTCCTCACCGTTCGTGTTCTGCTTGTAAGTGACGTTGCTGCCGTAGTAGTGGTTCACGTCCTTGCAGTAGCGGTCACCATCGATGGTGTAGGTGCCACTGTCGTACCCCACTCCGCCCCAGTCCTTGTTGGAGGTGCCGTCCAGCTGGTTACCACTGATATAGTAGCGGCTGGTAAGGTCGTAATAGGGGCAGTTACTGCCTGAGTTTTCGGATGTGGCCACCGACACGGTGGTGATTCGGGTAGTGGAGGCAGAAGGGCCGGTCTTAAAGTAGTTGTTCACCATGTTCACCTGACCTCCGCCGGGACCGCCGTAACAGCCGTTGCCGCAGTTGTAGACCACGCAGTTGCGAAGGTCTACATTCTCTGCCTGGACCGCATTGCCCCAGTTGTATTCGCTGTAAAGTTGGTTGTTGGTATAGCCGGTCCAGTCATAGCGGGCGCCGCAGAAGCGGGGAGAGCGGTTGGC
>FLNV01000290.1_pt1 | contig 12522 bp, 7 predicted proteins | sample 1140351 | NCBI WGS metagenome assembly FLNV01 (sample SAMEA3878207, study PRJEB12797) | bioreactor metagenome | biome: Moose rumen | place: Sweden | collected 2011-10 | reverse complement strand
GCTCAGCGACTGACCGCCGTAAACCTTGTCGAAGATGGCCTTGATCTCGGCGTCGGTGTAGTCCTCGGCATAGAACTCCTCGATGCCGTGGTCGCTCAGCTTGCAGCCCATGGATGCGAAGAAGTCATGACGTTTCTGGATGGCGTCGATATAGTCGTTGAAACCCTTGATGTCAACACCGCTTACCTCTGCCAGCTTGTCTACGTAGGCCTTGAAGTTAGCTGGAACCTCTACGGCCATTGCCTTGTCAGGACGCCAAGCGGGAAGCATACGAGTCTCCATCGTAGGGTCGGCGGCCACCTGCTTGTGGTATTCCAATGTGTCTACAGGGTCGTCGGTCGTGCAGACTATCTCTACGTTGTAGTGCTTCATCAGACCACGGGGCGTGAATTTCGGATCGTTCTTGATCTGCTCGTTGCACTCCTCGTATATCTCGCGGGCGGTCTCGGGATTCAGAGTCTTCTCGATGCCGAAGGCGGTCTTCAACTCAAGGTGGGTCCAGTGGTACAACGGGTTACGGAATGTATAAGGGACGGTCTCTGCCCATTTCTCGAACTTCTCCCAGTCGCTTGTGTCCTTGCCGGTGCAGTAACGCTCGTCAACGCCGTTGCTACGCATCGCACGCCATTTGTAGTGGTCACCCCCCAGCCATATCTGGGTGATGGAGTCAAAACGCTTGTTCTCTGCTACCATCTGGGGAACCAGGTGGCAGTGGTAGTCGATTATCGGCTTCTTTGCTGCATGCTCGTGATACAACTTCTGTGCAGTCTCGGTCTGCAGGATGAAGTTCTCGTCCATAAATTTCTTCATGTGCTTGTCTTTTTTAGTGTTAATTAGAGTTTGAATCTGATATTTTAGTTTCTTGTTGTTTCTTATCTGCTGTAGGGACTTACTTCGTGTAGGTCCGCTTCCTGTCTACTTGGATCTAAAATCCTGTCCGCATGGCAAAAATAATAAAATTCCAAAATTATAAAATAAATAGTAAATCGTAAATAGTAAATCGTAAATTCCTTTCAATTATTGCAAATTTAATAATTATTTTTCGTTTTATGATAAACTTTTGAAAAATATTCTTTAATTTTGCAGATAAATATAGCTAACTAAACTTTTAAATCAAATTATTATGGCATTAAAAGCATTAAATGCACGCACTGCACCGAAAAGCAGCGCACCCGAGAGAATCATTCAGTTTGGTGAGGGAAACTTCCTGCGCTGTTTCGTCGACTGGATTATCTTCAACATGAACAGAAAGACCGACTTCAACTCTTCTGTGGTCGTTGTTCAGCCGATTGAAAGAGGAATGGTGGACTGGCTCAACGAGCAGGACTGCCTTTACCATGTCAACCTCCAGGGACGTCAGAACGGAGAGGCTGTCAACTCGCTCGAACGGATCGACTGCATCAGCAGGGCAATCAACCCTTATAGCCAGAACCACGCCTTCCTGGCACTCGCTGACCAGCCCGAAATCCGGTTCGTCATCTCCAACACCACGGAGGCGGGTATCGCTTTCGACCCTTCTTGCAAACTGTCTGACGCACCGGCATCTAGCTATCCGGGTAAGCTCACACAGCTGCTCTACCGACGTTTCCAGACTTTCAAGGGTGACAAGACCAAGGGACTCATCATCATGCCGTGTGAGCTCATCTTCCTCAACGGACACCACCTCAAAGAGTGCATCTACCAGTACATCGAACTCTGGAAGGATGACTTCGGGAAGGACTACGAGAAGTTCAAGACTTGGTTCACTAAGTACTGCTATGTCTGCGCCACACTCGTAGACCGCATCGTACCGGGATTCCCACGCAACGAAATCCAGCAGATTCAGAAGAAAATATGCTATGCCGACAACCTCGTCGTGCAGGGTGAGATCTTCCACCTCTGGGTCATCGAGAAGCCGGAAAATATGTCCATCGCACAGCTACGTAAGGAATTCCCGGCTGAAAAGGCGGGACTTCACGTGCTCATCGCTCCGAGCGAGAAGCCATACCACGAGCGTAAGGTGACGCTCCTCAACGGACCGCACACCGTCCTCTCACCGGTCACTTACCTCTCTGGGGTCAACATCGTACGCGATGCGTGCAACCACCCGGTTCTCGGCAAGTACATCCACAAGGTACAGTTCGAGGAGTTGATGGAGACGCTCAACCTACCTATGGACGAACTCCGCAAGTTCGCGGCCGACGTGCTCGAACGTTTCAACAACCCGTTCGTCGACCATCAGGTCACTTCCATCATGCTCAACTCCTTCCCTAAGTACGAGACGAGAGACCTCCCGGGAGTGAAGACGTATCTCGAACGTAAGGGTGAGCTGCCGAAGGGACTCGTCTTCGGACTTGCTGCCATCATCACCTACTACAAGGGGGGTACACGTGCGGACGGAGCGCCTATTCAGCCGAACGACGCATCGGAAATCATGCAGCTGCTCACCGACCTCTGGAACACTGGCGACACGCAGAAGGTGGCTGAGGGTGTACTCGCTGCGGAGAACATCTGGAAGGAAAACCTCAACGAGACTGTACCGGGACTTACGGCTCTCGTGAAGGAATACCTCGACCTCATACAGGAGAAGGGAATGCTCGAGGCTGTTAAGACCATCCTTTAATTCCTTCCCTCTCATCAAACAACACGCTTGCGGAAAGGACATTACCCATGTCCTCCGCAAGCGTTCTTTGTAGAGACGCCCCGCGGGGCGTCTTGTAACTTTCTCCTTTTGCGTCTTCCAACTATCTGTCTGCTTTGTAGAGACGCCCCGTGGGGCGTCTTGTAACTTCCCTCTCCGCATGGTGAAGATTCTGGAGCAGCGAGTGCAGAGCCAAGCTCGCTTGAGCTATGCCGAGTCGCGACGGAATCCTGCGAAGCGAAACTTCAAATCTCAAACCTCAAATTTCAAACTTTTGGATTCTCTCTCCCCATCCCAGCGTCACAACAACATGGCGGCAATCCACTCCAAGAACACCAAGCCGGAGATGATTGTCCGCAGATTCCTCTTTGCCCACGGGTTCAGATACAGGCTCAACGACCCGCGTCTGCCGGGACATCCCGACATCGTCTTGCGAAAATATGCCACCTGCGTCTTCGTCAACGGATGCTTCTGGCATGGGCACGACGGATGCGGTGCATTCAGAATGCCGAAGACAAACGTCGATTTCTGGAAAAACAAAATATCACGTAATAAAGAACGGGACGCTCGAACCATCGAACAGCTCAAGACGCTTGGATGGAACTGCATCACTGTCTGGGAATGTCAGCTCAAACCCGCTCTGCGAGAAAGCACATTGGCTTCGCTCGAACAAACGCTCCTGCAAATCTATCTGCGAAAAACACTGCCAAAGCCTTCACCGACTCCTTACGACCTCGATGAGCAAATTCCCCTCCGGCAGGCGGCCGAACCTGCATCACCTAATTAACCCATCTTGCCCATTCTTCCCTTTCCGCCCATTATTTCATCTGCTTTCATGTACGCCGCAGTTTCTGCGGCTTCATCTCCATTCTTCTCCCCCCAAAAAAAAAGCAAAAGGACCCGCAAACGCAGACCCTTTTGCTTCTTTTTTCAATGAATCTCAATTTCCTTTCACCAGCCTTACCTCGTAGATCTCACCAATCTGCTTTCCGGGTTTGGCCACGAACTTCACTCTCACCTGCGTCTTACCTTGGAGCACTTCGGCGGGCAGGTCATACTCCTCATACTTGAATTCGGAGATACGGTATTTACCGGTGTTGTTCACCGACTTCACGAGCACGTCATCCACCAGGATGTCGAACTCATGCGTCTTCCATTCGCCTACTCCCCAATACTTGAGTTGAAGCTTCAAGTCGGTCGCACCACCCGTCTGCATCTGATAGCTGAAGTAATGGCCGTCGCGGGCATCACGCCAGAACACGTCATTCGTGTTGCCGGTATTTGAACGGTCGGTCTCCATCTTGTGGTCGGTCTCGGGCTGCTGCTCACCGGGCTGTACCTTGTCAACCGTGCGCTCCTCCAATGCCTGACGCTCACGCTCGGCTTTGGCCAATCCTTCCAGATAGTCTTTGTATCCGTTTTTCGACAACGTCAGCCAGTACATCATATAGCGGGAGTCGTGAATCTCAAAGAATGGCATCAGCTCGTTATGAATCGGGTTTTCCATCCGGGTGGACAGCGTGAAATGAAGGGGCTTGCCGATTACTGGCACCAGCTCCTTGGCGATGTCCTCGGGATTGTCATTGATCAGGATGGGGGCTTCGCTCACCGGAAGCTTCTTCCCGCTGGCATACTGGCCGAAACGGCTGTCGTCGGCAATCAGGTGCGCAAGGTCCTCGGTCCCCGTCTTCATCCCTAGAAGGATCGGGCCATGCATCAGGGCGATATACTGCGGTACGTTCGGGAGATACGACACGCTCGTGTGCATCGGGAACACTACCTCAACAATGTCTCCTTTCTTCCATTTGCGGTCTATGCTTACGTATGAGGACGGACCGGTCACTACATTCACTGGCTCACCGTTCACTTTCATGCTGAACTCGCCGGGCTTCACCCACCCGGGATAACGGACCATAAGCTGAAAACGACCCTTGCCTTCGGTAATCCTGATTCGGCTCGTCTCGCCGTAGGGGAAGTCGGTCTCCTGACGCAATTTCACGCCCTGAGACCGCCAGTTCAACTCGGAGGGTACGAACAGGTTGACAAACAGTGCGGTGCCTACCTTCGTGTAGATGAACTGACCATACTTACCGTGGTTCTCCATCCCTGTGCCCACACAGCACCACATCGCTTCGTTGGGAGCGGAATAGTTACGGTAATGACGGGGACGGGCGGGGGTGAAATAAACGTAGCCGCCATGCTCCGGATGCTGGGAAGAGAGGATATGGTTGAACGTCGCTAGCTCATAGAAGTCGGCGTAGCGGGCATCGGGATTACGACGGTGAAGGTCCTCGGTCAGCTTCAGCATGTTGTTCGTGTTGCACGTCTCCGGACCGTCAATGTCGTTGATGAAGTCGGTGCAGGCTTCCTTGCTCGGGAAATGCTCGCGACGGCTGTTACCGCCGAAGGCGAGGGAACGCTCACCGGTCACCACCTCCCAGAAGAACGAGGCGGCGCGGTGGTAACTCTCATCACCGCTCAACTCTGAGATACGCTCGAAACCAACGGCTTTCGGTACCTGCGTGTTGGCATGCATGTTGTCGAGCGTGTCCTGACGTTTCATCATCGGAGTCAGAAGACGCTTGTGGGAGAACCGCTTGGCACAGTCCAAATATCTCTGATCTTTCGTCATAGCATAGGCATCGGCCAGAACCTCGTTCATACCGCCATGCTCGTTGCCTAGCATCTGCTCCATCTGGACCTCGCTCAGACCGGAAGTGAGCTCTATGGCCCAGTCGCAGAAGCGGAGAAACAAACTGCGGGCTTTCTCGTTGCCGCAGTAAAGCCAGGCGTCGCGTAGGCCGGCATACATCTTGTGAAGGTTGTAGAAGGGGGCCCAGGAACGGTAATATATTCCGAAGTCACCCTTTTTGAAGGCGGGCCACAGCTTGTCGCTGCCGGGAAATCCGCCCATGTAACCTTTGCCCCAGTCACCATGGTTACGGGCGTTGGCATCGGCGCACTCGCTAATCTCATCGATGATGTACTCCATCCGTTTCAGGCATTCCTCGTTACCTGTGGAGGCATTCAGCGCCATTGCGGTCAGGTAATGACCGCATACATGACCGTCCAAACCGTCCCAGTTGGGGTAGGTCTTGGCTTTGGGGGGCAGACCGGCTTCCTTACGGTAGGGGGCTAGCAGGCGGTCGCAGTCGTATTGCAGCAACGTGCGGATGTTCAGGTCGCGGGCCGATTTCAGAGGACCTCCTGTCAGGGTCACGTCGCCGAGCGGAAACTCGTCGGCATATAGCTTGTCCTGGGCATCGACCCTCATGGGAATGGAGGCAATGCCCATTAGCATGCATACGGCAGTAATCAGTTTTTTCATCTTTTGTTTTCTTTTTGCGTTTACTATTTTTTTCTTGTTGCCAATTCGGTTTTCACCGGCAAAGATACAATATTTTTGAATAACTGATTTTTCCCTATGTAACATTTCTTTTTCGCTTCACCTCATCATCTGACTTTGTCTCATTCCTGATACTTATTGTTTCAAATAAAAGAGGGGGCTATTGGCTAGCCTCCTCTAATCGTGCCTGAAGCAAGGCGAAGATCGCCTCTTTCTTCATCGATAGGTCCTCAACGGAGATGAAGTCCTCCAACTGCTCGTTCTCGTCACCGTATTCATCGTACTCCTTCTTTTTTCTCTTCTTCTTGATCACGTGCTCGGCCTCCAGCTTCTCGCGGATCTCATCTTTGTATTTGATCTCGATCACGTCTCTACCCTTGTACTTGCGCAAGACAAGCTCTTTCACGTCGGAAAAGAACACGTCAAGCTGGCCCTCATGGTTCACAATCACGCGCTGGTCTGTTATCGTCAATGCGGGGATCCGGCCTTTCATCCGTTTACGGAGAAACTTGATGGTGGCATAGATGGCATAGGCGGTGATGAGGCAGCCTAAACCGAACATCATGATGTCAAAACCTTCGAACGGATAGGCTAACAGTAGGCCCAGCAAAAATGTCACGATCAGATAAAACAGCTCTTTGGATGTTGATTTATAAATGATGACTTCCTCCATTGTATGTTCTTTTTTAAATTATCATTTTATGATGTGAAAAAAATAACTTGCCTCACCATCCAGTTGACTGTAGGGACTTACTTTATGTATGTCCGTCCATGGTTCAGAGTACCCGTTTATGTATGTCCGTCAGTTGACTATCGTCTTGTCTTCTCGTCTTCCTTTCTTCTTGTCTTCATCAAAACGAGGCAACTTATTTTTTAATTGTTACTTATGATAATTTTTTATTGATATAAATCAACGAAAGAGTTCTCTATTTCCGCACGATCACGCTGCCGTTGGCTTGATGGGTAGCAAGAATCAATACCTCGGCAATCTGAACGTGGGCGGGGGCGTTAGCGGCATAAACGGCCACGTCGGCGATGTCATCGCCGGTCAGTGGATCGATTCCGGTATAGAGTTTCTTCGCGCGGCCTGTGTCGCCATGGAAACGCACATTGCTGAAGTTGGTCTCTACCAAGCCGGGCTTCAGGTTCGTCACCCTCACGGCACTCTCGGCCACGTCGATACGAAGACCGTCGGTCAATGCCTTTACGGCTGATTTCGTCGCACAGTAAACGTTCCCGCCGGCATAAGCGGCATCACCGGCCACTGACCCGATGTTGATCACATGGCCGCGGTTGCGGGCCACCATTCCGGGAACCACCAGGCGCGTCATCGTTAGCAGACCCTTGATATTCGTGTCGATCATCGTCTCCCAGTCATCTAGGTTGCCTTCGTATTCGGGTTCCAGTCCCAATGCCAGGCCGGCATTGTTCACCAGAACGTCAATCTCTTTCCATTCTGTAGGAAGACTCTCTACGGCTGCCGTCGCTGCTTTGCGGTCACGAACGTCGAACACCAACGGACAAACCTCCGTGCCGACTGATGTCAACTCGTCACACACGGCTCTCAACTTCTCTTCATTCCGTCCGGTCAGAATCAAACGGTCGCCATTCTCGGCGAACTTACGGGCGCAACCAAGACCTATTCCGCTTGTCGCACCGGTTATCATCACTGTTTTCTTCATCTGTTTATTTCGTTTATTTTGTTTGCTTACAATTATTGATCATTTACATCGACTGACTAAATATACTTTTCACTTTCCACTTACTTCTCTGGATCCCATGTCTCCTGCGTGCCGTCTGGAAATGTCAACTCAAATTTCGAATCATCTGTGAATCGGATAATCGTCCCGTCATCAAGCACGCGGCGGTCGGTTGAACCATCTAGCGGACGGCCCAGCTGGAGCATATAATTACAGCGACGGAGATATTTCACCAGCGGCTTCAGCTCTGAGGCGTTCTTGCTGCGGCGGTCAAAATAGGTGCCGAACCATGGACGTACAGCTGGCTCTTTATCATCACCGGGCTGAGAAATCATCACATGGAGGATCGTGGCGTTAACGCCGGCATGGAAATAACGGTCGGCAAGAGGCTTCAACTTCGCGAAACTCCAGTCGTCGGGAGCGGACTCGCCCCATGAGCCGGAGGTGAAACTCTCCGCCCATACGCGGTTCTTACCGCTTCGACGGGCGGCACCAAGGGCGGCGTCTACTTCTTTCTTTCGGAATTTCTTGTCGTTCACCCAAAATTCGGCCGACACCTCGTCGGCTGCACTGCCGTAAGTGATGCTGTTACCAGGGAATGGACTGTGGGCATAGGGCTCACACCATGTACGAAGTCCGTATTCGTGGGCTTTCTCTGTCATGCCGCCCATATACTCGCTTGCTACCAGGTCGGAAATCAAGCGCTCAAGGTCTTTCTGACATTTCGGATCGTTGTAGTCTAATGCATAGCCGTAGCGAGACTGGAACTTTTCAAAGATGGAGTCGGTATAGTTCTGCTTACCGCGTTCCCAGCTGTCAATCACGACAGTCGTCAGCGTCTTACGGTCTTTGGCGGGGATGCGGCGGAGAATCTCACCGATAAACGACTCGAAATGTTTCTTTACGTGGGTCTTCGAAAGCTTGTCTACTTCCAGACCCTCAGCTTCGTCGGAGCACGGACCGCAGCTCACGTCTGTGCCTTGCTTGGTCTGGCATATCTCTATACCGCTCGGAGTCCAGTTGCGCATCGCCTCTTCGGGCTTGATCCAGGGACCACCGGACTGACTCCAGCCGGGACAGTTGAAGATGCCCATCTCTATACCAAGCTTGCCGGCTTCCTTCAAAGCTGTGCGCAGGTTCTTCCACCATAGCTTGCTCTGAAACTTGTTCTTACCGAACGTCTCACCTTCCCAAGGCTGCTCCCAGCGGGTGCGGTTGCGGATGTCGGTGGCGAGGAAGGCTAATGTGATCCCGTTGGATTTCATCCACTGTAGGTCCGCTTTCACGCCCTTGGGGTCTACAAGCTCGTTTACCCAGTAATAATAGCAGCCTACCCGGATGCTGTCGGGCGGATTGCAAAAACCATCCCAGAGTTGTTCACGGGTGGTCTGACTGATGCTGACGGATGTCGGCTGAGCAAACGTCGTCAGAGGCATCCAGAATAAGAATGCATAAAGCAAGTGCTTGATTGTCATTTCGATGTGATGTTGTTTTGTGAATATGTCGCTTATAAAATCGTGTTACATCCCGGCTATAATGTTGATGATGGCCAAGATGTCGGAGATGTCAACCTTCTTGTCGCCGTTCACGTCGGCATTTGGATAGCTGGCGGTACCGGCAATCTGGTTGATCACAGCTACGATGTCGGAGATGTCAACCTTACCGTCGACGTTTACGTCTCCTTTCATGCTTTTACGTTTGAACACCACACGCGACGCCTTCACCTCTGAACCGCTTGACATGTCGTAGACATAAGGGAATTTGAATGCCCACGACGATGGCTCAACCACTTGAACGTTCTCCTCCATTACTTCCAAACCACTGACCACCAGTGGACCGTATGTCGCATTATCACCAATAGATTCCACTGTCACATTGCTGTTTGTCACTCCTGCCGTTTCGAAGGGGTCTGAAGGCGTGCTGTTAAAAGCATATGCTAAAGCAGAAATAGAGCCTATAATGCCGAAGGGTGCTTTCACATTCAGGTTGTCGCAGTCCTTGATCAAAATGTTTTGGTATGCAGTCAGAATACCGTACAATCCCGATTGAATGTCCAGACTGCCAGAACCGCTGATGGTAAGCAAGCCCTTGTTGCTGACGTCTAGGCTTTCGACCGTGGAGGAGATGGCTGATTCTGTTGCGGTCAGCGTGTTCTTACCTTGGAGGTTGATGCTGAATTTCTCCTGCTTGGAGTAGATGCAGGACTCTTCATCACCGCTGCCTTTCAAATGAGCGTTTTTCAAGGATAACGTGTGGCTTTCGGGCGTGTAGCTCACGGTGCCGTCGCCAAGCACGTCACCTTTGTTTTTCCAGGTCACCTGAGTCCCTTGCACCTTTACAGGATAAGTGGACACGTCAAACACAACGTGAGGGACGACTTTGTTGTCGCCAACCATGATTTTCTTCTGGTCATAGTCGAAATAAGCGCCTTCCGGCTCTATCAGCTCAACGTTATTCATGATGATGCTGTCCATCTCAAAGAAGGTGTATTCGGGAGAGGTGATCTCCAGACGGGTGTTGTCGATAATCAGCTTACGGTCTTCACGCGTGGCTGAGCTCATGGAGCCTAAGAATGCGACGTTGTTATAGTTGTCGCTTTCTGACACTAATTTCACCGCCTTGCAGGCTAATGTCACGGGGTAGTGAGGCGATACATAGAACATGGCACGGTAGGAAACTGCCGGACTGTGAATGTTCAGCGTGCCGCTACCTTCTATGCGCAGACTGCAGAAATCGGGCACGATGGCGGCTTGGGTGTAGTTCAGATTCAGATAATTGTCTCCTATCAGACGGATGGTGAAGTCTTTTGGACGGTAGGGAGCGTAACGAAAGTAGATGAGAACATTGAAATCGCTCCCTGTCTTGTCCCATTCCAAAGTGGCGTTGTCCAGGGTCAGAACATGCTTTTCATGGTCATAGCTTATGCTGCCGCTTTTCAGGCATGAAGGCTTCAGATGGTCCCAGTTCCAGGAGGATACTGGCTCATCACCGATATAGAGATAATCGAATTCGCCGGCCTTCACCTCGCCGGTATATTTATAACCGTTTCTGTTAACCATATATCGCTTCTTCTGGTCGTATTTGCCGTCAAAGGGCAAAATGAAGTCCATGTCGTCGTGAAGATAAAAATATTGTACGCCTTCAACGGCACTCGATTCGCCGTCAGTGGATTTCAACCATATATTACACTTACCGGACACGCGGAAGCTGTTGCTATAACTCTTCGTGGCAACGGCTTGTTTCCCTTCAGCGATGAAGGTCACGCCGTCCCAAAGACGGATGTCGTCGATGAGGTTTTCTCCAAATTCCTGAAGCATCACCGCGGCCTTCAAGCTGCTGTGGATCTCTAACGAGCCGCCTTCTCCTGTCACTTCGTTGTAGTTCGCACCGCACGTCAACGCGTCGAGGTCGCTGTAGATGAAATTCTCGCCGGTCAAGTCCAAAGAGGCGTTGTGGTACTTGCCGGTCTCAATCAACAGGCCTCGCTCATAAGAGCCGTCTGTGTTTATCACGACATTGTCCATATATATGGCATGCGTAATCGTTGTCCTCAAACAGAACACTGCCTTTTTTGATCCATTTGCAGTTGCTTGATGTGTATGTTACACCGGAAGTCAGTTTCTTGTCACCGATATAGATGCCGGCATGTGCGTTCAGACACAGCCACATCATCGCAAGTAAAATTGAATATATCCGTTTCATGATTGGAGGTTATTTAGAGTGTTATAAACTATGTTGGATTGTTTTTTTGGAATTCGATTATGTCAGTTCTTTTTCCATCTTGTAACTCCACTATTCACTTTCCACATTCCTTTCTCGTCTTCTTGCAAATTTACCACTATTTTCTCAAACCGCCAAATATCTCCGCCTTTTTCTTTACCCTCCCCCTTCGAAGCCCGTCTGCACTGAAGATAACCTCACCTGTTTTTGCACAGAAGCCCGCTTGCACAGAAGATAACCTCACCTGTTTTTGCACAGAAGCCCGCCTGCACTGGGGGCGTGGACGTCTCGTCCGCGCCAGCCGTCAAGGGCTCGATGCCCGAAGACGGCTGAATTTGCGTTTTCCAACAACTCCCCCCCCCAACTACCTCCAAATACAGAGTAACTACACTTTTCACTTTTCACTATTCCCTTTTCACTTAAAGACTCTTCACTTAATTTCATACTCTTTTCCCCATAAATCGTAATTTATACCCCTCAGTTTAGCTGCACTTTCACGGAAAATTCGTATTTTTGCATAAAATTGCATAATTACACATTTTTTTGCGTATGGCACAACATCACCACCATAGACACTACAGTCACGGAAACTATAAAAAGAAGACATCCTTCTGGAGCTGGTACTGGGCTCAGTACCGAGGACGTTGGTATCAGAGGATCATCACACCCATAGCCTCTTTCTTCATCATCTTCTTCCTGTTCATGGCGGCGGTCGACGCCAATTTCCTATGGCTCTTCGGAAAGTCTCCGTCTCTTAAGATGCTCGAAAACCGTGAGTACAGCGAGGCGTCACTCATCTACAGCAGCGACAACGTTCTCATCGGAAAGTATTTCACGGAAAACAGGTCGGCGGTGAGATATGAGGATATTTCGCCGTATGTCGTACAGGCTCTCATCAGCACTGAGGACGAACGCTTCTACCATCACAACGGGGTGGACTACCAAGGTATTCTGGGTGCAATCAAGGATATCATTCACGGAAATCCACGTGGAGCCAGCACCATCACTCAGCAGCTGGCCAAGAATATGTTCAAGATGAGGCAGCAGAACACCGACGGGCTTCTCTGTAAGGTGCCGGGAATCAAGACGCTCATCATGAAGGCTAAGGAGTGGAACACGGCATACAAGATTGAGAA
>FLNV01001088.1_pt1 | contig 12524 bp, 8 predicted proteins | sample 1140351 | NCBI WGS metagenome assembly FLNV01 (sample SAMEA3878207, study PRJEB12797) | bioreactor metagenome | biome: Moose rumen | place: Sweden | collected 2011-10 | reverse complement strand
AACGGACATACATGAAGTAAGTCCGTACAATACTATTCAATTTTCAATTATCCATTTTCCATTTGCAACGGACATACATGAAGTAAGTCCGTACAATACTATTCAATTTTCAATTATCCATTTTCCATTTGCAACGGACATACATGAAGTAAGTCCGTACAATACTATTCAATTTTCAATTATCCATTTTCCATTTGTAACGGACATACATAAAGTAAGTCCGTACAAGCTCAATTAATAATTAATAATCATAATAATATAGCTGATGGCACAGATGCGCAGCTAATAACTGGAGTGGCTACTCAAATAGTCAGTCGGCGCAAAACCTCCACGAGCACCTTCCAGATATTGTCGATGGTGGAGAGTTCCACGCGCTCGCTGGTGGAGTGCGGCTCAATGATGCGTGGACCGATAGGGATGATCTGTATGCCCTTGAACTTCTGCACGAAATAACCCATCTCCATCACGAAGTGCATCTCCACCAACCGTGGGCGGAATCCTAACACATCGATAAAGGTTTGTTCCATCAGGTGCATATAGTCGGAGCCGGTGTTCTCCTCCCATGCCGGTGTGGACATGATCAGTTGGGTAGTGCCGCCATTCTTTACAAAGATGTCGCGGATGTGCTCTCCCAGTGCCACCATATCCTCGTCGATGAAACTGCGGCTGTGGGTGGTGACATGGAAATGATCATCCTCCGTACGGATGACACCGATATTGTTAGAGGTCTCTACCGTTCCCGGCATCTGCTCACTCATCTTGATCATCCCGAAGGGGATGGCATGGATGCTTTCGAGAAGGGCTGATACACACTTCCCATCGATTACCTTGGGACAACGATCTACTGTGGTAACCTCAACCTTGATGTTCGGATCACCCTCTTTCTTGATCTCATGATGACGGATATGGTTGATGATATCATCGGCGGCATCAGCGGCTATCGCGATGACCATCTCTGCTGATGAGGGGATGGAGGCATTGGCCTCACCGGCGTTAATAGAAGCGATACATACTTTGTCGGTAGCCAACAACTGTTCCGCCAACAGACAGATCTCCTTGACGGCGCTCATGCGTTGCTTGTTGATGTCAACACCCGAGTGGCCTCCTAAACCGCCATGGATGGATACCTGTGCGAAAACGGCATCCTTGGGAGAGGGAATATTGGTGATGGGCAGAGAGGCCGTCTGCAGATAAGCACCTGCAGCCCCTACCGTGATGGTGTCGTAATCTTCTGAGTCGAGATCGATCATCTTGCGGGCTTTGACGAAATCCTCACTGAGGTTGGCAGCCCCTGTCATACCGTCTTCCTCGTTGGTGGTGACGAGTAGCTCCAACGGACCGTGTATCAACGACTTATCTCTCATCACCGCCATGGCCATACAGAGTCCCATGCCGTTGTCGGCACCCAAAGAGGTACCGCGAGCTTTCATCCAGCCGTTGTCTATATATGCTTCGATGGGGGAGGTGAGGGGATCGAAGTCCTTCCCTTTCTCTGCCACGCACACCATATCCATGTGCGCGTGGAGCACGATGGGTTCGCACTGTTCTTTTCCCGGTGATGCTGGTTTGCGGATGACGACACAGTTGTGTTCGTCACGCTGGTAGTCAAGACCGTTGTCGATGGCAAACTGACAAAGCCAGTCGGCCACCTTCTCCTCATGCCAGGAAGGACGTGGCACGTTGTTTAACGCACTAAACAACTGATAGATTGAATCTGGTTGTGGTGTTTGATTGTTACTCATAATGATGTTATTCTAATTTTTCCGGACATACATAAAGTAAGTCCCTACAAACTCTAAACTCTAAACCCTAAACCCTAAACTCTAAACCCTAAACTCTAAACCCTAAACTCTAAACCCTAAACCCTAAACTCTAAACCCTAAACTATGAACTCTAAACTAAAGAAACCCTTGCTTTTTAAGGGTTCTCAGAAGACCTTCCGACATCACCTCATTATCCTTTTTCGTATAACGGATATCAGTGAAAATCTGTGCCAAGGTCTCCTTATGGTTGATCTCCACGAAGTGCTGATTCTCCGGGAGCGCCTCTTTCACTGCATAAAAACGGTCGATACGCTCTGGTGTATAGTCATCGTATGTCTCTTGGTGGATAATCGCCTCCAGGGGCAGACGGTCACTCTGTGGCGGATCTTCGTCAGGCCATCCTAAGGTGATGGTCGCTACCGGCATCACCAGCTTCGGCAGTTGCAGCGTGTCGATGATCATCTCCGGCATATACACGGTGGTGCCGAGATAGCAGTAGCCTAACCCTTCCTCCTCTGCCAGGTTACAGAAGGTCTGACAATATAATAAGGTGTCGCTCATGGCGTTGATGAACGACAGGTAGTTGTCGTATCCGGGTATCGCCTTCCTGTTCTCCGCCCACAGCGACGTCCTTCGGAAATCGGCACAGAAAGTGAGCACTACCGGAGCCTCCTTCACCATCGGTTGATTGAAGTGTGCCGGAGCGAGCTGCTCCTTCTTTTGCTCATCCCTGGTGATCACCACACTGTACAGTTGCAGGTTACCCATCGTCTGCGTGCGCTCAGCCTCTGCCAGCAGATTGTATAATAAAATGTCGGAAACCTCCTTGTTGGCGTATTTCCTGATGCTTCTTCTGTTCTTCAAACTCTCCATATCATGTTTTTTTGTTTGCGAAGATACATCAAAAAAGTGAGATAAAAAAGAAAAGCGCTATATTTTTAAGTGATTATTTTAGAAAACTTTTTTCTCCGACAAGAAAAGAAAGTTATCCAAAACGGAAAACAATTATAATTTTATATTTGGCGATATAAACAAAAAATACTACCTTTGCAAGGATTTTATCTAAGATACTTCAACAATCATTTAAGAATATATTTATTTTTACTATCAATGGATAAAAAAACATACCCCTATGAGGAAGCGTTTCAAGCTTCTTTAGAGTATTTTAAGGGCGATGAGCTCGCCGCGCGTGTCTGGGTGAACAAATACGCTATGAAAGACAGTTTCGGGAATATCTATGAGAAGACTCCTGAGGATATGCACTGGCGTATAGCCAATGAGATAGCCCGCATAGAGAAGAAGTACAAGAATCCGGTAAGCGTGGAGGAGATTTTCTCCCTGCTGGATCATTTCAGATATATCGTGCCCGCCGGCAGTCCGATGACCGGCATCGGCAATAATTTCCAGGTGGCGTCACTGAGTAACTGCTTTGTCATCGGCTTAGATGGTGATGCCGACTCCTACGGAGCTATCCTGCGTATCGACGAGGAGCAGGTGCAGTTGATGAAACGCCGTGGTGGCGTGGGGCACGACCTGACACATATCCGTCCTAAGGGTTCTCCCGTGAACAACTCCGCGTTGACCTCCACCGGACTTGTCCCTTTCATGGAGCGTTACAGCAACAGTACCCGTGAGGTGGCACAGGATGGACGTCGTGGCGCACTGATGCTTTCCGTAGGTATCAAACACCCCGACAGCGAGGCTTTTATAGACGCCAAGATGACGGAGGGCAAGGTGACAGGTGCGAATGTCAGCGTGAAGATCGATGATGAGTTTATGGAGGCTGCCATCAATGACAAGACATACGTGCAGCAGTTCCCCGTGGACAGTGACAATCCCGATGTAAAGAAGACGATTCACGCCAAGACCCTCTGGGAGAAGATCGTACATAACGCGTGGAAAAGCGCCGAGCCTGGCGTGCTGTTCTGGGATACGATTCTCAGAGAGAGCATTCCCGACTGTTATGCCGACTTGGGGTTCCGCACTGTCAGTACGAATCCTTGTGGAGAGATTCCTCTGTGTCCGTACGACTCCTGCCGGTTACTGAGCATCAACCTCTACAGTTATGTCGTCAATCCTTTCACGAAGGATGCCTATTTCGATTTCGACCTCTTCCGTAAACATGTGGCCTTGGCCCAGCGACTGATGGATGACATCGTGGACCTGGAACTGGAGAAGATCGACCTTATTATGAACAAGGTGGTGAACGACCCGCAGAGCAAGGAGGTGAAGAGCTCTGAGTATCACCTGTGGGAGAAAATCAAGACTAAGAGTTCCAAGGGCCGTCGTACGGGTGTGGGTATCACTGCTGAGGGTGATATGATCGCCGCCATGGGACTGCGCTATGGTACGCAGGAGGCTACCGACTTCTCTGTCAACGTGCATAAGGTATTGGCCCTGAGCGCCTACGGCTCATCAGTGACAATGGCAGAGGAGCGTGGCGCCTTCAAGATTTACGATACAAAACGTGAAGAACATAATCCTTTCGTCAATCGCATCAGAGAGGCCGACCCTGCGTTGTATGAGCGTATGGCGAAGTATGGCCGCCGCAATATCGCCTGCCTGACGATAGCGCCTACCGGTACCACCTCACTGATGACACAGACGACCAGCGGCATCGAACCGGTCTTCCTGCCAGTGTACAAGCGCCGCCGTAAGGTGAACCCCAACGACACCAATGTACATGTCGATTTCGTGGATGAGGTGGGGGACAGCTTCGAGGAGTATATCGTATATCACAAGAAGTTCCTCGACTGGATGGTAATCAACGGTATCGACGCCGAGAAGCGTTACACACAGGAAGAACTGAATGATATCGTGGCGCGCTCACCTTATTATAAAGCAACTGCTAATGATGTGGACTGGCTGATGAAGGTGCGCATGCAGGGAGCTATCCAGAAGTGGGTGGATCACTCCATCTCCGTGACGGTCAACCTCCCCAACGATGTGGATGAGGCTTTGGTCAACCGTCTCTACGTGGAGGCTTGGCGCTCCGGTTGCAAGGGATGCACCATCTATCGTGACGGGTCACGTGCCGGTGTGATGATACAGGTGGATGAGAAGAAAAAGAAAGAGAAGGAGAAAAAGGAGGAGCTACCCTGTAAACATCCGGTGGTGACAGAGGTCCGTCCGCAGGTACTGGAGTGTGATGTGGTGCGTTTCCAAAACAATAAGGAGAAATGGGTGGCCTTCGTGGGGTTGCTCGACGGCTACCCCTATGAGATCTTCACCGGTCTGCAGGATGACGAAGAGGGTATCGTTTTACCCAAGACGGTCACGAAGGGGAAGATTATCAAACAACAGAACGAGGATGGTACCAAGCGCTACGACTTCCAGTTTGAGAACAAACGTGGTTACAAGACGACGGTGGAAGGACTGAGTGAGAAGTTCAATCCCGAATACTGGAACTATGCCAAACTGATCTCCGGTGTCCTCCGCTATCGTATGCCGATAGACCATGTCATCCGTCTTGTGGCTTCCCTGCAGCTCAGTGACGAGAGTATCAACACCTGGAAGAATGGTGTGGAGAGGGCTCTGAAGAAATATATCTCCGACGGTACGCAGGCAAAAGGGCAGAAATGCCCGAACTGCGGACAGGAGAGCCTGGTATATCAGGAGGGTTGTCTGATATGTACCAACTGCGGTGCCAGCAGATGTGGATAGCGATGGCGTATGGTCTTGAAAAGTAGTCATATCACCCTCTCCGGCCTGCGCTTTCATGCCTGTCACGGTGTGATGCCTCAGGAGCGCCAGACAGGTGGCTCTTTCGTGGTCGACCTTCAGGTGAGGTGTGACCTGATGAAGGCTGTCTGCTCTGATAACCTCGAAGACTCCTTGAATTACGGTGCCTTGTATGAGGTGGTGAAGGAGGAGATGACGCAGCCCTCCCATCTCCTGGAGCATGTGGCAGGACGTATTGCCCATCGTGTGCTGGAGACTTTCCGGCAGGCGGACCTGGCGGTGGTCACCGTGACGAAGGAGAACCCTCCGATGGGTGCCGACCTGAAAGGGGCATCCGTGACGCTGGTCGTGAGTCGTGACGAGTGAGCGGTCTTACGATAGTTAAGTAATGATAAATATTGTAGATATCCACACATTATATAATATAAAACATATAACTTTGCATGTGATATGAGGAGACGCTGTTTGATGATCATCATGATAATCTTATCCGTATTTGCGGTTACCAAGGCCGCAAATAATGATAAGTTTACACTTGTCATCGATGCCGGACATGGTGGAAAAGACGCCGGAGCCTTAGGTGCAAAGTCGAAGGAGAAAGATATCAACCTGAACGTCGCCTTGGCTTTCGGACGCTATGTCGAACGAAACTGCCCTGATGTGAAGGTGATATACACTCGTAAGACGGATGTGTTCATCCCCCTGAACGAACGGGCGAACATAGCCAATAGAAACAAGGCGGATCTCTTCATCTCCGTGCATACCAATTCTCTGCCTAATGGCAGGGTGGCGCGCGGCTTCGAGGTCTATACCCTCGGTATGCACCGCGCCGCAGACAACCTGGAGGTGGCCAAGCGTGAGAATGCGGTCATTTTGGTGGAGCAGGACTACAAGCAGCGTTATGAGGATTTCGACCCAAACTCCTCTGAGAGTTATATCATCTTCGAGTTCATGCAGGATAAGAACATGGCTAAGAGCGTGGAGCTGGCGCAGATGATTCAGAAAGATGCCTGTGAGACAGCCGGAAGGGTGAACAAAGGTGTCCATCAAGCGGGATTCCTCGTATTACGCGCTACCAGTATGCCCAGTTGCCTGATAGAACTCGGGTTTATCACCAGTCAGGAAGAAGAGAATTATCTGAACAGCGCAGCCGGTATCGATGCGCTCGGTAAAGGTATCTACAAGGCGTTCCTGCGCTATAAGAAAAAATATCATAAGGGTATTACGGTACCTTATGCGGCAGAACCTACCACTGAGGTGAATATTCCCACTGTCGTTCCCCAGAAGAGTACTCCCAAACAGGAGAAGAAAACAGTAAAAGAGCAGTCTGCCGTAGTCTCAAAAGAGAAAAAGACAGAGCCGGAGATACAGCCCTCCGGATTGATGGATGTTCCTAAGAAAGGTACGGAGGGCGATAGCGCTGACCCTGTTTTTAAGGTGCAGATCATGGCGAGCGACAGACCGCTGAATATCTCCGACCGCCAGTTTAAGGGCGAGAAAGAGGTGTATTATTATCAAGAGGGGAATATGTATAAGTACACGATAGGAGCCTCTACTGACTATAATGAGATCTATCAGTTGCGGAAGACCCTCGCGGAGAAATTCCCGCAGGCCTTTATCATCGCCTTCAAGGATAACAGGAAGGTGGATGTGCAGCAAGCCATAAGGGAATATCGTACAAAACGTTCACGTTAAACCGCTGAGAAGATATGAAGAAAGAAATAAAAATAGCGTTGGTGGCTGTCGCCGCACTGCTGGTGTTGTTCTTCGGACTGAACTTCCTGAAGGGCCTGAACCTCTTTGGCAGCGACTCTCACTATTATATGACATTCAAGAATATTTCCGGTCTGAGCAAATCCAGTCCTATCTTCGCCGATGGATATAGGGTGGGGACCGTGAAGGATATCCTTTTCGACTATGAGCAGAAAGAGGATATTAAGGTGCTGGTGGGGATAGACAACAACCTTCGTATCCCCAAGGGAAGCACAGCGGAGATCGCCAGTGATATGCTCGGTAACCTTCAGGTGAACCTCTTTCTGGCGAATAATACGCAGGAGCGGATTGAGGAGGGGGGTATCATAGAAGGGGCTGTCAGCAGTGGTGCCCTGGGAAAACTCAGTGATATGGTGCCCGCTGTCGAGAAGATGTTACCCAAACTGGACAGTATCATGGCCAGCCTGAATACGATTCTCGCTGATCCTGCCATCACACAAACCTTACATCACGTGCAGTCTGTCTCGGGCAATCTCGTGACGACCACTAACCAACTGAACACCTTGGTGGGACAGTTGAACAAGAATGTGCCGTCGTTGATGACTCAGGCCAACAACGTGCTGGATAACACCACACAACTTACGGGTAATCTCAACAAACAGCTTGCCAACGTGGATGTCAACGCAACGATGGAAAAAGTGAACGCTACACTGGATAATGTACAGCAGTTGACAAAACAACTGAATAACCCCGAGAGTTCTTTAGGTTTGCTGATGCATGACCCACAGTTGTACACGAATTTGAATACCACGATGGCTGATGTGGATTCTCTCCTGAATAACCTTCGTGCACACCCTAAACGCTATGTGCATTTCTCAGTATTCGGAAAGAAGGAAAAATAGTTTCTATTTAAAAAGAGTCTAAATAAACAGGTCATTAAAGTACTCTTTCCAACCAAATTGTGGAAACACTTAAAATAAAGAAAGTTAACAAATACAATGCACATATAAACTATCTTGTGCAGGTAAGGTGTAAAACTCTTGTAAATATTTGTTTCTCAATATTTTCTTTTTGTGCAATAGTCTTTTTTTCTAACAACATGTTTAAGTGGTGAAATCGACTGAGTAAGCGGTATTTGCGTGAGGTTACAATTTTCTTAAAAAAATAAGGATTTGGAAGTTTTGATATTTTTTACGAACTTTGCATACTGAAAATAAGTGGCTGTCAAAATAGCCACTTTTTATTACTGAGTTTAAATTTATGAGTATTAACCCACGCGCGCTCTGGGAGCAGTGTCTCCAGTTGATTCAGGAAAACGTCTCAGAACAGCAGTTTAACACCTGGTTCAGACCTATCGTCTTCGAGTCGTATTCACCATCGTCGAAGACAATCTTGGTGCAGGTTCCAAGTCAGTTCGTTTACGAATACTTGGAAGAGAACTATGTTGATCTGCTGCGCAAGGTTCTTACTCGTTGTTATGGTAAGGGCATCAAGCTGACATACAATATCTTAACCGATAAGGATAATGGTATCAAGATGACCGTTGAGCCGGATGATGTGGGAGATATTGAGAGGTCTCAGCCAAAGACACGGGGCAACCAGTCTCCGTCGGTCATGGATGTGGCGTCACAGGATTTGGACAGTCAGTTGGATCCCCATCATACCTTTGCCAACTTCATTGAGGGCGACAGTAACCGTCTGTCACGCTCCATCGGTCTCTCCATTGCTGAACACCCCTCTACCACGCAGTTTAACCCGATGTTTATCTTCGGACCGTCAGGGTGTGGAAAGACACATCTGATCAATGCCATTGGCGTGCGTGCCAAGGAACTGTACCCGCAGAAAAGGATTCTTTATGTGAGTGCACGTCTCTTCCAGGTGCAGTACACCAACGCTACCCTTCAGAATAAGATCAACGACTTTATCGCTTTCTATCAGACGATAGACATTCTCATCGTGGATGATATTCAGGAGTGGATGACAGCGACAAAAACCCAAGACACGTTCTTCCATATCTTTAATCATCTCTTCCGTAACGGAAAACGTATCATTCTTGCGTCCGACCGTCCGCCTGTGGATCTCAAGGGTATGAATGAGCGTCTGCTTACACGATTCTCCTGTGGACTGATCGCGGAGTTGGAGAAACCTAATGAGCAACTATGCGTCGATATCCTCAACAGTAAGATCAAGCGTGATGGACTGAGTATCCCTAAGGATGTGATTCAGTATATTGCTCAGACAGCAAACGGCAGCGTCCGTGACTTGGAGGGTGTCATCAACTCGCTGCTGGCTTACAGTGTCGTTTACAACAGTAATATCGATATGCGATTGGCTGAGCGGGTGATCAAGCGTGCCGTGAAGGTGGATGACCGTCCGCTCACGATTGATGATATCATCACCACGGTATGTCATCACTTCAATGTGAGTACGGCGGCTGTCTCAGGGAAGAGTCGTAAACAGGAGTTTGTGGTAGCCCGTCAGGTATCGATGTACCTGGCGCTGAAATACACCAAGATGCCTACCTCCCGTGTCGGAAAGCTCATTGGAGGGCGTGATCATTCCACCGTGATACATAGCTGCTCGCAAGTGGAGAAACGCCTGAAGATAGATAAGTCGTTCTCCGAGGAGATCACCAGCATAGAGAACGCTTTCAAACTGAAATAGACAGAGACGTCACATCGTGGCGTCTCTGTCTATTTTACGGTACCTGTTGTTGAACTTCCCGCATCAACTGCCTCCACTTGAAATATCCCATGACTGCGATTACCACATACAAAGCGTATAACGAGGCTTTGAAGGGGATGTCCTTATAGAAATAGAGGACGCAGGTGACGATGTCCACGACAATCCAGATGAGCCATTGCTCCACGTATTTCCGTGCCAATGCCCATATTCCCACGACACTGAGCGCTGTGGTAAAAGAGTCGGCAAGGGGTACACGGGAGTCGGTGCATGTGGATAGAAACCAGTATATGGATACCCAGATAAAGAGTGTAGCCACCGTCCAAGCGAGCGCCAACCGCCGGGGGAAATGGGTGATGGGGGTTCCTTTGACGCTGTTCTTCTCAAGGTCTCCTCCGCCGGGCTCCTTCGGCTTTCTTATCCAGTTGAAAAACCCATAGACGGTCATGGCTAAGTAATAGAACTCCATACCGCAGTCGGCATAGAGTCCTTTCCGGTAATAGAGGATGATGCCTAACGACTGCATGGCGAACCCTACGGCCCACAGCCAGACGCTGGCCCGATATTCCAGCAGGATATAGGCCAGTCCGAGCGCCGTAGTGAGCATGTCGAGCCAATGGGTGGCAAGAAAGTCGTTCATCAGAATCTTAACGTGAGGTTAGCCATTGACGTGAAACCGGCAGACGGCGTAAAACCGATCTGATAGTAACGGTTACTGTTGGGATGTCCGTAACTGTCACAGACAGCGCTATATACCCATCCGTATTGAGCGATGTGCTGGTTGAAGAGGTTACTCATGTTGACCCCGATGAGCACTTCCTTGAATACTGTCTTTTTCTTGATGAGATTCGTCAGGGGATAGGAGATATTCAACTCCGAGAGACTGTAACCAGGCAGAGAGCGGTCTTTACACTCGGTGTTGTCAAGGTATTGCCGGCCCACATAACCGGTGTGCCATACGGCTTGCAGTCCTTTCCAGTGAAAATGCACGAAGCCATTGAGAATGGCAGTGGGAGAGAACGCCAGGGTGGAATTGTCGTAGTGAATCGTCTGTGAGCCGTTATCCCAGTCTTCCACCACCTCGTCAAAGTCTTTGATCTTATTGATGCTGATGGCGGCGTTTCCTTCGATGCTCAGCCAGGAGGTGATGTCCCAGCCACCGGTCAGCTCCACGCCTGTCCTATAGGAGTCTTTGATGTTTGTCGTCAGGTTCTCGCCGATGTCACTCACGGCACCTGTCTGCACAAACTGGTTGGAGTAGTCCATATAATAAAGGTTCACACCCATACGCCAGCTGCTGCCGGTATAGCTGTATCCCAGCTCGTAGTCGAAGACGGATTCGGCTTTCGGGGCAGGGTAACTGCCATTGTCGGTGAAATTATTACGCTCCGGCTCGCGATGGCCGATGGCGGCTGAGCCGTAGAAGCGGTGCCCGTTGTTGTCCATATAACTGAAACCGGCCTTTGGATTGAAGAAGTTATAGTGCTTATTGATGTCGAGCTTCTGGTTATAATAACTCCCTGCCTCGTCATCATAGAACTTGTCATTGATACCGTCGGTGCTGTAATTCACATGGCGATACTGCAGGTCGCCGAAGACATTCCACTGTTCTGTCAGTCGATAGGAGACCTTCACAAATGCACTGGCGTCAACCTTCTGCGCGTCTGAGTCGTAGTATCTGTGACCGGTGCCATACTTGCTGAGTTCCGGATGGGCGATGTAGGTGACATAGCCGAAATGCTCTCCCCAGAACTTCTGGGCGGAGAGCCCCGTGATGACGTCCCACTTCATGTCTTTGTAATTGATGTTTCCCACCAGTCCGGCTACATCCTGCATCAGACCTTTCTTACGGACGAAGTCTGTACGTTTTACCGTCTTGCCGTTGGAGTCGGTGAAGTTGGAGAATCCGAACTTACTCAGTTTGTTGTTCGGACGGAACTCACTGTAATAGCCGTAACCGTGGGTGTAATGAAGGGTGGAGGTGCCGGTCCAATGCTCTGACATCCTCCCCGTAACAGTCAGAAGGTTATGATTCTGCCAGAAATTATCGGTGGTCTTATCCCAGTAGGAGCCGTCTGACATCTTGTAACGGTTGGTGGTGTAAGTGCCATTATCATTGATAATAAGCTCCTCATAGAGGGAGTTGTATTTCCCTAAACCGGCATTCACCATATCCTGGTAGGTCTTGATACCTGTATGCTCACCGTAGGTACCGTCCATGATACTCAAGTCGTTAGTACCTGCCGTGACACCATTCCATGCCTGTCCGGTCTTCTCAAAATTGCCGATGTTCTTATAACTGATAATCAGGTCGTTCTTTATCCATGTCAACCCTCCGAAATAATTGCCTGAACGCCCACTGGTGCCATGCAGATATCCATCCGTCGTCGTCTGGTTAAAGGCTCCGTCAAAGACCATACGCCCGGTACCGAACTGAAAGGCTCCTGTAGAGAACTGTCCCCCAAGTTTCAAGGTGTTGTAAGAGCCGTATGATCCGGTTAACTCCAGGAATGACTGCTGTGAGGGGGCTGCCGTCTGTAGGACGACAGTGCCGCCAAAGGCACCGTCGCCATTGGTGGAGGATCCTACGCCACGCTGTATCTGGACCCTCTCAAGGATATTCGCATAACTGTTCATGTTTGCCCAGAACACGCACTGGTCTTCAGGGGAGTTCAACGGCACACC
>FLNV01000289.1_pt1 | contig 12543 bp, 11 predicted proteins | sample 1140351 | NCBI WGS metagenome assembly FLNV01 (sample SAMEA3878207, study PRJEB12797) | bioreactor metagenome | biome: Moose rumen | place: Sweden | collected 2011-10 | reverse complement strand
CTTACGGTGTTTGTGTAGGGTCCTTCTGAGGTGTTGCCGGTTATGGTAAGATTATATACGTTGCTATAGATGTGTTTGCCTGGGTAGTTGTATGACACAGAGGCTGTTACTGAGTCGCCTGGCGATACTGTGGAAGGGGTTAATGTGAGTGTGCCGAACTCGGGGGAACGGCTGTCTGTAGCATGGTCGTCATTGTCGCAGCTTGTCATCAGTATTGTGGCTGACAATAACATAAATAGAGGAATAAATTGTTTTAACATGATAATTATGTGTTGGATGATTTCGTTTTAGGATTGATTTAGAAGGATGCCTGTCAGGATTCTGCCTGAATTGATGCCTAGACGGCGGGCTGAGAAGAATGTTTCATATTGGTCATAAGTGCAGATGCCGCTGATGTGAATATTTTTGTTCTCTATTCCTTGTTCTATCAGCTGGAGCCGGTTGCACTCAATTAAATCTATGTGCCATTTCTCATATCGGCGGGATATTTTTTCCATAGGATAACCACAATCCGAAAAGGAAGAATACACTTCTTCACCTACTTCAAAATTCTTCAAGGATATGCCGGGACCTATTACTGAAAGGCAGTCTTTTGCGTTTGTACCATAATGAACAGACATTTCTTTGAGTGTCTGTGTGCATATTGATAATAATGTGCCACGCCAACCTGCATGAATACTTGCAATTGCATGGTGGACTGAATCGTAGATTAATATCGGTATGCAGTCTGCGGTGGATACGCAAATGCAGTAGCCGGGCAGGTTTGTCATTACGGCATCAAAGCCTTCTAACTGTTCTGAACGTTTCTTTTCGTCTTTTTCTATAAAACGTTCATCAACTTTCAGTGTACGTGTTTGATGTATCTGATGGGGAATTATCAAGTGGTCTGAAGGTATCTGAAGATAGTCACATAGAAGTGCCTTGTTTTTAGCTACATTCATAACATCGTCACCACAGTATGAATTCACATTGAATGATTCATATAGACCATTGCTGTAACCTCCCTGACGTTTGGTGGAGAAGGCTGTCAATGAAGGGGATATGTCATATAGCTGTAGTTCCAATGTTCAATCTATATATTCTATGTCATCTATTTCTTCTATCTCGTCCAATGATATGTCATCAGCGATTGTATCTACGTATGCCACCGACTCACCTGAGGATTCCAGTTCTTTCCTCAGGCTTTGGAAGTCTTTTGACTGATGGACTATCGTTTCTTGGGTTCGAACTGCGGTTATCTTGTTGCTCTCTTTGTTCATCTCTGTCCACAGGAGGTCTTTTAATTCATTCAGACCATAGCCTGTGACACTCGATATGAATACTGAAGGTACATCCTTGGGGAGGGTAGTACGAAGCATCTCTATCAACTCATCGTCAAGTGTGTCTGATTTGGTTACGGCAAGAACCCTTCCTTTTTCTAGCAGTTCGGGATTGAAGGTCGTGAGCTCATTCAGCAAGATATCATATTCCTTTTTGATGTCGTCTGTGTCGCCGGGTATCATGAAGAGCAAGAGCGAATTACGCTCTATGTGACGTAAAAATCTAAGACCCAGGCCTTTGCCTTGACTGGCTCCTTCTATGATTCCGGGGATGTCTGCTATGACAAACGACTTGGAATCATGATAAGGAACTATTCCCAGACTAGGCTCTAGAGTCGTGAAGGGGTAATTGGCTATCTTCGGCTTTGCCGATGACAATGTCGATACCAACGTTGATTTACCCGCATTCGGAAAACCAACCAGACCTACGTCGGCTAATAACTTTAGCTCTAATATCACAGACATTTCCATCATCGGATCACCAGGTTGGGCGTAACGGGGGGCCTGGTTCGTTGCTGTGGCAAAATTGAAATTGCCTAAACCGCCACGGCCGCCCCTCAAGAGGATATACTCCTGGCCGTCTTCTGTTATGTCACATATGTATTCTCCTGTGTCGGCATTGTATACAACCGTTCCGCAGGGAACTTCTATGTAGGCATCTGCACCTTGTTTACCCGTGGACTTGTTTTTGGAACCATTTGAACCGTGTTCGGCAAACACATGGCGGTCATAACGAAGGTGGAGAAGGGTCCAGTAATTGTGATTTCCGCGGAGTATCACGTGACCACCACGACCGCCATTTCCACCGTCTGGACCACCCTTGGGCAGGTATTTGGCTCTGTGCATATGGGCAGAACCACTACCTCCTTTGCCGGAACGGCAAAAGATACGTACATAGTCTATAAAGTTAGATTCTGCCATTTGATTTCAACTGCAAGTTTGTGAGCTTTTTATTGGCGAATTATGAATTCTGGTTAGTTATCTCCTCTAGTATCTCTGATACCATCAGATCTTTGGAGCCTTTCCATGTGAATGTGTTGCGGATGCCCTCTTTCGCAAACCATTCTGAGAGTGGCTCTGTCTGGCTGTGATAAACACTGAATCGCTTTTTGATCGTCTCCTCATTGTCATCTGCGCGACCTTGCTCTACGGCACGTTTCAACAGACGTGACATCAGAGTCTCCTCGTCAACGATTAGCTCTATCATCATTCCCATGTCATCCCCACGCTCTGCAAGCATCTTTTTTAAGGCTTCTGCCTGTGCGATCGTGCGGGGAAAACCATCGAATATTACGCCCTGGCCTTCATTGATGGAGTCATAAGTCTTACCTAATATGTCTATCATCAGACTGTCGGGAATTAACTGCCCGTTGTCTATGTAGCTTTTGGCTATTTTACCCAGTTCTGTGCCGTTTTTTATCTCTGCGCGCAGAACATCACCTGTTGATATGTGACCCATACCAAACTTCTCCATAATTTCTTCACTGTAGGTGCCTTTGCCTGAACCGGGGGCACCGAAGATAATGATATTTTTCATCTTTTATTTGATAATTTGTTTTTGTTCTTTTGATTATTCTTCAACGACTGTGTAAATGTCTTTGTAATTGCGACCCATGCCGTTGTAGTCTAAACCATAACCCACAATAAAATCATTGGGTATTTCCATGGCGCAATAATCCACTTTTAAGTCAACTTCAAGCTTGTCTGGCTTTTGGAGAAAGGTGCATATCTTTACGCTTGCTGCTTCTTTAGCCCAAAACTGGGGTAAGATATTATACATCGTTGTGCCTGTGTCAACGATATCTTCTACGATTATCACGTCACGACCATGAAGGCTGGCTGTCACTCCTACCAACTCCTTTACGTTGCCCGTACTTTTCATTCCTGAATAGGAGGAGAAACGGGCAAATATTATCTCTGGCTGAAAGGTAAGGTAACGGCTTAAGTCTGCTGCGAACATGTAAGCTCCATTAAGGATGCATACCATGGCGGGATTTTTTCCCGCATAATCTTTGTTAAGTTGATCTGCTACGGCTTTTACTTTTTCTTGTATTACCGATTCCGGAATGGACAACTCAAAATTACGGTCTAATATTGTTATCATGGATGGATTTTTTTTGTTTGTTCTGCAAAGTTAAGCATTTTATTTCAACTCCCCAATTTATCAGTCTAAAATCATATGAAAAATATCATAATTTTCCGAACTATGACCTCTTGGTGACACTTTACTTGGATTTTTTAATTACTATTGTACGTTTTTGAAAAAAATCTATTTGATTATTTTGCCATGCATTTTTTTTGAGTTAACTTTGTATGAAAATTGATTTATTATGCTGACTGACCTGTGCGTTATTATGCTTATCGCTGCTGTTACTAGCTTGATTTTTAAACTGCTTAAACAGCCCGTTGTGCTAGGATATATTGTTGCTGGGATTATTATCGGACCTTATCTGATTGGCGATTCTTGGATTTCTAATGAAGAGTCCGTAAAAAACTGGGGGGAAATTGGAGTCCTTTTCCTCCTTTTTGCCATGGGGCTCGAATTCTCATTCAAAAAACTTATTCAGATGGGCTCTACGGCTCTTATTGCAGCCTCTTTCATCGTCGTCGGGATGATGTCTACTGGTTTCCTCCTTGGAAGACTGCTTGGGTGGAACGAAATGAACGCACTTTTTCTAGGAGGTATGATGTGTATGTCTTCAACAACAATCGTTTTCAAGGCATTGGAGGATATGGGAATGAGAAGTCAGAAATTTGCCAAGGTTTGCTTCTCCATTCTGATTGTCGAAGATGTTTTTGCTGTTATACTTATGGTGATTCTCACTTCTATCGCTACTTCCAGGACTTTCCAGGGAAAAGAATTGGTTTTACAAGTGGCTAAACTCGTTGCATATATCATCATCTGGTTCTTTATGGGGATTGTCATCCTTCCTACTTTCCTGAGAACTTTCAGAAAGCATCTCTCTGATGAACTTTTGACTATTCTGTCTGTCGGATTATGCCTCGGAATGGTTTTGCTTGCTGTCGGAGCTGGCTTCAGCTCTGCCTTGGGAGCGTTCGTTATGGGATCACTGCTTGCCGAGACTATTGAGGCTGAAAGAATTGAAAATCTTATTCAGCCTATTAAAAATGTTTTTGGAGCCATCTTCTTCGTTTCTGTTGGCCTGATGATCAATCCGAACTTGCTCCTACAGCACTGGATGCCAATTATTTGCATTTCGGCTGTCGTTATTCTTGGACAAATACTTTTTGCCACTGTTGGAACTTTGTTGTCTGGACAATCTCTTAAAGTCTCTATGCAAACCGGATTCTCGCTGGTGCAAGTGGGGGAATTTGCTTTTATTATTGCTACTCTCGGTACTACGCTTAAGGTAATCGACGAAGGGCTTTACCCAATCATCGTCGCTGTCAGCGTTTTGACCACTTTCCTTACCCCTTATATCATGAAGACCGCTTTGCCTGCTTTCAACTGGATTGACAGTCATTTACCTCAATCTTTTAAAATCATACTCGATAAATATGCTAATAATAAAAACACTCTATCAAAAAATGGAGAATTTTCTTCATTGCTGAAGAAAGCATTGTCACATACTTTGATTTACACGATTGTGGTGTTTTTTATATTCACAATTTATTTCATGTACTTGAAGCCTTGGATTATCGGGCTTATACCCAAACAAATACCTGCTTTCATTGTCAATATCGTTTCTGTTATTATCATTTTAATGATATCATCACCTTTTATTTGGACGATTGCCATGCATGGAATAAGGTCATCTGCATACAAAAAAATATGGGCCGGAGGTACAACGCAAAAGGCGAAAATAATAGGCTTGCTGCTTATCCAATTATTCGTGAGTACTGCTCTTTTAAGCTATATCGTTTTCAAACATTTTTCTGCCACATCTGGTATTGTCGTTCTGCTGAGTGTCATTTTCCTTCTTTTAATCATTGCATCTAGGACTGTTAGGAAAAGAGCCTTAGGCATCTCTTCACTCCTCGACACGAACCTTTCTGCAAGAGAACGTTCTGAAGAAGAAAATAGAACCGTTAGTAAGGAGTTTACTAATTCTTTGCTTGATTATGATATACACATTTCCGACTTTAAACTTGACCGATATTCTGCTTTTTGCGGAAAAAGTCTCAAGCAAATTAAAGTGAGGGAGAAAGCGGGTGTCAGTATTCTTAGAGTTGTCAGAAACGGAATGAACATCAATATTCCAGGTGGTAATCTTGTACTTTTTCCCGAGGACAAAATTGTTGTTGCGGGAAGTGATGAACAAATCGGGCTTTTCTCCAATATGCTTTCCCAAAGCATTGACAATACCAACAGAAAAAAAAGAACACATGTCAATCTGGAGAGGTTCCGTATTTCTGAGAATTCCAAACTTGTCGGAGTCTCTATACTCAATTCCAGAATCCGAGAAGATGGAGGATGTATTGTGATGGCTGTCGAAAGACAGGATGGAGTACACATGAATCCAAAACCGGACATGATTCTGCAACTCAATGACATTCTGGTTGTTGCAGGTGAAACTGAGAAAATACATGATTTTGAACTCAATAATCTTTAATTACTTTTATTTTTTATGAAAAAATATTTTTTCCTTTGTACTGTTATCTTGACTTTTCTAGCCTGTGGAGAAAAGATCAAACCTCTTTCGGGCGAAGAGCTTAATGTGAATAATGATTCTCTTTCCCAATATGTGAGCTCTGGCATAGATAGTCTGGATAATGATGATAAAGTAAGAAAAATCAAGGATGTAGATACACTGTCTGTCAGCACTAATGTGGCTGAGATTACCAGGACCGTGGGCAACAACCATTTTTATATGAGAATTGAATTACCTCATTATGATAATGCGGATGTTGATAGGAATATTCTTTCTTGGATTAATCAGAACCTTGAACAGGACATTAAAGATTCATTGGAGTTAGCGGGTAATGCTGGCTTATCTACTGACTTTGATGATTTTAAGACTGCTTACAATCAAAAGTTTGAAGGAAATCCATCTGACCTGAATCGGTTACTTCAATTTTATGCCGACAAACATTTCATATTATATCATGGAGACAGATTGGGAATAGAATATAATGTTGAATGCCGGAAAGTTTTTGAAAACAAAGATATTGTTTCATTTGAAATAAATGAGTTTTTTAGTAATTATGCCATTATGAAAACAACTAACCTCGTCAGAGGCGCAAGTTTTTTCAAATATAATGGCAAACTGTTGTCATGGCCTTATTTTGAGAAGTCTAATGTGAAAAATATTGTGAAGAAAGAAATTAACAGGCAATATCTCAAGTTTTCACAGGAGACTTACGAGGAATTCCTTAAGACAACACGATTCCGTGAATTCTCTTTGCCTGACAACCCGCCTTACATGACAAGAAACGGACTGAAATTTATTTATCGAGTGAACGAATTGTCTGCTAAACCTCAAGATGGACAAATCTACTGTGTGATAGATCCTGAAAATCTCTCACTTATGGCATCGCTGATTGATATGTTAAAATAATGATCATATAAATTGTTTCATCAATGAATTATACTACCGACCCAGATATCAGAAGAGAAGAATTAATCCGCATTATTGAACACTCTGTGGCTGAACTTTCTCTGGAGCAATTGGAGGCTTTGTATTATGACATGCTGACAAAGGATTATATAAAGGATAATAATTATTAATCGTATTTAGACTTTTACTATATGTAGAAGACATGCATTGTTTATGAACGGTAATAGCACTGTTCTGCATTTTTTTTATCAATAATCTTGTTTTTATTTTGATATTATTTTTATATTTGTTATTTTTGTGCAAAATTGAGATTTTCTATTCATTACATTAATTAAGCAAATTTCTTCAATTATGAAACTTTATTTATTTCTACCTTTTGCCTTGATCATATTCCTTTTTTGGTCATGTACAAATTGTGCTGACAAAAAGATACCTGGGAAAGAAAATACCAAGGACTCTATCAAGATTGAACATGTTATTGACACTGTTGACTCTGTACAACATAACGACAGCTTGTCTGTTAATGTATATGAAATTGTTGAAGAAGAAATAAGTGATAGCATTGATGATAACCCCGCTCCTGTAAATGTGTCAAAAAGGGGGGAGAAAAACCAACAAAAGGTCAATGACGATTTCGCACTTCAAGGCAATGGAATCGGAGTCGTCAGAATCGGAGCTGATATCTCTAAATTGCCACCTGCATATAAAGGATTGTACGACAAGAAAAGCATCGAAGGGGGCGAACTTCTTTTTTACAATGGAAAAGAAGTGATCTTAGAGGTAACATTTAATAAGAGCAATAAGCGAATTAATTCAATAAGAGTCACATCACCTACAATTAAAACTGAAGACGGTATTTGCCAGTTCATGGATATTAACTCTGTTATGAAAATCGACAAGGCTAAAAAGGCTATCGGAAAGAAAAACAAATTTAATCTTGATTCTTTCAATATTGATGGCATCACTTATGAGATGGAGGAAAATATTGAAGGCGATAAATATGTTTCGGCTATTATTATAAAATAAGTTGTATGTTATGAATGCAAAATTCTTGTTTTTTCTCTTTGTTGTGACTGCAATTTATGCCTGCGGTGACAATGAGGATGCACTAAAAAATTCTATCATTAATATCAATAAGGAATGTCCGGTCGTTTGTGACAATTGGACTGTCGATTCATTGGGAGTTTCTAAGAATGGGGAAATTGTTTATTTCTGTAATTCTACGAACAATGCAGATTACATGATCTTGCTTAAGACAAAAAAGGACTCTATAAGAAATGCGCTTGTGGAAAGTATTAATAATAACAAGTATGATAATGCGTCTAAGTTAATTCAAATCTGCAAGAAGCATAATGCCGGACTTGTTTATAAATTCTATTCTAATGTCACTAAAGAGACGGTCGTTATAAAAATTCCTGTTACTAAGCTTGTTGCCGACCCTGCTCGCAATTAAGCTGTTGTCTTGTATGGTCTATTTCATCCTTCTTCTTTTACTTCTCTTCCCGGATATCTATATATCACGTAATTATATTCATCAGCCAATTTATTTTATTTTATATTGGCTGCCTACTTTTATTGCTGTTTTTGCCGTCTGGGCTTTAAGAAAAGGATCTTCTAGAAGAATGCTCAAGACTCTTTTTACTATTGTACTTGTTTTGGGTATACCTAAGCTCATCTTCTCTGTCGTCTCTTTTTTAGGATGGCCATTGGGAATGGCTTACCCACCCCTTACCGAAATCTTTAATATCATTGGATTTGTCCTCCTTGCTATTTCTGCTCTTTGCATGCTATATGGAATCACACTTGGATGGCAATGGTTCAGAATCGACAGGAAAACTTTCCAGTTTGAACAATTACCCGATAACTTTAATAACTTCAGAATCGCCATGATATCTGACCTGCATCTGGGAACGTTCGGGAAAAGAAGGGGATTTTGCAGAAGGCTGGTCAGGGCAGTTAATGCTGAAAAACCTGATGTCATTTTTTTTATCGGAGACATTGTCAATGCCAGGGCGGATGAAATCAAACCTTTTTTGGGAATTCTCCCTAAACTAAAGGCTAAATATGGGGTCTTTTCCATTCTTGGTAATCACGATTATTGCATTTATGGAGATTTTAATTCTGATAATGAATTGAAAAACAATATTATTGCTATTATTAATGCGGAAAAATCATTTGGATGGGATTTGTTGCTCAACGATAACAGGAATATTAATATTAATGGACAAAATATTTACATTGTCGGAGTGGAGAATAATGGGAAACCGCCTTTCCCGCAAAGAGCCGATTTGAATAAAGCTCTTAAGGGGGTGCCAGATAATGCTTTTAAAATTCTCCTTTCTCATGACCCTACACATTGGAGACAACAGGTACTGGGAAAAACTGACATTCCACTCACTCTCTCCGGACATACACATGGAATGCAATTCAGCATTTTGGGATTCAATCCTGCCAGACTTGTCTATCGTGAGTGGGGAGGTACTTATGAAGAAAATAACCAGGTGCTTTTTGTCTCTATTGGAGTGGGAGGCAATATGGCATTCAGGTTTGGCGCTTGGGCCGAATTTAATATGATTACACTAAAGACGAAGTCTTAACGTTTTATTACGAATTTCTCAATCATGAAGTTAAATCTCAGCATCGGACTTAAAGATGAACAGGTCGTCAGGAACAGAAAGGTCTATGGTGACAATGCCGTTCATTTGTCTGGGTATGTTCCATTTAAAACCATCTTTCTCTCGGTTTTAAGCCATCCTATTGTTATTTTTATGATGGCTGCTATTGCTGTCTCTTTCGTTGCGGCTTTGAAATTGAATGAAGATGAGCAAATCGGACAAAGAGTGTTCGCAATGCCGGTTGCTGCTGCGATTGCTACTTCTTTTTTGATTGTGATGGGGGTGGAAGGAGCATTGAAGTTCAAGAAATTTTTGCTGCTTGTTTGTCTGGCGATTCTTTATTTGTCCATCTCGGTTGCGGCATATATTCTGAATAATTGCGATATCAATGTCTTTAACATTCATTGGGGATTTTTCTTTATTCTTTTGTTTACTGTAACACTCTTTCGCTTTTTTCAATGGAGGGAAAACAAGAACTTTTTCTTACTTAATAAAACTTATAATCAAACCCCCGTTAAAGTTATACGCAATAATAATATTTATGTTATTGAAAGAGAAGGGGTTGTTGTCGGAGATGTGGTCGTCCTCCATAAAGGTGAGGTGGTACCGGCGGATTGTGAGGTCTTAAGCCAAATGAACTTGTCTGCATCTGATTATCCCATTTCCTCACAAAATGAAGAAGATGATAATGATGGACCAAAACCTGGTTCTGAAAGGAATGAAGAAGGTAATTGCCAGTTCTTATATAAAGGGTGTCGGATAAATGATGGGTATTGTCTGGCAAAAGTAGTTAATGTCGGGAGTTCTGTCAAGTTTTCTGAACTACTTGGTTATAATATTTTGTCAACTGATTCTTCTTCTATTAAACAAAAACTGTCTAAACTGGCATCTGTGATTCAAAAGTGTGGATATGTATTTGCTTTACTTTTTTGTTTAAGTAGATTTTTCGCTCTTTTACGCTCTCCTTTTCCTGATTCTACCGGATGGGTTGAATGGGCGGATTTCTCTTTGGAAACAATGATTGTTTCAACTGTTATTATCCTTTTTACGGATAACTGTGTTATCAATATGCTTTATTCGTGGGCGGTCGCTTTTAATATCAAGGATTTTATTAAACAAGGTGGATTACCTCGTTCTCTGGACTCGATTTACAACGCTGCTGCTGTTGACCTTGTGTGCTTGGATTTGACCAAGGTCTTTGCTGAAAGGACTTGGAGGGTTTCACATCATTCTTTCCATAATATTTCACAGGAAAGACTATATGAGATGATTGCTGTCAATTCTAATGCATTCATTGCTGTAGACAATAACAATAATTCTGTCAGGTGGGGGAATCCTCTAGAGGTTGCTGAACTTGAATGGATCGATAAAAACAACTGTGATTATTTGAAATTTAGGGAAAATATAGTTTTTGTAGATAGAAGAGAACTTAAACTGCATGATTGCCTGGCTACGGTTATTAGATCTGAAGAGGTTCCAGGGAAACATCTTTTATATGTGAAGGGAGACCCGGATTACATTATGAGCCTGACGGATATGACACTGGCTGAAATGAATGATTGTAACGATAATATACACTTGTGCATAAATAATGGCTGGAAAACCGTTGCATTTGCATATGGTATTATCAATGATGACGAAATTCCTTTTGCAAATGGTGATATTAGCCTGCATAATCTCAATTTCGCCGGGTTTATGGCTTTTGAACCTACTTTCCCTACTGATTTATTTACCTCGCTCTCTGAACTTGAATCCACAGGAGTTGATGTGAAGTTTATTGCTAGGGATAACTCTGATTTTGCCCTTGCTTTTGCTCAAAAATCCGGACTTTTGGATGACTGCGATGTTTATAATTATTATGCCAATGCCCATAATGACAACTATGATAAGTATAATTTAAAAAAGAAAAGACAACTTGTTCTGTTTCCTAATGAAAAAGACCAAGATCAGAAAATCCAGGATTTTTACCAGACCTTAAAATCCCATTATTCTATTATTATGTCTTGTGATAGAAAAACGGAGGATGAATCTTGCTATTTGTCACTTAAATCCGATATTATTATTGCATCCACCGGGGATGATGTAAATAAGAAAGATAATGTAAATAAGAAACATTCTTTTGTCTTGAACAGTTTTTCTATCAAGAACATTGCTGATATTATTTTCTCTGGACGTAAACTGGTTAAGAATATTCAGCTTTTTATCTTATTTTTTACTACCTTTGCCGCAACAACCTTTGGGGTGATGACAATTTCTAACTTTTTTTTGAGAGACTTACCTCTTTCTCCTGTTTGTCTGATGTGGTTTTATATTGTCGTTTATTTTCTTGCCACGTCTGCGCTCATCTCCTTACCTGTTTTGAATAAGAATGATTTAACAGTTTTTAAAAACAGTGAAAAACTTTATGACAGGAAAATGATCATGCATACTTTTCTCTTTACATCTATTTTGACTCTTTTACTTCTTTGGATTTTAAAGGTCATGATGGATAGAAACATCAATTCAATATATAACTTTATTACCATTTATCTTCCTCATCAACAGGGAATTAGTTTAAGTGAACGGTCTATCTTTTTCCTCGCTCTTTCTTCTTTTTCCTTTTGGCATCTCTTTAATCTCAGGACATTTGACTCTGAAGTTAATCTGTTATCCAAATTCAAGCTGTGTAAAACATTTCTATGGTTTTCATTTGCTATTATCATAGGTTCTTTTCTGATTCTTCAGTTTGGATATCTTTTTTTCAATGTCAATATTGTTTCTGGGTACGATTGGATTGTTATTATCTTTCTCTCTTCGTCTGTTCTATTGTTCAACCAATTGTTTTTTCTGTTCTTGTATAAAAAGAATATAATTGCAGCTATAGGAAAGAGACAGGCAATGCTACTTCCTGAACGGCTTTCATCTTTGAAAAATATACTTGTTTCGGGACTTAAATATTTAAAAAAATCAATCTTACGCTTATGTGATACTTTTATCAAGTTTATTAAATACATTTTTAAAAAGTTTATAAAACTGCTGATAAGAATTATGGATTTCATACATAATCATTTGAGTAAATGAATCATATTATATCATTCTTTTCCGTTTCTC